>ENA-OQJN01000226-OQJN01000226.1-human-gut-metagenome-genome-assembly--contig:-NODE-226-length-27153-cov-4.471139_pt1 | contig 27153 bp, 27 predicted proteins | sample MGYA00242610_ERZ504777 | MGnify/ENA primary metagenome ERZ504777 (study PRJEB26092, sample SAMD00036350) | human gut metagenome | host: Homo sapiens | study: EMG produced TPA metagenomics assembly of... | reverse complement strand
TAAAGTGGGATTGCCATCGCTCAACGGATAAAAGCTACCCTGGGGATAACAGGCTTATCACTCCCAAGAGTTCACATCGACGGAGTGGTTTGGCACCTCGATGTCGGCTCATCGCATCCTGGGGCTGAAGTAGGTCCCAAGGGTTGGGCTGTTCGCCCATTAAAGCGGTACGCGAGCTGGGTTCAGAACGTCGTGAGACAGTTCGGTCCCTATCCGGCGTGGGCGTAGGATATTTGAGAGGAGCTGCCCTTAGTACGAGAGGACCGGGGTGGACTGGCCGCTGGTGGATCTGTTGTATTACCAAATGCATAGCAGAGTAGCCAAGCCGGGACGGGATAAACGCTGAAGGCATCTAAGCGTGAAGCCCCCCTCAAGATGAGATATCCCATAACGTCAAGTTAGTAAGACCCCTTGAAGACGACGAGGTAGATAGGGCAGAGGTGGAAGTGCGGTAACGCATGGAGCTGACTGTTACTAATAGGTCGAGGGCATAACCAAGCAAGGTGATAGGAAATGGATGATTCTTTGTATGCAGTTTTGAAGGTATAGGAAATACAGATGGAATGAGAGGCAGCACCGGTTGGTGTTGTTTTTTGTTTCTTATTATATAAAGAAATTATATTATTGAAAATAAGTTTAGTGAATTTGTAATGGATGTAGTAAAAGAGTAGCAGGAAATCCCTTGACTATTCTCTGGTTTCTCCTTATAATGATTTTGTATTTTAATATCAAAAAGCGATGACAAAGAGAGTAGGATCTTTCTGAACGTTTCAGCGAGCCGGTGGTGGTGGAAGGCCGGTATCAGTAGGATTTTTCCGAAGATCACTTTCGAGCTGCAGTCCTTGAACCGCGAGAAGTAAAGGCTGACGGGGTTCCGCCGTTAAAGGAACGCATATAACGGATATCAGAATATGATATCTAAGTATGTTGTAACAGGTGGTTAACGTAAGATTTTTAAACTTTCGTCCTATTACAGGACGAAAGTTTTTTTACTATAGAAACGAAGGCAGCATCAGTTCCTGTACAGCATAAACAGTAACTCAGAAAAATAAAAGAAAAAGTAGAAAGGAAAAGCGCTATGTACAAGAAAGTTTCCACGGATATGAATTTCGTAGGACGTGAAAAAGAAGTTGAAGCATTCTGGAAAGAGCATGATATCTTCCAGAAAAGTATGGAGGAAAAAGAAGGATGTCCGGAGTACACCTTTTACGACGGACCTCCGACAGCAAACGGAAAACCGCATATCGGTCACGTTCTGACACGTGTTATCAAAGATATGATCCCGAGATACCGCACAATGAAGGGATACAAGGTTCCTCGTAAAGCAGGATGGGATACCCATGGTCTGCCGGTAGAGCTGGAAGTAGAAAAGCTGCTTGGTCTGGACGGAAAAGATCAGATTGAAGGATACGGACTGGAGCCGTTTATCGACAAATGTAAAGAGAGCGTATGGAAATACAAAGGAATGTGGGAGGATTTCTCCAGCACGGTTGGATTCTGGGCAGATATGGAGCATCCTTATGTAACATACGACAACAATTTCATCGAATCCGAGTGGTGGGCATTGAAACAGATCTGGGACAAAAAGCTCCTCTACAAAGGATTTAAGATTGTACCTTACTGCCCTCGCTGCGGAACTCCGTTGTCTGCGCAGGAAGTGGCACAGGGATACAAGGATGTGAAAGAGCGTTCTGCAATCGTAAGATTTAAGGTAAAAAACGAAGACGCATACATTCTGGCATGGACAACAACACCTTGGACACTGCCGTCAAACCTTGCACTTTGTGTAAATCCAAGTGAGACTTATGTAAAAGTAAAAGCAGCAGACGGTTATGTATATTACATGGCAGAGGCACTTCTTAATACGGTTCTTGGAAAGCTTGCAGAAGAAGGAACACCGGCTTATGAGGTTCTGGAGACATATGTAGGAAAAGATCTGGAATACAAAGAGTATGAGCCATTGTACCAGTGTGCAGCTGACAGTGCAGAGAAACAGCATAAAAAAGCATTTTATGTGACATGTGATAACTACGTTACATTGACAGACGGTACCGGAGTCGTTCATATTGCGCCTGCATTTGGTGAGGACGATGCAAATGTCGGAAGAAATTATGAACTCCCGTTTGTACAGCTTGTAGATGAAAAAGGGGATATGGCAGCAGAGACTCCGTTTGCAGGAGTATTTGTGAAAAAGGCAGATCCGATGGTACTCAAAGATCTGGATGAGAGAGGACTTCTCTTTGACGCTCCGAAATTTGAGCACAGCTATCCGCACTGCTGGAGATGTGATACTCCGCTGATCTACTACGCACGTGAGTCCTGGTTCATCAAGATGACGGCTGTAAAAGAAGATCTGATTGCAAACAACAACACAATCAACTGGATTCCGGAAAACATCGGAAAAGGACGTTTCGGAGACTGGCTTGAAAACGTTCAGGACTGGGGAATCAGCCGTAACCGTTACTGGGGAACACCGCTGAATATCTGGGAGTGTGAATGCGGACATATGCACTCTATTGGAAGCATTGCAGAATTAAAAAAGATGTCTGATAACTGTCCGGATGATATCGAACTGCACCGTCCATATATCGACGATGTGACGATTACTTGTCCAGAGTGTGGAAAACAGATGCACCGTGTACCGGAAGTGATTGACTGCTGGTTTGACAGTGGTTCCATGCCGTTTGCACAGCACCACTATCCGTTTGAGAACGAAGATTTGTTCAAACAGCAGTTCCCGGCAGACTTTATTTCCGAGGCGGTAGACCAGACAAGAGGATGGTTCTACTCTCTGCTTGCGATTTCTACATTGCTGTTTAACAAAGCGCCATACAAGAATGTTATCGTTCTTGGACATGTGCAGGATGAGAACGGACAGAAGATGAGTAAGTCCAAAGGAAACGCGGTCGATCCATTTGACGCACTGGAGACATACGGAGCAGATGCGATCCGCTGGTACTTCTACAGCAACAGTGCACCATGGCTTCCAAACCGTTTCCACGGAAAAGCAGTTGTAGAAGGACAGCGTAAATTCATGGGAACTCTGTGGAACACATACGCATTCTTCGTACTGTATGCAAATATTGATGGATTTGACGCAACAAAATATACACTGGAATATGATAAATTAGGAGTCATGGATAAATGGCTTCTGTCCAAACTGAATACACTGACAAAAACAGTGGATGAGCATCTGGCAAACTACAGAATTCCGGAAAGTGCAAGAGCACTGCAGGATTTCGTGGATGACATGAGTAACTGGTATGTCAGAAGAAGCCGTGAGCGTTTCTGGGCAAAAGGAATGGAACAGGATAAGATCAATGCGTACATGACATTGTACACTGCGCTTGTGACAGTATCGAAAGTTGCTGCGCCGATGATCCCGTTCATGACAGAAGAAATCTACCAGAACCTGGTGAAGAGTGTTGATGCATCCGCTCCGGAAAGTATCCACCTTTGTGATTATCCGGAGGTTCAGAACGAACTGATCGATGAAAAACTGGAAGCAGATATGGACAATGTATTAAAACTGGTTGTCATGGGCCGTGCATGCCGTAACGCATCCAACATCAAAAACCGTCAGCCGATCGGACAGATGTTCGTGAAAGCAGGATTCGATCTGCCGGAATTTTATCAGGAGATCGTGGCAGATGAGCTGAATGTAAAAAATGTAAAATTTACAGATGATGTAAGAGACTTTACTTCTTATAGTTTTAAACCACAGTTAAAGACAGTCGGACCAAAATATGGTAAAATGTTGGGTGGAATCAAAGCTACGTTAGACCAGCTCGATGGCAATGCAGCAATGGATGAGATTAACGAAACAGGTTCTCTGAAACTGGATATTAACGGACAGGAAGTAACACTGTTCAAAGAAGATTTGTTGATCGATACTGCACAGATTGAAGGATATGTTTCTGAAAATGACAATGGAATCACAGTTGTTCTGGATACAAATCTGACAGAAGAGCTTCTGGAGGAAGGATTTGTAAGAGAGATCATCAGTAAGATCCAGACAATGAGAAAAGAAGCCGGATTTGAAGTGATGGATAAGATCAAAGTGACCTACAAAGGAAGCGAAAAGGCAGAGGCAGTCTTCGCAGCGAACGGTACACAGATCTGTTCTGAGGTTCTGGCAGTTTCTGCAGAAAAAGCAGAGCCGGCCGGATTCGTAAAAGAATGGAAGATTAATGGAGAAGCTGTTTTCATGGGAGTCGAAAAAGAAGGGAGATAATCGACATGTACAGCAAACGTTTTGAAAAGGAAACATTTAAAGAGGCAGTCAGGGAAAATGTAAGGACTCTGTATCGGAAAAATATTGCTGAAGCATCTCCACAGCAGATATTTCAGGCAGTTTCCTATGCCGTAAAAGATATTATTATGGATGACTGGATCGCTACGCAGAAGGCTTATGATGAAGCAGATGCAAAGGCCGTCTACTATATGTCCATGGAGTTTCTGATGGGACGTGCGCTTGGCAATAACCTGATCAATATGACAGCATACAAAGAGGTCAAAGAAGCACTGGAAGAGATGGACATCGATCTGAACGTTGTTGAGGATGAAGAGCCGGACGCAGCACTTGGAAACGGAGGACTCGGAAGACTTGCAGCATGTTTTCTGGATTCATTGTCCACTTTGAATTATCCGGCATACGGATGTGGAATCCGTTACCGCTATGGAATGTTTAAGCAGAAAATAGAAAATGGTTATCAGGTGGAGACACCTGATAACTGGCTCAAAGAAGGAAATCCGTTTGAGCTGCGCCGCGAGGAATATGCAAAAGAAGTGCGCTTCGGGGGAAATGTACATTTTGACAAAGATCCGGAGACAGGAAAAGATATCTTTGTACAGGAAAATTATGAATCCGTACTTGCAATCCCATATGATATGCCGATCGTGGGATACGGTAATCACGTAGTCAATACACTGCGTGTGTGGGATGCAAAGGCGATCACAGATTTCCAGCTGGACGCATTTGACAGAGGAGATTATCACAAATCCGTAGAGCAGGAGAATCTTGCAAAACTGATCGTAGATGTATTGTATCCGAATGACAATCACTATGCAGGAAAAGAGCTTCGTCTGAAACAGCAGTATTTCTTTATTTCCGCAAGCTTGCAGACAATGCTTGAAAAGTATAAAAAGAAACACAGTGATGTGCGTAAACTCTACGAAAAGGTAGCGATTCAGATGAATGATACCCACCCGACCGTGGCAGTGCCGGAGCTGATGCGTCTTCTCATCGATCAGGAAGGGCTCACATGGGAGGAAGCATGGGATGTGACAATAAAGACCTGTGCATATACGAACCATACGATTATGTCAGAAGCTTTGGAAAAATGGCCGATTGATCTGTTCTCCAGACTGCTTCCGCGTATTTATCAGATCGTACAGGAGATTGACAGAAGATTCCTGATTGAGGTGCGTGCAAAATATCCTGGAAATGAAGAGAAGGTACGCAAGATGGCAATTCTCTATGATGGTCAGGTAAGAATGGCACATATGGCGATCATTGCAGGATATTCTGTCAATGGTGTTGCAAAGCTCCATACGGAGATCCTCAAACACCAAGAGTTAAAAGACTTCTATGAGATGATGCCGGAGAAATTTAATAACAAGACGAATGGAATCACGCAGAGAAGATTTTTGCTTCACGGAAATCAGCTGCTTGCAGACTGGATCACGAATAAGATCGGAGACGGCTGGATCACTGATCTTGCCCAGATCGGAAAGCTGAAAGCCTATGTAGATGATGAGCAGGCGAGAAAAGAGTTCATGGAGATCAAATACCGCAACAAAGTCCGTTTGGCAGCGTATATCAAAAAACACAACGGAATTGAAGTAGATCCGAATTCAATTTTTGATGTACAGGTAAAACGTCTTCATGAGTACAAACGTCAGTTGTTAAATATCATGCATGTAATGTATCTGTACAATCAGATCAAAGAACATCCGGAGGTGAGCTTCTATCCGAGAACCTTTATTTTCGGAGCAAAAGCAGCGGCCGGATATAAACGTGCAAAAGAGACGATCAAACTGATCAACTCCGTAGCAGATGTAGTCAATAATGACAGAAGCATCAATGGCAAATTAAAAGTTGTATTTATCGAAGATTACCGTGTATCCAACGCAGAGCTTTTATTTGCGGCAGCAGATGTCAGTGAGCAGATTTCTACAGCTTCCAAAGAAGCTTCCGGTACCGGAAATATGAAATTCATGCTCAACGGTGCGCCGACATTGGGTACGATGGACGGAGCCAACGTAGAGATTGTGGATGAAGTCGGCATTGAAAATGCATTTATCTTCGGACTCAGTTCAGAAGAAGTTATCAACTATGAAAATCATGGCGGATACAATCCGACAGAGATTTACTTCAATGACTGGGAGATCAAGCGTGTGGTAGATCAGCTGATGGATGGAACCTATGCAAACGGAAACCACGAGATGTACAAAGATCTGTATAACTCACTTCTGAACACACAGTGTACAGACAGACCTGACACATACTTTATTCTGAAGGATTTCCGTTCCTATGCAGATGCACAGAAGAAAGTAGAAGAAGCATATAAAGATAAGGACAGATGGTCCAAAATGGCGATGATGAACACTGCCAGCAGTGGAAAATTCACCTCTGACAGAACGATTGAAGAGTATGTGGATGATATCTGGAAACTGAAGAAGGTGTTTGTAAAGCCGGTCGAAGAATAGGAGGAAGCCTATGGAATTTTACAGTGAATTGCCATATGAGGACTTTAGTTACTATAATACTCCGTCCACTCATGAGGTGGGAGGAAGTATTCTGACAGGAATTTTGATGTTTTACCTGATCATATTACTGGTTGGACTGACCGTTGCGGTCGTAAACTATATTTTCCGCGGAATCGGAATGTACAACATGGCAAAAAGAGAAGGAATGGATTATCCATGGCTGGCGTTTGTACCATTTGCCAGAATGTACCTTCAGGGAGAGCTTGGCGGAACGGTACATCTGAAAAATAAACAGATCAAGAATCCGGGAATCTGGCTGATCGTACTGCCATTTATTTCTTCCATCGTTACCGGTATCCTGTATGTGGTCATATGGGTAGTGCTTGGATTTGGTGTGGTTTTCTCATCTTACGGCGGCTTTAGCTTTGGCGCAGTGACAGGAATCATTATCGTGACAGTTATCGTCATTGTATTTTTTACAGTGTACAATGCAGTCTACAGTGTGCTTCGAATTCTTGTAAACCGTCAGATTTATGAGAAATTTACAACACCGGGAATGGCAGTTGCACATGCGGTTCTGGGAGTATTACTTCCGCTGTATGAATCCATTTGTCTGTTTGTGATGCGGAATCGTCCGTATAATCCGGGAAAAGAACCGGATCTGGGAACACCGTTTATGACAACACCTCCGCCGATCGCGCCGGCACCTGAGATGCCCCGGCAGACATCGGAAGAGGCACCGGCTGCTCCTGCGCCGAAGCAGGAGGAAACGCCTGCAGAAGATCAGAATACAGCGGATCCGGTAGACGGAGAGTTTAAGAAAGTAGACGAAGAGATCATCCCGGGAGAATACCGCAGGGTGGAAGAACTGTCAAGACCGGAGCATGAGCAGATGACTTCCAGCTATACGTATGGCGGGACAAAAGAAGAACCGAAAACAGATGACAAACCATCTGCAGAAGAATAAAAGGATATCAGACCTCCATGGTGCATATACTGCATCATGGAGGTTTTTTATGAAGATAAAACATCAAAAACTAAAATCAGCGGGAGCGTTTTTGACAATCCTGTTATTGCTTCCCTATGTAGTCACAGTTTTTGTAAACGGAATCGATGTACTGGGAATGTCGCAGGAACCTTGTGTTCAGGCAGAAACAGAAGATCAGGACGGTGAGAAGACTGTTAGGACGGTTCCGTGGACAGAATACATGATGGGAATTTTAGGGAAAACAATGCCAGCATCCTATGAAAAAGAGGCACTGAAGGCACAGGCAGTAGTACTTCGTACCATGCTGTATCAGCAGGCTGCACAGGATGTTGTGTTCAAAGAGGCATATCTGACACCGGAAGAATTGAAGAAAAATGGGGAGCTGAAAATTTTGAGAATTATTATAAGAAATTAAGAGAGGTGCTGGATGAAACAGAGACACAAGTGCTTTTTATCAGGATTCTTATGCCTGGGTTCCGTATCATCAATCCAGTAACGGAAAGACAAGAAGCGGAAAAGAAGTGATCGGCGGGGATACATATCCGTATCTTGCGACAAGAGAATGTCTGGAGGATGTGAAGGCGGAAGACGAGATGCATGTGTATCAGTTTTCGTATGATGAGATCAAGAAAAAGTGCCGGTCGTTCCTGGAAGCGGCAGAGGGAGAAGCAGAAGCCAAAAAAGCGCTGAAATTCGAAGATTTTGAAATCCAGGAAAAAGATTCTGCAGGATATGTTTCCAAATTTCGGATTGGAAACACGGTCTGCAGCGGAGATGAATTTCGAGATGCGTTATCTCTTGCATCCAGTGCATTTTCCATACAGGAAGAATCAGGAGGACTCAAAATCACCACAATGGGAAAAGGGCACGGACTTGGGATGAGCCAGTGGACGGCAAATGAACTGGCGAAAAACGGTCAAAATTATAAAGAGATTCTGGAATTCTTCTTTGAGGGAACAACGATCACAAACTCCGAAGAAATTTTGGAAAAACCAGAATAAACAGCAGTGCTTCTGGCAAAAATATAGCCAGAGGTGATGAATATGAATAACAATGAAAAGCCTTCCTTAAAAAGTAAAGGAATGTCAGTTGCGATTGTGATCTGTTTCGTCGTTGTAGTATCTGTCGTGGGAGCCGTTGTATACAACAGCTATCACCGAAGAGCAACGGGAAGCCAGCTTGCAAAAAACAACACCGTTACAGAAGAGACCAGAACAACCAATACCAATGATATTGTTCTGCCGCAGGCCGAAGAAGATACATCCGCAGAAAATGGATCAGAGACAGGTACGAATGAAAGCGCAGAGACACAGACAGAGACAGCAGCACCGGCAAAACAAGTTTATTTTGATGAAAACAGTACACTTGCATGGCCGGCAAGTGGAAGTGTGATTCTTGGATACAGCATGGATAAGACGGTATTTTTTCAGACACTGGAACAGTACAAGTATAATCCTGCAATGATTATCGCAGGAGAAGCCGGAGAAATGATAGGAGCTTCTGCAGACGGAATCGTAACCAACATTGAAGAAACTGCACAGACAGGAGTGACAGTCACACTGGATATGGGAAACGGTTACAGTGCAGTTTACGGGCAGCTCAAAGATGTGCCGCTTGCAATTGGGGATTTTGTGGCACAGGGACAGACTGTAGGATATTTAAGTGAACCGACAAAATACTATAGCGTAGAAGGTCCAAATCTTTATTTCGAGGTGACAAAAGACGGAGAAGCGAAAGATCCGGCAGTATATATGGAATAACAGTCAGGGGGTGCGAAAAATAAAATGTTTCGTATCCCTTTTTATTTTCCATAACGATGCTTGATTTGGAGCACAAAAGAGGAGTAAAATAGAGGACATTGATAAGAGGTGACAAAATGAACTATACATATATCTTAAAATGCAAAGATGATTCTCTGTATACCGGATGGACCAATGATCTGAAAAAGCGGATTACAAGCCACAATGCCGGGAAGGGAGCCAAGTATACAAAAGCCAGAAGACCGGTGGAACTGGTCTACTATGAAGAATTTCAGACAAGAGAAGAGGCAATGAAAAGAGAATATGCCATCAAACAGCTGTCCAGAAAAGAAAAAGAGGCACTGATCAAGACCAGGCCTCTTTAAAGGTTCTATATTAAGATAGGAAAATCTTAGCCAAAGTATCTCTTTAACAGACCTTCGAAAGCTTTTCCGTGACGAGCTTCGTCTCTTGCCATCTCGTGTACTGTATCGTGGATTGCATCCAGGTTAGCAGCTTTTGCACGTTTTGCAAGATCGAATTTACCAGCTGTAGCTCCGTTCTCAGCATCAACTCTCATCTCTAGGTTTTTCTTTGTGCTGTCTGTAACAACTTCACCTAACAATTCAGCGAATTTAGAAGCGTGCTCTGCTTCTTCCCAGGCAGCTTTTTCCCAGTATAATCCGATTTCCGGATATCCTTCTCTGTGAGCAACTCTTGCCATAGCAAGGTACATACCAACTTCTGTACATTCTCCTTCAAAGTTTGCTCTTAAGTCAGCAAGGATGTCTTCGCTTACGCCCTGAGCAACACCTACAACGTGCTCTGCAGCCCAAGATCTTTCTCCTGTCTGCTCTTTGAATTTATCAGCTGGTGCATGACAGACTGGACATTCAGCCGGTGCAGCGTCTCCCTCGTGAACATAACCACATACTGTACAAACAAATTTTTTCATAGTTCAAATCTCCTTTTCTTAATTGAATTTGACCGGAATGAGTCGGCCTTTGGTTAATATTATAATACGGAATCAGAAAACTTTCCATATTATGGACAAATTTAAGATTTTTTGATGCAGTTTCCGCATTTTCCATAAAAAGTCATCGTGCAGAAATCAATGATTCCATCAAAATCTTTAGCAGCAATTTCATTTAGCTCTGTGACATTTTGCATATCCATGTTGATATCCAGAACCCTTTTGCAGCAAGTGCAGAAAAAGTGGTTGTGAGGTCTCACATCACCGTCAAATCTGTCCCCGCCGTCAGGAGTTGTAATCTTGACTGCCTCACCGAGATCAGTCAGCAGATTTAAATTCCGGTAAACAGTTCCAAGACTGATATTCGGAAACTCCTCTTTGACATGCATATAGACCGTATCAGCAGTTGGATGCTCAGTGGTCGATGCCAGATAGTTCTTGATGGACTCTCGCTGTCTGCTATATTTCAAAGTAGCCAAGTGAGTTCTCCTTTCAAAACAATAATAGTAATCGTTGCTATGTTTAGACTATAATACAGTTTTGAAAGTTTGTCAATAGGATTTTTGAAAAAAGAATATTTTATTTGATAAAATGTTACAAAAAAGTTAATAATAAAAATAAACAGACATAATATATCGTGATATGTCGAAATACAGGAGAAAAACCCTTTTAAAACTGTTGACACATCGTATAACCACTGATATAATCACACTGTAATAAATTTAATAATTATGTAACATTTAAAACTTCCTACAAAAGATAAAGACAGAAAACAGAGGAGGTTTTATATGAAAGCAGCACACATGAAACAAAAAATAGTCATTCCTGCTCTGGTAGGAATGATGATGATTCCGGGGAGTGCAGTTTATGCGGCAGATCAGAAAGCGGAAGTATATCCGGTTTTTGCCGGCTGCAGGAATCGAAACAGTAGTAACAGATTGTTATGAAACGAAAGTAAAGGAGAATCTGCAGTTATATCTGGTACCGACAGGGTGAGGGTGAGTATTTGAATATGGCGTTTTCGAATACAGGTGAAGAATTTACTTATATAAGAAGTGCGCCGGATGAGAACAGTGACTGGATCGGAAAATTGTATCCGGATTCGGCAGTCAGAGTTCTCGAATATAAAGAAGACTGGGTGAAGATCCAGTCAGGAGATGCGCAGGGATTCGTTCCGGCAGATACATTGTACCTGGGAGAAGATGCAAAGTCACATGCAGGGGAATACGAAAAAGAGGTTGCAACGGTAACAGCTGATGTTCTGAATGTGAGGGCTGGTCAGGGAGTAGAGACACAGGTTCTGACACAGATTATGCAGAATCAGGAGTATGAAATTACTGGGGAACCAAAAGATGGATGGTATCCGGTGCAGGCAGGGGAGATCGCCGGCTGGGTATCCGGGGAGTATATCAGTATAGGGACAACGTATTCTTACGCAGAGACGAGGGAAGCAGAAGAGGCGAAGAAGCCAGAGCAGACCATAGTGCAGGAAACACAGAAGGTTCAGGAAGCTTCCGCCCAGAGTATTGTGCAAAATCAGGCTGCTTCGGGACAGGCTGTCATAGATTACGCCTGTCAGTTTATTGGAAATCCGTACGTATGGGGCGGTACCAGTCTGACAGAAGGAGCGGATTGCTCTGGATTTGTACAGTCTGTGTATGCACATTTCGGGATTAGCCTGCCAAGGACGACATGGGATATGGAAAATGTGGGAGTTGCTGTCAGCTATGAACAGGCACTTCCCGGAGATATTGTTTTGTATGACGGGCATGTCGGACTGTACATGGGAGACGGGACGATTGTAAATGCAATGAACGAAGCTGACGGGATTGGAATCTGCAGCGCAACTTATACAAATATCATAACGATCAGAAGAGTTCTGTAAATTCAGACCGCATTTTAAAGTTGACTGACTTTGAAATGCGGTATTTTTTCGGGGGAAAATGAGATAGAAAGAAACAAAAAAGTCAACAGGAAAATAAATAAATGGCAAGATGCACAAAAATGTAAAAAAATGTCGAAATTTGAAAAATAGGAGTTTTCAACTTATCCACACTCAAAATATGAAAAAACGTGGAAAACACGACATTTCCGAAAAGTTATTCACATTATCCACACTCAAACAGGTGTTTTTTGTGAATTACTTTTGTGAAAAAAAGAACGGATGTTTTGTAAGGTTATTATGAAATTGCTTGTTTGTCGAAAAAGAAAGAAAAATATATTGACTTTTGAGTATTCGAAAAGCAGTAAAAACAGAAGAAACAATTCAGAAAATTCAAGCAAAATAAGGTTGATTTTAAAACGTATTTTCCGGTTTTGGTGGTTGATAATTTAAAAAAATAGAGATTATAATAAAGAACATTGAATAATAGAAGGAGGAATCATAATGGAAACATTTACAAAGAATACAACAATCGGCGAATTATTATCCGTATATCCTGAATGCGCGCCGATCTTAATGGAAATCGGAATGCACTGCCTTGGATGCCCGTCTGCACAGATGGAGACACTGGGTGAGGCAGCGATGGTTCACGGAATCGATGCAGATCTCCTGGTAGAGAAGATCAATGCGGCAAGAGCAGCAAAATAAGACTTATAACATAAAGAGTGCGGACTGGGCAGTAAAGCTTAAGTCCGCACTCTTTTTATATGCGTTTATACCTGTGACAGCTTTTGAATCGCATCGGAAGAAATCACGACCTCGCAGTGTTCTTCCAGAAATGCAAGAACAGAAGCAGAGGCTTTCTCCAGACTGCCGTATTCAGAAAGCATATTGCAGATCTTGTTAAATTCATTGGCAGAATGATCCGATGGTGTCAGTGCCAGAATATACATATCTGCTTCATCGTCTCGATACAGTGTATTGGAACCGTGGTACGCAGGAGCCAGAAGATGGGCTGCCTGAATGACCAGATCAATATGGTTGAACGAGAACAGACGTACATTGAGCGGTGCTGGTTCCTCCTGTGGTTTGGAGGCAGGCTTGATGTCGGCTGCCGCTTCTTTTACTTTATTGAGCAGGTTCAGGAAGTCTTCTGCGCCCTCCAGCTTTTCCAGCTGTTCTGTCGGGCTTGCTTCAGAATCCATGCTTTGTGTAAATTTCGAGAATCTTGTATCCAGTTCCTCGGGATCTTCTACTTTTGTGATGATCAAAACGATGGAATCACCAGATGAAGGAATCGCTTCGATCATCAGAGGTAAATCTTCCGCTTCAAATCCAAAATCAAAGGATGCCTGCTGCATCATATCCCGAAACAGAGATTTTGCTTTTTCCGTACCGTAAGCCAGTTCACTCAGTTTTAAGTGACGAGCTGCTAAATCAGCATGTGTCAATGTACAACGAATTTGATTTTCATTCAGTTTTTCGATTTTCATGTGCTCACATCCTTACGAATTGAAATGTTGAAAAATATAGTCATTAAGTAGGAAAATAATAACTTATATTTCTTCACTATTAGTATAAACAAAAAGAAAAAGATGTAAAGGAAAATAGTGAGACTTCTGCATTCTTTCATGTTATCAACAAAAGGGAAGTAGTTATAAACAAAAACACATTGAAATGACGGAACACAATCCCTATAATTGGCAGTACAGAAGATAGTGTTCCGGATAAATATCACTTATTTAAGAAGGAGGGATACAAAAGAGACGATCAGATCATCTGAAACGAGTTGCTGAATTTTTCATTTATCAAGACATCAAAGAGCATATCTATCATTAAAATATTCGAAATTCAATGTTCTCGAATCGGGGACGAAATCAATATCAGACAGAAAAGTAAATTCAATGTGAGTTCATGCTATCTTTTGTACCGTGATAATTCAAAGGTACGTCACATACCTTCTGCGGTCAGTTATTACCGGGGATATTTATCAGAGCTCACGGAGGGAAGGAGAAGAACATGAAATCTGATGAGACAGCTTATCAGGAATTATTTGAGGAACTGGAAAAATATGAAAATAAAGGAGTATACATCAGTATGGATGGATTCCCGGCCAGTCCGATGCAGATTGTAGCGGCACATATGACAAGGGAAGAAGGAAGTTATATGCGGGACTATATTCTGGATACAGAAGGATATATTGAATCACTTTCATTTGTAAATATCAAGACAAAAGAACAGGCGTAGATCCCCTTTTACGTCGGACAAAAAGATTTAAAATATTTCTGAAGAATGTTTAAAATACTTCTTAAAATGGCAAATTAGTAATGACTGGTAAAAAAAGTATGTTATAATGGTTCTGTATAGGAGGTACGCATGGACGAAAGAGAAGAGAGGGTTGTGAAAACCCGCAGCACGGCGGGAACACAGCAAAACAAAACAAGAAGGCGCCCACGCAGGATTGCCGGAGAACCAGAGGATACAAGGATGGATTCGAATCGCATACCGCCGTCTAAGAGACGGAAAAAGAGCCGCAGGGCAAGGCGAAGACGAAGAAATATGCTGATCAGGATGCTGCTGGTGATCATATTGATCATAGTGGCTGTTGGGGGCCTGATTTTCTGGAAGCGATATGGCTCATCGAATGAGAAGGCGAATCTGGAACAATATTATGGAATGACAGGTACGGACGATATCGCAGTGATCGTGAATAATCAGGTGATCGCAAAAGCGGATAACGGAGAATATGGGGCAGGAGGCCGTCTGATAGACGAACAGGCTTACATTGAATATTCTGTTCTGCATGATTTTGTGAATAAGCGCTTTTACTGGGATGCGAATGAGAATTTACTGTTGTATACATTGCCGCAGGGAAGTGTTGTTGCAAACATAGGAAGTAAGGAATATACAGAAGTCAGCGAACAAAAAAGTGAAGAGTATGTCATCTGGCAGACAGTCGATAATAAGGCATATGTTGCTTTGGACTTTGTGAAAAAGTACACGAATATGGAATGCAAAGAATATCAAGATCCGAATCGTGTGATGATCGTGAATGAGTTCGGAAAGACGACTGTGGCAGAGATGAAGCGGGATACACAAGTGCGGTTTCAGGGTGGAGTAAAGAGTCCGATCCTGACAGAGGTAAAAAAATCAGAAAAAGTGACTGTGATCGAGGATGAGGATGGCTGGAAGAAAGTTCGCACCAGCGATGGATTTATCGGATATGTACAGACGAATTCGCTGAAACATATCAAAGAGGAGACGATTTCCAGCAGCTTTGAAGAACCACAGTACACAGGTATATCGAAAGATTACAAGATTAATATGGCCTGGCACAATGTAGAGAATACGACTGCCAACGGGTATATTCAGGATATGCTTGCATCCACGAAAGGTCTGACGACGATCGCACCGACCTGGTTTCATATTGCAGATACGCAGGGGAATCTGAATTCAATCGCGGACGCAGATTATGTGAATTATGCGCATCAGTCCAATTTGGAAGTGTGGGCTGTTCTCAGGGATTTTCATGGGGGAATCAATTCGGCGGATGAGACTTATGAGGTGTTAAGTCATACTTCCAGGAGAACGAACCTGATCGATCAGGTTATAGCAGCAGCTCTGCAGGCTGGGATTGATGGAATCAATCTGGATTTTGAACTGATTTCTGCAGAGTGCGGAGAAGATTATGTACAGTTTGTGAGAGAACTTTCCATCAAGTGCCATCAGAATGGACTGGCATTTTCCGTAGATAATTATGTTCCGATGCCTTACAACACATTTTATGATCTGGAAGAACAGTCAGTATTTGCTGATTATGTGGTGATCATGGGGTATGATGAGCATGTGGAGGGTTCTTATGAAGCAGGTTCTGTGGCGTCTTACGGATATGTAAAAGACGGCATAGAGAATGCGTTAAAGTCTGTTCCTAAGGAAAACTGATCAATGCGATCCCGCTGTATACAAGACTGTGGTTTGAGACACCGAAGACGCAGGAAGAGCTGGCAGCAGAAGCCGGTACAGAAGCGGCAGATTATCCAAATAAAGTGACCAGTACGGCACTGGGAATGGAGGATGCCGAAAAACGGGTGCAGGAAGCCGGTGTACAGGCGTCATGGGATGAAGATACAAGGCAGAATTATGCACAGTGGGATGCAGACGGAGGAACATACAAGATCTGGCTGGAAGACAGTCAGTCGCTGGAAGAGAAGTTAAAGCTGATCAAAAGAATGATCTTGCTGGTGTTGCCGAATGGCGCCTTGGCTGGGAGAATTCGGGAGTATGGGATCTGATCTCGCAGTACATCAATTAAAAAGTGAATAGAAGAATATAAAAAGGACGCTGAAATTCCGTTTTGGAATTTCAGCGTCGTTGTTTTCTGTAAAGTTGAATTAGAGAATCGATTTGACAAAATTCAGGATTTCGCTTTCACAGGCCTCTCTGGCAGGGATACTTGCAAAGTTGTGATTTCCTTTCGGGATTTTTACAAAAGTTCCGTTTCCGTTGTATCCTTCAAGATATGTTTCACAGGTTTTATCATCTACCAGATTATCTTCTGTTCCGCGAAGAATCAGGACTTTGCCGTCATATCCTTTTGCATCCTCAAAAGGAGAGTAGGTTGCCAGGTCATAGTTGAAATCAAGACCGAATTTCAGTCCTTCCATATCAGCAAATGTCATTCCCTGATTTTTGAAGAAATCTGCTTTTTCTTTACATCCATTCCACATTCCGGCACCCGGGCACATCAAAATCAGTCCGTAAGGATTCAACTTTGGAGCAGCGGTAGCAGCGACAAATCCGCCCATGCTCTGTCCGGATAAGATGATCTTATCTGTATCTACAAAATCTTGTCCTTTCAGCCATTCATAGACATCCTGAGTATCTTCCAGAAGTCCGGTGAAGGTCATTTCTTCGAATTCTCCGTCACTTTCTCCGCAGCCGTAGAAGTCAAAGCGAAGACAGGCGATTCCGTTTGCTTCCAGAACGCGGGCAAGATGTGTATGTGCGTATTTATAACCGGATAAGCTGCCGCCGAATCCGTGAAGGTTGAGTACGACCGGAGGATGGCTGACTCCATCCGGGAGATTTAACATTGCCCGTAGAGTATGATTTTTTCTGTTTTTAATTTCTGTGTAACGAATCATGGTATTATTCTCCTTGTTTTGCTCTTTTTTTCGCGAGTGTTTCTAACATTTCTTCTGTCTTTTTCTTGGAAAGCGGATATACAAAATACAGGATCAGTACAGCAATCAAATATCCGATCGCATAGATCGCAGTATAAGATTTCCAGATATGTGCTTTTACAGCAGCTGTCTGTACAGCTTCATTTACGTTATATCCGATCAGAGCCAGGGTAAAGCTGCTTAAGCTGGAGCTTACTGCAGAAGCAAGCTTGCGGAAGAAGGAATAGGTTGCATAGACCATACCTTCTTTTCTGTCGCCGGTGGTCAGTTCCTGGTAATCGATCGCATCGTTTACCATAGCCCAGATGAGTACCTGGAAACCACTTGCACCGAGGTAGCAGATTCCGTTGATAACAATGAACAAGATCGGATTCTTGATCGGGAAGAAGAATAAAATTCCGAATACGATAGCGGCAAAACCGGCTCCGTACATACACCATTCTTTTTTTCCGAATTTTTTAGATACAAATTTTGTTCCGACAAAAGTGATAATGGAATATACGGTACTGAGCATACCGGATACTGCCATGATCTGAACATTACCAAAGTAATCTTTAAATAAATAAGTATTCAGTCCGTTTACCACACTGGCTGCAATCATACCTGCAAGGCTGGAGAAAATGAGTCCCAGAAGCGCTCTGTTTTTAATGATATGTTTGAGTGCTTCAAAATAGTTGAATTTCTCTCTTTTTTCCACAGTGATGGAAACTCTCTCTTTACACCAGCTGCTTGTGATCATCAGGCAGAATACACCGATTGTTGCACAGATCAGTGCCATCAGGGTAAATCTGGAAGGAATCGGGTTGTTGTCTTTATATAAAACCAAAGGACCTGCAATCACGACGACTGTCATAAAGATTGTACCGCCAAGGCTTCTGTATCTGGACAAGTCTGTTCTGTGATTGACATCATCTGTCATAACGCTGGACAGAGAACCAAACGGTACATTGACACATGTATACAGGGCTTCATATAATACGTAGGTTACTAAAATGTAGATCAGTTTTAATTTATAATCAAAGCTGCTCACATCCAGGAATCCAATCACGCACATAATGGCCATAGGAATGGAAAATGCCTTGATCCATGGAATAAAACGTCCGCCTTTCGTAGATTTTCTGGCATCGATCAAAGCGCCGATGATCGGATCATTGATGGCATCCCAGATTTTAGTGATCAACAGAATCGTTCCGACATGTAAAGGATTTACTTTCAGTACGAGCGTGTAGAATACGGTCAAAAACATTGCCCGAAACTGTTCTGTACAGCAGCACCCCAGATCTCCGAGCGTGTAGCCGATTTTGTCTTTCATAGAAAACTCTCTCACAATTCTTCCTCCTTATCGTGTGGCTTTTTGTTTTCGTTTGTTTACGATGTTCATTATATCTTTATCTGAATAGGAAACATATCCAATTCTTGCTTGAAAACTATCAAAAATTGATATACTATTTATTTTGAATAGTTTTAACAGGGATTTACAGTGATTTTCATATATTTTAACGAGGTGATCATGAAAGAATATATTGCAAAGGAATACAAATATACACAATCAAAATGTAAGAAATTTCCGGCGACTACATATTATACAGTGTTTTTTATTACTGCCGGAAAATGTACATGCAGAAGCAGGGAGAAAACATATTTTTGTGCAACGGAAGAAATCATACTGGTCAATCCGGGTACATCGGTAGAAATTGAATATCCGGCGTCGAAAACTCCGCTGCATTTTCTTCAGATTTCGTTTTCTGCAGAACTGCTGAAACGTTTGTCTGATGAACAAACGGATCTGGAGTCCTGCTTTCATGTGGTTCCATATCAGGTTGTAGTCATTCAGGCAGAATCAGAAATCAGTATGCTGATAAAAAATCTTTCGAAAAGGCTTCTGACTCTTCCAAAAGAAACGACAGATTTCGGGCATGCACTGTTTCAGGACAGTATTCTGTCAATGCTGATCGTGCTGCTTTTACGTGCCTGTATTCATGTGGAATTTCACACAAAAAGTAAAACACGATCCCGACTTGCACTGGATGACATTTTTATTTTTATCAAACATCATCTGTACGAAGAAATTTCACTGGAACGTCTGGAAAAGGAATTTTTTATCAGTAAATATCATATTTCCAGAGAATTTAAACGGCAGACAGGAATCACCGTTCATCAGTATATTGTCAAAGCGAAGCTGGATCTGTGCAAACGGCTTCTGGAAAAGGGATATCCTATGACGGAAATCTATAAAATATGTGGACTTGGAAACTATAATAACCTGTTTCGGGCATTTAAAAGGGAGTTTGGAATCACACCAGGGGAATATGTGCGTCAATTCCAGGAGAGACAGAAAACTAAATCTGATGTTCATTAAAATGATTGTTCTCCATAAAACGGGTGACGGTGTCAAGCATTTCCTGTGGTGTGTAGGACTTCACGGTTCCTTTTTTATTATGAGGGAGGGAGTCGCTGTTCATGTTCTTTTTGAACTCATTCGGAGTCTGCCCGGTATATTTTTTAAATGCATTATTCATATAGCGGTAGTCGGAAAATCCGCAGCCGTAGCAGATATCAATCAGAGAAAGTTCACCTTTCATCAGCAGTGCTTTTGCATTGAGATACCGGGTGTAGGTCAGAAATTCACTGAAAGAACGGTGCAGATTTTTCTGAATAAAATGTGATAAATAAGAAGCGGAGAGTTGCATGTGCTTTGCCAGGTCAGACAGAGTCACTCTTTCGGCAGAATGTTCCTCAATGTAACGAATGATTTCAGAGAGCTGGCTGTTTCTCTTGGTAGTGAGCGCAAGTTTGTCTCCATACATTTCATAGTAAGCGCAGCTCTGCAGGATGTCATGCACCATAATGTTGATCAGACCGGCACACTCCAGCTGGTAATAAGGCGCCTGCAGGAGATAAATCTTTAAAAGTTTGCAAAACGAGTAGGTGAACAGTCGCTCATTTTTACTCAAAAGTGTATTTTCCAGAAAGCTGATATGACTCATCTGCGGAAAATATCCTTCAAAATACTGTGGAAGAATATGAAGGGAGAGCAGGGTGGACGGCGCTTTCTCTGAAATAATCTCGTGGAGCTCGTTGGCGTTGATCAGGATGATATCTTTTTCAGAAAAAGACGTAGTATTGCCGTTGATGTTGAATGCCGGATCTCCTTTTAAGACCAGGATCAGCTCAATTTCCGGGTGCAGGTGGGCAGCACGGTATCCTACATCATAGACGGACAGATTCATATTTTTAATTTGGGGATGGTGGATATTTTCAATTTCCAGATGCATAAGAGAACTCCTTTTTATTGTTGCTTCTATCATAATATAGTGTGCTTTATTATTCAATAAAATTCATAAAACAGCAGGAAAGTGATAGGAAGAAAGCTTAATTGACATATAAAAGAAAACAGGGGATGTGTATAGTAGAACATGTATTGAGCAGAAAGAAAATGTTAAGGAGAGGCTGATTATGAGATTATTAGAACCAATTAAAGTGGGAAAGATCGAGCTGAAAAACAGAGTGATGTTTCCGCCGATGACAACAGGATATGAAGGCAGAGACGGCACAATTGTAGAACAGAGCTTTAACTTCTATAAGAGACTGGCAGAAGGTGGCGTGTCCTATATTGTATTGGGAGATGTTGCTCCTGTAAATACAATCTCACCGACACCGAAGCTGTTCCATGACGGACAGATCGAAGCATTTAGAAAACTGGCAGATGCAGTTCATGAATTTGACTGTAAACTGGGAATCCAGATTTTCCATCCGGAGTATGATGTAGAGGCACTGGCTGAATTATTCCGCAAAGGGGATATGGAAGGCGGACGTGCAAAAATGCGTCATGATATGGTACATTTCATTCAGGAAGTGACGGAAGAGCAGTTGAACAGTATTTTGGATAAGATCGGGGAATGTGTAAAACGTGCACAGTCAGCCGGAGTTGATATTATAGAAGTACACGGAGACCGTCTGATCGGATCATTCTGTTCGACATTGATCAACCGCAGAACAGATTCCTACGGCGGAAGCTTTGAAAACAGAATTCGTTTTGCACTTCGCGTGGTGGATAAGATCAGAGAAGTGGCACCGGATATCTGTATTGATTATAAATTACCTGTAGTAACAGAAAACCCACTGCGCGGAAAAGGCGGTCTGATGATCGATGAGGCAGTAGAGTTTGCAAAAATTCTGGAGAGATCCGGAGTGGATATGATTCATGTAGGACAGGCAAACCATACAGGAAATATGAACGATACGATTCCTGCGATGGGAACACAGCCATATTGTTTCATGTCAAAATATACCAAACAGATCAAAGAAGCAGTCTCTATTCCGGTATCCTCAGTGGGACGTATCGTCACACCGGAGAACGCAGAAGCACTGATCGAAAATGGTGTCTGCGACATCGTGGGTCTGGGACGTTCTCTTCTGGCAGATCCAGATTATGTAAAGAAACTCGAAGCAGGAGAAGGAAGACGCATCCGTCACTGTATGATGTGCAATAAGGGATGTACAGATGCGATCCAGAACCGAAAATTCTTAAGCTGCGTACTCAATGCGGAAAACGGATATGAGTATGAGAGAACGATCACTCCTTCCGATGAGAAGAAAAAAGTAGTTGTGATCGGCGGTGGAGTTGCAGGTATGGAAGCAGCGAGAGTTGCAAGTGTAAAAGGTCATGAGGTTGTTCTGTTTGAAAAAGAAACGACACTTGGCGGTCAGCTCAACATTGCATCGATTCCTCCGAGAAAATCTGAGATGAACCGTGCACTCCGCTATCTGACAAATGAGATGAAAGAGCTGCATGTAGATTTACGTCTTGGAAGAACAGCAGATGCAGAGATGATCCTGGCAGAGAATCCGGACAATGTGATCGTGGCAGCAGGTGCGCACAATGTGATTCCGCCGATCGAGGGAAGTAAAATGCCGCATGTATTTGATGCATGGAAAGTATTGAATCATGAGGAACTTCCGAGCGGACGTGTGGTTGTGATCGGAGGCGGTCTGGTCGGAGCAGAGACAGCAGAGCTTCTTGCAGAGATGGGATGTCAGGTTTCTGTAGTAGAGATGATGGAAGAAATCGCAAAAGAAGAATCCAAGACAGTAAGACCGGTATTGTTTGAGAGCTTTGAAAAATATCAGGTTCAGCTGCTGACAGGAACAAAAGTAACAGCCATTACAGCAAACAGTGTGGAAGCAGAAAATGCAGAGGGCAAAGTGTCTCTTCCTTGTGACTACGTAGTACTCGCAGTGGGAGCAAGACCGAATCTGTTTGACGCACAGGCACTGGAAGATAAAGGCGTACAGGTGAGCTTTGTCGGAGACTGCAATGAGAGAGCAGCAGATATCAATCGTGCAGTAGAAGAAGGGTATCTGGCAGCAAACGTTTTATAAAAAACGTACAGGTGGATGAAACATCCTTCTTTCGCATATACATGAAACAGAGTATATGCGAAAGGGGATGTTTTTTTGCGGTTCAAAAAGGTATTGGGGATACTGCGGACAAAGATCCGTCTGCTGCTGATGATCGGGGTACTTCTGGCGGCGGCAGCAGGATGTCAGTTTGCCGGAGAGTATCTGCACAGTCATTATATTCGGGAGGAAGCATCTGAGACCTCCGGAAATATATCAGAGAAAAAGACGGTTGTGATTGATTCCGGACACGGGGGAAAAGATCCCGGAAAAGTCGGGATCAACGGGGCGCAGGAAAAGGAACTCAATCTGCAGATCGCAGAAAAATTGAAGAAATATCTGGAGGAACATCAGATCACGGTGGTGATGACACGTACAAAGGATGAGGGACTTGCAGATTCTCAGGTGGAAGATCTTAAAGCCAGAGTAGAGTTGATCGACAAAGAATCTCCTGCACTTGCAGTCTGCATTCATCAGAACAGTTATCCACAGGAAAGCGTAAGAGGACCACAGATTTTTTATTTTGCGCACTCGAAGGAGGCAAAGAAAGCAGCAGAGGTAATGCAGACAGAGCTGAAAAATTTCGATCAGGAGCATGCCAGAGAGATTAAGGGAAATACTACATACTATATGCTGAAAAATACAAAGTCACCAATTGTGATCGTAGAATGTGGATTTTTAAGCAGCCCGGTGGAGGCAGGGATGTTGATCGATGAGGCGTATCAGCAGAAGCTTGCCCAGGCAATCGGCAATGGAATCCTGAAATATGTTGAGCGCTGATAAGAAAAATGGTATAATGAAAGCTATGGAAACGATAATTAAGAAAATAGACAAAAACCAAATAGACGAAGATGCAATACGAGAAGCGGGAGAGATTCTCAGAGAAGGAGGACTTGTTGCATTCCCAACAGAGACAGTTTACGGATTGGGGGCGAATGCACTGGACGAGGAGGCAGCGAAAAAAACATATGAAGCAAAGGGCCGTCCTTCTGATAATCCACTGATCGTTCATATTGCAGATCTGGAAGATTTAAGTGAGATTACGGAGAATGTACCTCCGGAGACAGAGCTTCTTGCGAAGCATTTCTGGCCGGGACCTTTGACGATGATCTTTGAAAAAAGTTCTCTGGTTCCATATGGCACGACAGGCGGTCTGGATACCGTTGCTGTGAGGATGCCAAGTGATCTGATCGCGAGAAAGCTGATCCTTGCGGCAGGCGGATATGTATCGGCGCCGAGTGCCAACACATCCGGACGTCCGAGTCCTACTACGGCAGAGCATGTGTGGGAAGATCTGAACGGGAAGATCGAGATGATCATAGACGGAGGAAGTGTAGATATCGGACTGGAGTCTACGATCCTGGATATGACAGTTTCTCCGCCGATGATCTTAAGACCGGGTGCAATCACTGCCGATATGCTGGAAGAAGTGATCGGCGTGGTGAGCGTGGATGAGACGATTCTGGGCAGTGAGAGCAGTCAGGCGCCGAAAGCACCGGGTATGAAATATCGCCATTATGCGCCGAAAGCAAAGCTGACGATCGTAGAAGGAAGTCTCAAGGAGGAAGTGTTTGCCATCCGGCAGCTTGCTTATGAAAAGAGCCGTCAGGGTGTTCAGGTGGGCATTATCGGGACGAATGAAACGGTTGAGTTTTATACCCATGGTCTGGTAAAAAATATCGGTTCCCGTGAAAATGAGAAGACTATTGCAAGGAATCTGTACCGAATTTTGAGAGAGTTTGACGAGGAGGATGTGTCAGAGATCTACAGTGAGTCATTTGCGATCCAGGGAATCGGCAATGCCATTATGAACCGTCTGGAAAAGGCGGCAGGACACTGCAGGATCCCCGCATCAGTTCTTACGAAAGAGCAAAAATACAGAAAAATCGTATTTGTCAGCAATACAGATACCTGTCGCGGACCGGTTGCGGCAGAGATTTTCAGGCATCAGTCATTAGATCAGGAATATTGGATCGAATCCAAGGGAATGGTCGTTTTGTTTCCAGAGCCGGTAAATCAGAAAGCAGAAGCTATTTTAAAGAGCAATCAGATGACGCTGGAGGGATATACTTCCAGACCGTTTACGGAGAAGAACCTGAATCCGGAGACACTGATCCTGACGATGGCACAGGCTCAGAAGGAGAAGATACTTTCTGAATATCCGAGCGAATATACAGACAATGTATATACACTTACTGAGTTTACGGGAGAAACAGAAGAGATCCCGGATCCATATGGGCAGCCTTTGACTGCATATGGAGAGTGTTATGAGAAGATTACGTTGTTGATAGAAAAATTAGCAGAAATTTTAAATTCATTTACTAAAGGAGGACAATAATGTCAGAAGTACATGTTATGGATCATCCACTGATCCAGCACAAAATCAGCTATATCCGCAGAGAGGATGTCGGAACAAAAGAATTCAGAGAGGTGATCAGTGAGATCGCGAGTCTGATGTGCTATGAAGCAACAAGAGATCTGAAGCTTCAGGATGTTACAATCAAAACACCGATCTGTGAGATGGTGGGAAAAGAGCTGACAGGAAAAAACTGGCAGTTGTACCGATCTTAAGAGCGGGACTTGGTGTGGTAGATGGAATGTTATCATTGATTCCGGCCGCAAAAGTAGGTCACATCGGTCTGTACCGTGATCCGGAAACATTAGAGCCGGTAGAATATTACTGCAAGCTTCCGGCAGACTGCAGTGAGAGAGAAGTATTTGTAGTAGATCCGATGCTGGCAACAGGCGGATCCAGTGCTGCTGCGATCCAGATGCTCAAGGACAAAGGAGTAAAGCATATCCGCTTCATGTGTATCCTTGCTGCACCGGAAGGGGTCAAGAAGATGCAGGAGGCACATCCGGATGTTGATATGTACATCGGAGCGCTGGATGATCATTTAAATGATCATGGCTACATTGTGCCTGGACTGGGAGATGCGGGAGATCGTATTTTCGGCACAAAATAAAGGAGTTGAAAATCATGTCAGATAAAAGAGAAGATTATCTGACCTGGGATGAGTATTTTATGGGAGTTGCCATGCTGTCCGGGATGCGTTCCAAGGATCCGAATACTCAGGTCGGATGCTGTATTGTGAGTCAGGACAACAAGATTTTGTCCATGGGATACAATGGATTTCCGAAAGGATGCTCAGATGATGAATTTCCGTGGGCGAGGGAAGGCGAAAATCCGCTGGAGACAAAGTATGTGTATTCCACACACAGTGAATTGAATGCCATATTGAATTACAGCGGCGGAAGCCTGGTCGGAGCCAAGCTGTATGTGTCACTGTTTCCGTGTAATGAGTGCGCAAAAGCGATCATTCAGTCGGGAATTAAAGAGGTCATTTATGATTGTGACAAGTATGCGGACACCCCGAGTGTCATGGCATCCAAACGGATGATGGATGCAGCCGGAGTCCGGTATCATCAGTATCATCGATCAAACCGGGAGATTAAAATAAAATTATAGACTGCGCATAAACTACCTTCTGTGGGAATAAGATATATCAGATGTTTCCACAGGAGGTAGTTTTGTTATGAAAAATAAAGCGGCAGCTGTGATTTTAAACTTTTTTCTGAGGGCAGTGATGGGAATCTGCCTGATATATTTTGTTAATCAATACGTCCTGCCGGATCAGGATTCCTGGAAGGTAGGAATCAACGGGCTGTCCTTTTTGACATCCGGAAGCCTTGGTATTCCTGGAGTCTGTATGCTTTATGGAATTCTGGTGTATCAAAGTTTGTAAGGTTTTCACAAAAAACTGCAATTTAGGAAAAGCGTATGGACAAGGCGGGAAACTGCGTTTATAATACATTTCACACAGCAGATCATTCGAGTGCTGTTTTTATCGGACCTGCTTCACAGGTCTTTTGTATCAGGAGATCAGAGGATTCTGATCGTCAGTTATTTTTATTCAGGCTGCGGTTCGCAGCGGTATTTTCATCCAAAAGATTGAATGAATCATACAGAACAGGAGGGATAGGTTGCATCAGAAAAATTTTGTAATCTGTGATCAGGAGGCAGATTATGCGAGAAACCTTATGCAGATGATCGGAGGCAGAAAAGAGCTTGGATTTCAGATGCATATGTTTCAGAAATTGGAACCACTGAAAAAATTCGCAGAACAAAAGCCAATCCAGATTTTGCTGATCGGAGAGGAATATTCGCAGGAAGAAAGACTGGAAATTCCGGCAGCAGAGCGATTTGTACTGGTAAAAGCAGAAGGGAGGTATCTGGCAGACGAAGAAAAGGAGCTTTATAAGTATCAGTCAGTTGA
>ENA-OQJN01000225-OQJN01000225.1-human-gut-metagenome-genome-assembly--contig:-NODE-225-length-27212-cov-3.525420_pt1 | contig 27212 bp, 25 predicted proteins | sample MGYA00242610_ERZ504777 | MGnify/ENA primary metagenome ERZ504777 (study PRJEB26092, sample SAMD00036350) | human gut metagenome | host: Homo sapiens | study: EMG produced TPA metagenomics assembly of... | reverse complement strand
CGTCGTCGCCGACATCGACAAGGCCATGGCCGACCAGTTCGGCAAGGCCTTTCAGGACATCGGCGTCCATTTCCAGCAGATCTTCAGCTGCCTCTTTGAAGGCGGGTCAGCCCATTTGGCCCTGACCGATAAAGAACATATTTTAGAGTCCGGCGTAGAAATCTACATCCGGCCGCCGGGAAAGAAACAGCAGTCCCTGACCCTTCTTTCTGGGGGCGAACGAGCCCTGACGGTCATCGCCCTGCTGCTGGCCTTTTTGGCCTTTCATCCGGCGCCGTTCTGCCTGGTCGACGAAGTTGATGCGGCCCTGGACGAAGCCAATGTAGAACGCATGGCCAAATATCTTCAAAATTACAGCGGCTCGACGCAGTTCATCGTCATCACCCACCGGCGAAAGACGATGGAAGCGGCCAATACTCTCCTGGGCGTCACCATGGAAGAAAAAGGCGTATCGCGGCTGCTATCGGTCAAAGTAGATGAATTATTAAAGGAAGGAACATGATTATGGGATTTTTTTCAAAACTTCGAAAAGGCTTAGAAAAGACAAAAAATTCACTCATTCAAAATATAGAAACCGTCGTCCGCGGCTACGCGAAAATCGACGACGACATGTATGACGACTTGGAAGCCGTCATGCTGACCGGTGACATCGGCGTCGAAACGACGGAATACCTTCTCGACCAGATCCGGACCGGCGTCAAAGACCGGGAGATCAAAGACGGTAATGACGTCGTTCCCTATCTCGAACGGTGCATCGTCAAGCTGTTGAATGAAAACGACGAACCCGTGCCGGAAACGGACGGGACGCGGGTCATCTTCGTCGTCGGCGTCAACGGCGTCGGCAAGACGACGACCATCGGCAAGCTTGCCAAATTCTATGAAGAACAGGGGAAATCGGTCATGCTGGCTGCCGGCGATACCTTCCGGGCCGCAGCCTCGGAACAGCTGACCATCTGGGCCGAACGGGTCGGTGCTCCCATCGTCAAACATCAGGAAGGCGCCGATGCGGCAGCCGTCGTCTTCGATGCCACGGCTTCGGCCAAAGCCCGAAACATCGATATCCTCTTAGTCGATACGGCAGGCCGCCTGCAGACCAAGTCGAACCTCATGGAAGAACTGCGGAAAATGGCTCGCATCGCCGGTCGCAACATCGACGGGGCTCCGCAGGAAACGCTGTTGGTCCTCGATGCTACGACGGGCCAGAACGCCGTCAGCCAGGCTAAGCTCTTCGGCGACGTCGTGCCCTTGACCGGTGTCGTCCTGACCAAGCTCGACGGCACGGCGAAAGGCGGCGTCATCCTGTCGATTAAACGGGAACTTGGCGTCCCCGTCCGCTGGGTCGGTGTCGGCGAAGGCGTCGACGACCTTCGTCCCTTCGATGCCGCTCAGTTTGCCGACGCCCTCTTTGATAAGAACGTCGCAGCCCGCGAAGACGGCGAAGAAGACTGAGGGGAGGCCATGATCATCCTCGAAGAAGTCGGATCGAAGCTTACGGCCCTGCGCCGGGAACGTCCGCTGATCCATCACATCACGAATTTTGTCACCATGGACGACTGCGCCAATGCGACCCTGGCTATCGGCGCCTCGCCGACGATGACCAATTCCGTCGAAGAAGTCGCCGAAATGGCCGGAGCTGCCAAGGCCCTGGTCCTCAACCTGGGCACCCTTCAGCAGTGGACCTTGGAGGCCATGGTCCTGGCCGGAAAGGCGGCAGCAGCAAACGGTGTGCCGATCATCTTCGACCCCGTCGGCGCCGGCGGGACGACCTTTCGCACCCAGGCTGCCCTGCGCCTGGTACAGGAACTGCCCCTTTCGGTAATCCGCGGCAACGCCGCGGAAATCACCTGCCTGGCCAACCATCAGAGCGGCCAGAACCTCGGTGTCGACAGCCTCGTCCGTCCCGTAGACAGCGCCTTGGCGGCGGACCTTGCCCAAAAGTTGGCGACGACCATCGCCATTACCGGCGCCGTCGATATCATTTCCGACGGCACCCGGACAGCGACCGTCCATAACGGCTGCCCCATGCTGACCTACGTATCCGGTACGGGCTGCATGACGTCGTCCCTCATCGGCTCCTTTGCCGCCGTCAGCGACGCCTTTACGGCAGCCGTATCCGGCGTCACGGCCATGGGTATCGGCGGAGAACTGGCCATGGAAAAGAGGCGGCAGTGCCGGGCCCGGTTCCTTCCACGCCCTTTTATTCGATGCCTTTTACAGCCTCAACGATCGTATGTTACAACAGTATGGAAAGGTTCTGATTACCGATGAACAATGTTGAACTTAAAAAAATGACGGCGACAGCTATTTTCATCGCCATCGGGGTCATCCTGGCTCCCTTCGTTTCGTTTCCCTTCGGCGGGGCCCCGGGTCTTTCCCCCTGCAGCACCTCATCAACGTCCTCTTAGCCGTCCTCGTCGGCTGGCGTTATTCGACGGCCGGTGCCTTCTGCATCTCGTCGATCCGCATGGCCATGGGCGTCGGGACGGTCCTGGCTTATCCCGGCAGCATGATCGGTGCAGCCCTGGCCGGAATCCTGTATAAACGGACCGGGTCCATTTGGGGTGCCGTCGTCGGTGAAATCGTCGGGACCGGCCTTTTAGGCGGCCTCATCGCCTATCCGGTAGCGGCCTACGTCTTAGATTCCAAAGCCGTGGCCCTGTGGTTTTTCATCGTCGCCTTTTTACCCAATACCTGCCTCGGCGCGGCTTGCGGAGCCCTGTTATACCGCTTTTTGCCCGTCCGTAAATTGGCCGGCCAATTGGAAAAATAATAATTGCAACTTGTTTACAAACCTTATCTTGACTTATAAAGTTCGGTATATTAAACTATAAAGTGGTACTGGGTTTTATGTTTGAGTTTTGGAGACAGTATGTTTTATTTTTTGGGAGTAGGATGTGTTTGAATGACAGAAAATATCCGCGCTAAGATTTTGGCGGAAGCCTTGCGTGAAATCGATCAGCACGGGGCAGAATTCCACATGGATGATTTGGCCCGCCAGCTGCGTATCAGTAAGCGAACCTTATACGAATATTTTTCGTCAAAACAGGAAATCGTAGAACAAGCAATCATTTCATTTTTCGATCCGATTTACGAATATCATCAGAAGCTTCTTGATGATAAGACGATGACTTGTGAAGAAAAAATCATTGCCTTTTTTGAAATACCTAATAAAAATTGGAAAGTCTTGTCCGTGCGGAATATATGCGAACTTTTGGAGAAGATGCCCGATGTCTACGAACGCCTGGAATCCCGTTACCAAAAGGATTGGAGTCTCTTAGAACAAATCCTCGATGAAGCCCAGCAAACAGGGGAATTCAAGCCTTTTGACAAAGTCCTGTTATTGCGCATGCTGCACAGCGCATCCGATGACATCCTCGAGTACTTCAACGATGTCAATCAAGATTCCAGTTTTAGTGCCTATATGAAGCGGTGTGTCGAGGTCTTATTATACGGCATTAAAATCAGGAATCGAAAGAATAGGAGGAACTAAAGATGATGCAAAAACGCAAACTTGCGACGATGAGTGTTGCCGTCCTGACGGCTGCGGCGCTCCTAGCCGGTTGTGGCGCTGATAAAGACGCAGCTAAAGCGGCCGTTGCTGTCAATACGTATAAGGTCGTCGCGGCAGACACTCCCATTCGGGCCGAATACAGCGGTACCGTATCGGCCATGGATAAAGTGCCCATTCAGCCGCGGATTTCCGGCCGGGTCGTAGAAAAATACGTCCAGGGCGGTCAGGATGTTACAGCAGGCCAGGCCCTGTTCCGCATCGACAGCCGCACCTACGATGCCGCCTTAGCGCAGGCCCGGGCAACACAGGCCCAGTCTGAAGCCAGTTTGGCCAATGAACAGTTAAATCTGCGCCGTTACCAGGCCCTGGCAAGTCAAGATGCCATTCCGCAGCAGACCGTAACCGACCAGGAAGCGGCAACAAGGCAGCAGGCGGCTGTCGTTGCGGCCAATGCAGCCCAGGTCGATGCCGCCCAGGATAACGTCGACGACACCATCGTCTATGCGCCGTTCAGCGGCAAGCTCAACGTCGACGACGTTCCCATCGGTACCTATGCTACGGCAGGCTCTACGGCCTTGGTTACCATTTCGTCGAGCAATCCTGTTTATGTCGAATTTTCCATCAGTGAAGCCGAATACCTGCAGATGACCAAGCAGGGGACGGACGGTTCGGGCAATAACTGGGGCGATCACCTCCTGCTCCGCCTGAGCGACGGCTCCGTATATCCTTATGAAGGCCGCATTGCCCAGGTCAACCACGGCATGGACGGCAGCTCCGGCTCGATCATCGTCAAAGCCGTCTTTGACAACCCGGAAAACCTGCTCATCCCAGGCCTGTATGCAACGGTCATTTCCGATACCAGAATTCAGCGCAGTGCCTTGTCCGTACCGCAGCGGGCTGTCCAGCAGACCCTCGGTAAATACTACGTATCCGTCATCGACGGCAATGGACAGGCTCAGACTCGTGAAGTTACGCCGGGCCAGAAAGTCGGTAAGTTCTGGATCATCACCAGCGGACTTCAAAGCGGCGATGTCGTCATCGTCGACGGCTATCAGAAAGCCAAAGGAGCTACGCTGGACCAGCACCTGCTGACCAAGGCGGATATCGACAACGATAACTCCAATACGGCCTCTGACTCGTCGTCGAACAAGTAGGGAGGCGAGACTGTGATATCAAAGTTTTTTATTGACAGGCCCATTTTCGCCGTCGTCATTTCGCTGATCATCTCCATCCTCGGCATCATTTCAATCGTGACACTGCCGGTAGCCAAGTATCCTCAGGTTACGCCGCCTCAGGTCCGCGTGTCGGCCTCCTATCCCGGGGCGAACGCCGAAGTCATCGGCACGACCGTCGCCAGCGTTATCGAACGCCAGATGGTCGGCGTCGACAACTTAGTCAGTTTGGAAAGCTCCAGTAATGACAACGGCACCTATTCGCTGACGGCCCAGTTTGAAACGGGCAGTGACGGCGACATGGATACGGTCAATACCCAGAACCGTGTCAGCCAGGTTTCTTCGACCTTGCCGTCAGAAGTCACGGCGACAGGGGTTACCGTTCAGAAGTCGACGAGTTCCATGGCTATGGTATTCGCCCTGACCTCGCCGAACGGTTCTTATGATGAAACCTTCATGAAGAACTATGCTACCCAGTACTTCATGGATGCCTTGAAATCCGTTCCCGGCATCGGCAGCGTCCAGGAATTCGGTTCCGACTATGCCATGCGTATCTGGCTCAATCCGATGAAGATGAGCATCCTGAACGTCACGCCGACGGACGTCATTTCAGCCATCTCGGCACAGAATACCCAGGCTGCCGTCGGTACCATCGGCGCCCAGCCGTCGGCTAACAACCAGACCTATCAGTACACCATGCGTACCGATGGCCGTCTGCAGACAGCCGAACAGTTTAAGAACGTCATCATCCGCACCAATACGGACGGCACCATGGTCCGCGTCGGCGACGTCGCTGAAGTCAACTTAGGTTCTAAAGATTACAGCGTCACGTCCAAACTCGGCGGCAGTAATGCGGCCGGCTTCATGATCAGCCTGACGGCTGATGCCAACGCCATGCAGTCCGTCAGCGGGGCTAAAGCGGTCCTGGAAAAGGCGAAAGAATCCTTCCCGTCCGACATGGACTATGCCGTCGTATACGACAGCACCAAGTTCATCCGGGCCTCCATCGAAGAAGTTATCCAGACCTTCATTGAAGCCCTGCTCCTGGTAGCGCTCATCGTTTACCTCTTCTTACAGAGCGGCCGGTCGACCCTCATTCCGTTGATCGCCGTCCCGGTATCCCTTCTCGGGACCTTTGCTCTCTTTAAAGTCCTCGACTTCTCGATTAACACCTTGACCTTGTTCGCCATGGTTCTGGCCATCGGTCTCCTCGTCGACGATGCCATCGTCGTTATCGAAGCCGTCGAATATGAAATCAAGTATAACGCCCGAAGTCCGCGAGAGGCGACGATCATCGCCATGGAAAACGTACAGAACCCGGTTATCGGCGTTGCCTGCGTCTTGGCGTCGGTCTTTATTCCGGTCGCCTTTATCAGCGGCATGAGCGGTATCCTCTATCGCCAGTTCGCCCTGACCGTTGCCGTGTCGGTCCTCATTTCGGCCTTCGTCGCCCTGACCCTGACACCGGCTATGTGCTCGACCATCTTGAACATTCATAAACCGGAAGAAAATCCCAAGGGGATTTACAAATTCTTCAACAAATTCAATGAGTGGTTCGACCGCCTCATCGCCTGGTACGGCAAGGTTCTGGCTCACTTACAGCTCCACCTGCGCTGGTGCGTCGTCTTCCTGATCATCATCAGTGCGGCCACCCTCGGTGTTTTCAAAGTCATGCCGACAGGCTTCGTACCGGCCGAAGACAGTGCCTTCGTCATGATGGATATCACCTTGCCGGAAGGCATTTCTCAGACGGAAACGAAGAAAATCAGTGAAGAAATGGGCAATTGGCTGAAAGAACAGCCCGGTGTTGAACAAGCCATGAACATCGTCGGTTACGGCATCCTGGCCGACGGCCAGAAATCGAATGCCGACGCTGCCTTCATCGGTCTGACCGACTGGGATCAACGTACGACCAAGGATCTGTCGGTCAACGCCTTGATCGGCAAGATCATAGCCCGCGGTGCTCAGATTCCTCAGGCTTCGATCATCGCCCTCAACCCGCCGCCAATTGACGGTATGGGTACGTCGTCGGGCTTCTCCATGCAGCTTGAAGACCGCGGCGGCCATACGACGGCTGAACTGTCGGAAACGGCACAGAAAGTCATCGCCGCTGCCCGCCAACGTCCGGAAATCGGTTCGGTTTACACGGCTTTTGCCGCTGACACCCCGGGCTATCAGCTGGAAATCGACCGCGACAAAGTCGCCCGTGAAGGCGTCTCCCTGAGCGATCTCTATTCGACGCTCCAGGCTTTCTACGGTTCCTATCAGGTCAATGACTTCACCATCTTTGGCCGTAACTTCAAGGTCATCGTCCAGGCTTCTCCGGAATTCCGTGAAACCGTCGATGCCAACAACCATATCTATGTCCGCAACTCCAGTAATCAGTTGGTACCGGTATCGAACTTCGTTCGTCCGAAACCGATGGGTTCGGCAGCGATCATCACTCGCTTCAACGACTATCCGTCCATCAACATCCAAGGGGCTCCGGCCAATGGCTACAGCTCCGGCGATGCCATCAAAGCCTTGGAAGAAATCGCCGCGGACACCCTCGGTGAAGGCTATGCCTACGAATGGAGCGGCATGAGCCGTGAAGAAGTTGAAGCCGGCAACAAGACGGTCTACGTCTTTGGCTTGGCTATCCTCTTCGTATTCCTGGTACTGGCAGCTCTCTATGAAAGCTGGAAGGTTCCTTTTGCCGTACTGTTCAGTATGCCGGCCGGTGTCTTTGGCGCCGCCATCTTTGCTTACCTCTTCAGTCAGCAGAACAACATCTACTTCCAGATTGGGATCCTGGCCGTCATCGGCCTGGCTGCCAAGAACGCCATCCTGATCATCGAATACGCCAAAGTCCGTGTCGATAAGCGCGGCATGGATCCCGTGTCGGCTGCCATTGAAGCCGCTAAGATCCGTCTGCGCCCGATCATCATGACGTCTCTGGCCTTCGTCGTCGGCTCCATTCCGCTGGCCATTGCCTCCGGTGCCGGCGCCGCATCCCGTGTCAACATGGGGATTACCGTCGTCTTCGGTACGTCCGTTGCGACCATCGTCGGCGTCTTCCTCATTCCGATGATGTTCATCATCGTCGAAAACTTTGGGCACAAACGGGTTCGCCCGAAAAGCGAAATCGGTCGACTGAAAGACATGTAGTCGGCTCCTGACTTACCCGCGTTTAAGCTACCATTCCTGACACGCTCTGCCAATTCGGCAGGGCGTGTTTTTTTGTTTTCTCCTACGAATTTTCACGATACACGGCGACTTCAAAAAGCGCGGAAACGGGCTGTCCACCTGTGAATTTTTAATGGTTCTGTATTGACAGAACTAATCATTCTATGTTATATAGTAATGAGATAAATGCGAAATTCGTCTTTTATCATGACCTCAATCCTGACGGTATCAGACGTCATCGATTGCCGCAGATGCCGGTCGGGACAGCTGTTTTCTTTACAGGCACGAATTACCTTTTGAATAGATGATAACGAGTGCAGGACCCTTCCCAAAAGGGAGGGGGCTTATCGAGATGTATGATCGTAAAAGGAGGCAACCCTATGAGATTCTCACGTTTTATGAAACTGGCCGTCGTCATGGCCGTCACCATCTTGGCCGCCGTCTTCATCAGCGGCTGCGGCAGTTCGGACAAATTTGCCGGTGAATGGACCGGTACCGGGCGCTATAACCAGACCGATTTTGACTGTTTTTATGATTTGAAGATTGAAAAAAGACGGCAATAGCAACGGCTATACGATTGAACAGACCCGCTCCTATTGGAATGCCAAGGAAAGCATAAGCGGCAGCAGTGCGTCTTACAGTTGGAAGAACGAAACGGAAAAATTGACCGGCAGTCTTCAGAACGATGTCTTAGAAATTGCAGGCAATAGCCAATCATCCCTGACCTATAATGCCGACAAGGAAGAGCTCCAGTATAAGACTGGTGATACCATCGTCACCCTGCAAAAGAGCAAAGACGCTGCCGGCGACTTGGATTCCTTTAAAAATCGCCAGAAAGAAGAATTGCTGGATAAGTTGAATAAAATGGGGAGAAACTTCTCCTTCACAGATTAAAAGAACTGATATTACGACATAAGGAGGTAATCTAATGAGTTCACTGTCAAAATTCATGAAACTAGTTGTGTTTGCAGCGGTCAGCATCTTTGTTGTCGCCTTTATCAGCGGCTGCATCAATACCAAGAGTGTCGACTATTCCGGCCAATGGGTCGGCTACGGGAAAACGGGTTTCCCGAAAGAAATGGACTGCGTCTATGACGTCAATATTGAAAAGACCGGCGATGGCTATACGGTCAGCTTAGAGCGCAGCAACTGGGAATTAAAAGATATCCCCGATCCGGGCTTGATCGACAGCATCGTCAACCAGGACAACCAGCAGTATGAATGGACGACGATGAAGGAAATGAATCTCAAGGCAACGGAAAAAGACAATACGTTGACGACGACGACGGAAAACCCCCTGACCTTTACCTATCAGGAGAAAGACGGAGTCTTGGAACTGTCCTTTAAAGACTACTCCCATCAGAATGAACAGGTAACGGTACAGCTTCATAAGGCCGTAAAGGGTGAAGTCGAAGACTTCAAGAACCGCTCGAAAGAAGACCTCATCAAGAGCATGACACCGGAAAATCGTCATTCTTTCAAGGAATGATCCTTGGACAAGATCAATAACTGTACAGGATGACATGAAAAAAGGACTGTTGATTCACGCTTGTGAATCAGCAGTCCTTTGTGGTATACGTTAGAAAGATTCTGAAAGGAGGCGTTCTTTTAATTCCAGGTACCGCGTCGTAAAGTACGGTGTCAGCTGGGCTTCGCGCAGGTCGTTGCCGAAGGGGCGGCGGCTGATGGACAGGATGGGCGGGCTCTGGATCCGCTTGGCGACGGCAAAGCCGGCCAGGAGGCGCCACCAGCGTTCGAGGTCGTCGATGAATTCCTTGGCCGTCGGGAACAGCTTATGGACGTCGACGGCGCAGCCGATGTTCTTTTCCAGGGTGCCGTCGATGTACCAGTTGAGGATCGATTCCGGCGTAGCCCGCTGCCAGCGTTCGACGAAGGCGGCGAAGAGGTAGTCGTGGTAGGGGTAGATCAAGGGGTCGCCTTGACCCTTAGTGACATCCTGCTTATTCGACAATTCGGCACTGGGGACGATATCGATGCTGCCCTGGGGGACGACTTCGCGGCCGAAGACCTTGTCGTTTAAGTAGTGGGCCAGTTCGTAGACCTGGTGCTTCCAAAGGTCGGCCGTGGCGGCCAGGTAGCCGGCGCTGTCGCCGTAGAGGGTGGCATAGCCGACGGACGTTTCGGCCTTATTGGCATTGCAGGTGAAGACGCCGCCAAAAGGCTGCGGCCGCTGCCGACAGGATGCGGCTCGACCGGTCCCGGGCCTGGATGTTTTCTTCGATGAAGCTGGTTAGGGCCAGGTGACCTTTATCGGCTTGGCCCTGATGGAGGATGGTTTCACTGAACTGTTTCCGCGTCAGTTCCAGGCTGTCCTGGACGGGGATGACCGTGTACAGGCAGCCGATGTTGTCGGCCAGTTCCTTGGCCAGGCTCTTGGTCATGTCCGAATTGTAGCAGCTGGGCATGTTGACCAGAAGGATGTTTTCCGGCGGCAGGACCGTGGCATAGAGGGCGGCGTTGACCGCTGAGTCGATGCCGCCTGATACGCCGATGACGACTTTATGGACGCCGATGGTATCCATAAAGTGCTTGAGGCCGTAGTGGAGGCTGTCGTAAATATCTTCGATCTGCGACTTTTCCGGCTGGACCTTCGACGGGGACGTAAAGGCCTGGGTCGTTTCGTCGAAGTCGACGATGAGCAGTTCTTCTGTAAAGGGCGTGCAGGCGCTGTGGTGGCTGCCGTCTTTTTGGTAGGTGCTGCTGGCGCCGTCGAAGGTATAGATGTTTTTGCCGTTGTTCTGGATGCCCGTACAGTTGACGTAAATGGCCGGGCAGTGAATCTTGTCGATGGCCTGGCCGAAGAGGCGGTGGCGGCGCTGGGTCTTGCCCAGGGTGAAGGGCGAGTTTGAAACATTGACGAAGAGGTCGATATCGTACATCTTGCCTAAGTAGTGCATCGGTTTGAAGGGATAGTTTTCATCCCAGCTGTCTTCGCAGATGAGGGGCCCGATGCGGAACTTGCGGCCGTCGTCGAAGGGAATCTGGACCGGCGACAAGAAGTCTTCCGGGAAGGCGTGGCGTTCCTGGGCGACTTCGATGAGGGACGTGAAGTAGCGGATGTCGCTGAATTCCCGATAATTGGGAAGCAGGGTCTTGATGTAGAAAGGGTAGGGCGAACGGGCCGGTGACAGCCACTTGCCGTTGTAGGCGATGAACATGGCGTTGTATTTTCGCGTCCGGCCGTCGAGGTTGACCCGATCCGTCTCTTTGGCTACGTTGCCGAAGATGATGGCGATGCCCTGGGACAGGTCACGGATTTCGTCGCCGAAACGGACGCATTCATCGATGTAATCGGGCTGGTCCCAGATATCGCCGATGAAGTAGCCCGGGATCGAAAGTTCCGGGAAGACGACGATATCGCAGTGGGCGGCCTTGGCCTTGGCGATGAAGTCTTTCATGATCGCCGCGTTCTGCCGCGGATTGCCGGGGTGGACCCGGGTCTGGGCGAGTGCTATTTTAAACAAGGAAAAGCCTCCTTTTCATAGGTGAGAATCTATATACTACCTCATCTTATCATAAATCGGTAATCGCGAAAAGGCTGGCCGCCGGTGGTTGGCGAAAAAAACATGACAGAACGGCGTCCTTGCGGTATACTTAATGTATTATCAAGTTAGAGGAAGGTCTTACATGAAAACGCTGCTCACCATTTTGAATGCGAAATTTATTCAGTCGTCCCTGGCCCTGCGCTGTCTGACGACGGCCTGTGCCCACCGCGGCGTGGTTGTCGAGGCGGCTGAATATACGATCAATCAAAATCCCTATGACATCCTGCGTCACATAGCAGCCTTTAAAGCCGACGTCATCGGCTTTTCCTGTTATATATGGAACATTGAAATGACCTGCCACATCATCTCCTTAGTGAAGGACGTCTTTCCCAAGACCAAGGTCTTCGTCGGCGGCCCGGAAGTCTCTTATACGGCCCGCAAGGTCCTGGAGGACTGCCCGCAGATCGACTACGTCCTTCAAGGGGAAGGGGAAGTCATGGTGCCGGACTTTCTGACGGCCCTCGAAAAAGGCGGCGACGGCACGGAGATTCCCGGCGTCCTCGGCCGCATCGACGGGACGATCAAAGGCGACGAAACCTTTCAAGAAATCGACGATCTCGACAGCCTGCCTTTTCCGTATGAAAATCAGGACTTTCGCGACCTCGACCACCGCATCATGTACTACGAAAGCTCCCGCGGCTGTCCCTTCCACTGCCAGTACTGCCTGTCGGGCATGAACGACCGCGTCCGCTTCCGCTCCGTGCCTTTAGTCTTACAGGAACTACAGGCCTTCGTCGACGCCGGCGTGTCCCAGGTGAAATTCGTCGACCGGACCTTTAACTGCAGCCCGCACCATCACCGGCCTTTAGTGGAATACATGATCGGTGTCGAAAAAAAGGTCAATTTTCATTTGGAAATCGAACCGGCCGTCTTGACCGACGACGACATCGACTTACTGGCCAAGGCCCCCAAGGGACGCATCCAATTGGAAATGGGCATTCAGACGACGTATGAACCGACCCTGAAGGCCATCCGCCGTCACAACGACTGGCCGCGGATCACGCACATCATGGAACGCCTCGTAGCCCTCGATACGATGCACCTTCACCTCGACCTCATCGTCGGCCTGCCCTATGAAGACTATGGCCACCTGCGCCAATCCTTCAACGACATCTATTCCCTGCGGCCCCATAAGCTGCAGATCGGCTTTTTAAAGCTCCTTAAAGGATCGGGCATTCGCCGCGACTATCCGGACGATTATCGCTATGACCCCAAGGGCCCTTATGAAGTCCTGGCCACGACCTGGCTGCCTTACGAAAAAGTGGCCTATTTAAAGGTTTTTGAAGACGTCTTCGAACGGACCTATAACTCAGGGAAATTCACCTACCTATTGTCCTGGCTGGGCCGGCAGTACGGGCCGGACTACATGAAACTCTATGAAGTCTTGACAGATGAGTGGCTTGTCCTTCATAATGACCAAAAGGCCCTGTCTGACGATACGCTGTGCCGTTTCCTCGGCCACTGCCTCGACGATATCCTGGAGCTGACGGCGGATCAGCGGGCGCTGGCAAAAGAACTCTTAGCCCTCGACATGCTGACCTTTTTCCGCTTCCGCCTCCATCCCGACTTCCTCGGCTGGCAGCCGGCGGAACGCAGCCGGACCGACGACTTCTTCCGTAAGGAAGATTGGCTCCGCCAATATATTCCTCACTACCGCTTTACCAACTGGCGCGACCTCAAGATGCGCTACTATATCTGGCCTGTCAGCGAGGCCATGAAGGCTGAACTGAGCCGCTACGGGACCGTTCCCGACGGCCCGGCCTATATCATTGCCGAGAAACAGAAAGAACGGGCCCACTGGTTCGTCATTCCGGCAAAAAGGAGAGACTCTGTGAACGAACGCTACCGTGTCTATTCGACCTATTTAAAAGAAACGTATGGGGAAAAAGTATATAAACTGCCCATCAGCATCCCCGATACCTGTCCCAACCGCGACGGTACCTTAGGAATCCGGGGCTGTGCCTTCTGCGGCTCCATCGGCGCCGGCTATGAAAACCTGCCGGCCTCGGTGACCATTAAGGAGCAGATCGAGCAGAATATGGCCCATATCAAACCGAAATATAAGGCCAATAAATTCATCGCCTATTTTCAGAATTTTACCAATACCTACTTGCCGCCCGACCGCTTCCGGGACTTTTTGACGGCAGCCTGCCGGCCCGATATCGTCGCCCTGGCCATTGCCACCCGGCCGGACTGCCTCAATGAAACCTACCTCGACATCATGGCCGACATCAAAAAAGCGTACGGTGTCGACATCCTCGTCGAACTCGGCCTGCAGACGGCCAACTACAAGACCTTGGCCAAGATCAACCGCGGCCATACGACGGCAGAATACGTCGATGCCATGATGATGCTCCGTGACTATCCCTTCCGGGTTTGTACCCACGTCATCCTCGACCTGCCCTGGGATACGATGGAAGACACGATCGAAACAGCCAAACTCGTATCCGCTGCCGGGACCGATGAAGTCAAGCTCCACGCCCTGTACATCATAAAAAATCGGCCATGGCCGAATGGTATGCCAAGGGCGAAATCAGCCTCTTCACCTGCGAAGAATACGTCCGCCGCGTCGTAGCCTTCCTCGAATACAGCCGGCCGGACATCGTCTTCCAGCGCCTCATCGGAAGAGCGCCGAAAGAGGCGACAGACTTTGCCAACTGGGGCATGGGCTGGTGGCGCATCCGCGATATGATCGACGAAGAATTAGAACGGCGCGATACCCGCCAGGGCGCCTTATGCGACTACCTGCACGGCAAAGCTGTCCGTAAATTCATGACATAAAGGAGATTATTTTGGTAGAAAAGAAACTGCAATTTTCCGATTTGCGTGAAGCCCGGGCCGTCCTGGGCATGAAAGATGAATTCCTGAAGACGCTGCAGCGTGAATTTCCCGACTGCCGCATTGCCGTCCGCGGCGATACGGCCATGATTGTCGGCAGTGACACCGACGTCGAACAAGTCCTGGACGTCTTTGGCGCCCTGCGCTACCTGTTCCGGGAAAATACCTACCTCACGACCCAGCACGTCCGCTACTCGGCAGGCCTCATCAAAGCCGGGCGGGGCGAAGAACTGCGCAGCCTCTATGAAGATACGGTCGGCATTTCTGCCCGCCATCGCCTCATCAAGCCCAAGACGCTGGGACAAAAACAGTACGTCGACTCCATCCGCAAGAACCTCGTTACCTTCGGTATCGGCCCGGCCGGGACGGGGAAGACGTATCTTGCCGTAGCCCTGGCTGCTTTTTACCTCAAGAACCGTGAAGTCGAACGCATCATCCTGACCCGCCCGGCCGTCGAAGCCGGCGAAAAACTGGGCTTTCTGCCCGGGGACCTGCAGGAAAAGATCGATCCTTACCTGCGCCCCTTATACGATGCCCTGGCCGATATGTTCGGCTATGACCAGTTCCAAAAGCTCATCGAGCGCAACATCATCGAAGTAGCGCCGCTGGCCTATATGCGCGGCCGGACCTTAGAAGAATCGTTCATCATCCTCGACGAAGCCCAGAATACGACGCGGGAACAGATGAAGATGTTCCTGACCCGCATGGGCAATCATTCCCGGGTCGTCGTCAACGGCGATGCTACCCAGATCGACCTCGTCGACCGCCGCATGTCAGGTCTGACCGAGGCAGAAAAGATCCTGGCCGGCGTCAAAGGTGTCGGCATGGTCCATTTCAGTGACGAAGACGTCGTCCGCCACGACATGGTCGGCCGCATTATCAGAGCTTATGAAAACTACTATAAAGATAAATGATCTGCCCGAAAGGACAGGGGGACACTGTATCAAAGGGGGTACCACTCGTGCATATCAACATCAACTATGAAGATCCTTCATTCGAACAAGAAGACTATGAAAAAGTCATCGAACGGGTCTGCCAGGAAGCGGCCTTAGTCTACGGTCTCGGCCCGAATGCAGAAATCAGCATTCTCTTGTGCCACAACGATTACATTCACGCCTTGAATAAGCAGTACCGCGACATCGACCGGCCGACGGACGTCTTGTCCTTTGCCCTCAACGAAGGCGAAGAAGACGGTTACGAAGGCCCGGACACGGCCCTTTTGGGGGACATCATCATTTCCCTCGAAAAGGTACAGGAACAGGCTGACGAATACGGCCATTCCTTCGAACGGGAACTGGCTTACCTTACCATTCACGGCATGCTGCACATCTTAGGCTACGACCACATGGAACCGGAAGACAAGGCCGAAATGCGCAAAGAAGAAGAATTTATCTTACAGCGCCTGGACTACGTCCGCCAAGGCGAGGAATTATAGGGAGGAACTACTATCGTTATGGAATCGTTTAAATCGGGCTTCGTCGCCGTCGTCGGCCGCCCCAACGTCGGCAAATCGACCCTTATCAACCGCATTATCAAGCATAAAGTCTCGATCGTCTCCGACAAGGCCCAGACGACGCGCAACCGCATCCTCTGCATTCATACAGACGAGGCCTGTCAGATCGTCTTCCTCGATACGCCGGGGATCCACAAGCCCAAGCATAAGCTGGGGGAATTCATGGATGAAGCGGCCTACCAGTCCCTACGCGATATCGACGCCGTATTGTTCCTCATTTCGGGCAATGAAAAGAAGGGCCCGGGCGACTTATTCGTCCTCGAAAAGATCAAGGATACGGGCGTTCCCGTCTTCCTCATCATCAATAAAGTCGACCTCATGAGCAAAGAAGAGATTTTGGCTAAGATCACCGAATATGCCGAACTCTATCCCTTTGCCCAGGTCATTCCCATTTCGGCCCTCAAGGGGGACAACGTCGACGCCGTCGTCGAAGAACTGCGAAAGATTCTGCCGGAAGGACCGAAATACTTCCCCGACGACATGATCACCGACCAGCCCGAACGACTGCTGGTGGCTGAAATCGTCCGGGAAAAGCTGTTCCGCTGCACCCGCGACGAAGTGCCGCACGCCATCGCCGTCTATACGGAAGAAATGAAGGACCGGGGCAACCACAAGGTCTACATCCGGGTCACAGTCTACGTCGAACGGGATTCGCAAAAGCGCATCGTCATCGGCAAGAACGGGGCTGTCCTGAAGAAATCGGCAACCTGGCCCGTCAGGAAATCGAAAACCTCCTCGGTTCTTCGGTCTACCTCGACATCTGGGTCAAGGTCAAGCGGGACTGGCGCAACAAGGCGGCTAGCCCTCAGCGAATTCGGCTATAAAAACGAGTAGGGGGCCGACAAGATGGAAGCACAACTCATCGTCCAATGTTTTCTAATTTTTCTGATCTGCCTGATTATCAGCGCCGTCTGCGTGACCGGGAAATTCGCCTTTGCCCAGCTGCGCAAGGAATATTTGGAAGAACTCATCCGCGATGGCGACGTATCTTTAAAGCCGCTGCTCTCCCTGTACGATAAGCCCATTATCTTCCTAGCGACGGCCCAGCTAGGTATGGCCCTGTCAGGCCTCGTCGCCGGTGCCGCCGGGTTCTGCATCCTCTACAGCCTCTACGGCCTCCTCGAACCCTACGTCGGCCACGTCTGGATCTTATGGCTCATCGACCTCGTCGTGGCCATCATCCTCTGCTTCATCCTCTGGGTCTTTGGCGAATTGATCCCGAAATCCGTCGGCCTTCAGCGGCCGGAACGGAGCCTGCGCATGGTCCACCGCCTCATCCATCCCTGGAGCCATCCGCTGCTGCCCTTCATCGTCCTCGGCAACGGCCTGGGACGGCTCATCTTAGCCGACCGCGGCCTGGACGTCACCAACGAAATCGACCTGGCCCATTCGGAAGATGAAATCCGGATGCTCATCACGGCCAGCCACAAAGAAGGGAAGATCGACCAAGTCGAAAGCGAGCTCATTGGCAACGTCTTCGACTTTGCCGACCTGTTAGCTAAAGAAATCATGGTGCCCCGACAGGATATCGTCTGCCTCTACACGGAAGAAACGATGCACCAGCATCTGCAGACTATCCGCCAGTCGCGGCATACGCGCTACCCCTTGTGTGAAGACGACAAGGACCATATCCTGGGCCTGGTCCACATCAAGGACATCATGGATCTCTACATCCATAAGCGCAGCAACCTCAACCTCATCAAACGGCCGATCCTGACCATTCCGGAAATCATGCCGGCGTCGAAACTGCTCCAGCTCATGCGCATGCGCCGTACCTACCTGGCCATGGTCGTCGATGAATACGGCAGCACCGTCGGCCTCATCGGCCTCGAAGATATCCTGGAAGAATTGGTCGGCGCCATTCAGAACGAACACACGACGGAAAAAGAAGAGATTCAGCCCCTTCCCGACGGCGCTTACGAATTTGCCGGGACGGTCCTCCTCGACGACGTCGAAGAACTGCTGCACATCCCCGTCGAAGACGACGTCGATACCGATACCATCGGCGGCTACGTCTTTAACGCCTTAGGCCATACGCCGATCGTCCACGACGAAGTCACCATCGGCAACTACCGGTTCCAAGTCCTTGAAATGCAGCGCTTCCGCATCGTTCGCCTGAGAGCTGTTCCCATCCCGCCGCCGCCCGAAGAAGAAGGGACGGGTGAAGGGGACGGTGACAGCCATGGCGACTAGTCGTTCCTTCGGCCAGCGGCCGTCACGACCGTATGACGGCCTTATCCTGGCCGTAAAAAAGACCAGCGCCAAGCAGCTGGTCCTCACCATTTTGACGCACCAGGAAGGGATTCTCCACGTCCTGGCCCGCCGCAGCACCCAGGGCAAGATGGGCTACGGCGCCTTGTCGCCCCTGGCGGAGATTTCCTTCGACGTCTTTGAAAAGGACGGCGTCCACACCTTGACTGAATACGATTGCCGGGCCAATCGGCGCCTTCGCGACCTGACCTGGGACGGCTACGTCTATTCACAGATCTTCGTCGAAATGGTCCTATTCCTGACGGCGAGCGGCGAAAGAGATGAGGAACTGTACCGCTTGGTACGGCTTTACGGACGGGCCATCGAAATCAAGGACGTCCGCATCGTCACCCTCATCGCCGGCTGGCAGCTCCTGGCGCTGACCGGCTTTCTGCCCGAAACGGAAGAAGCCCGCGTCTTTTACCGCGGTCAGGGGTACTGCGGCCAGCCGGTCTACTACATCGACTACCAGCATAGGGACGACATGGCCGAACGGCAGCTCACGCCGGCCGTGCGCCAGACCTGGCAGACCCTCATCCGCTACCCTTGGGGGACGGATGAAAAAATAAACCTGAGGAGGGACGATCTTCGCTTTTTAGAAGCCCTGCTCTATAACTACGTCAACCAGTGCAGCGAGCGGCAGATGAAGACGCCGAATCTGCTGCAAACCGGCCTGCCGCCGCAGCCGTAAAGAGTCCGAAACACGTATTTCGGACTCTTTTTTTGCCCGCTTCCGGAGAGGGGGGGCAAGGATAAGGCTGACGTACAGAACTCATCCGAGACGGCCCTTATACCGCCAGTGGTGGAGGTCATCATGGAGGCTTTCGATGATGGCCTGCTGGGCCGCATCGGTATAGACCAATTGGGTGTGAGCCCCTTGTTTCCACATCGGTGCCGTCGGAATCTCGCCGCCGGTGATGTGGCGGGTCAGGAAGTTTTTTAGGCGTCGGATGAACCACTCGGGCAGGCGCTGGTGATATTTTCGATAGAGAATAAAGACTTGGATGCAGTCGGGCAGGATGCGAAAGTCTTCGACGACGGCGATTTTATTATACTCTTTCATGAGGGCCAAGGCCTTGGTGACGGCCTTTCCCGACCGCGACGGCTGCCAGACGAGGTGATCCTCGTCGGTTTCGATGGTTCCGAAGGGAGCTTTTCCCTTGCAGGCATAGATGGTGATCAGCTGGCCGCGGGGGACTGTCGAAAAAGGGGGCAGCCAGGAGGGAATCGGAGAAAATGCTTTTAGGGTCATGACGACACCTCCATAAGATGATTTGGATGACGGACTGTCATGTATCTATTGTACACGTCCACTCTAAGAATACAATTAACGGATTTGTCCTTTTGTTAAAACTGAATTAGACCTTGTTTTTCCGACACAAGGTGGTATAATAAAACTATTTCACTATAGGTTCTGTGTACTGCAAAGAGAGGATGATTCGATGGTTCGCAGTATGACTTCGGGCAATCCGATCAGCCTGATCCTGGCCTTTACGGTGCCCTTGCTGATCGGCAACGTCTTCCAGCAATTTTATAATATTGCCGACATCATCATCGTCGGCCGGACGATCGGCGTCAATGCCTTAGCCGCTGTCGGCGCCGTCGCCCCTGTCTATATGTCCGTTTTTGGCGTGACCATCGGTCTGTCGGCGGGCTTTTCGGTCATCGTCGGCCAGCGTTTTGGCGCCAAAGACATGGAAGGCCTGCGCCGTTCCGTGGCGACGTCGACGATATTGGCCTTTGCCATTACCCTTTTGGTTACGGCCGTCGTCAGCCTTTCTATGCCCCTCATCCTGAGGGTCATGAATATATCCGGTATCCTCTACGACGATGCCTACCACTACATGATCATCATCGTGTTAGGGCTGGTCGCCATGATGGCCTACAATCTCTTGTCCAGCATCTGCCGGGCCTTGGGCGACAGCCGGACGCCGCTTTATTTCCTCATCGTATCGTCCCTCCTGAACATCGCTCTGGCCCTGTTGTTCATCGTCGTCTTTGGCTGGGGCGTGCCGGGGTCGGCCATTGCCTTGGTCATCGCCCAGGGCGTATCGGCGGTCATGTGCTTTGCCTTTATGCGCAAGCGTTTTCCCATGCTGCGCCTGACCCGCAGCGATTGGCAGTTTGACCGGGCCTTTGCCTGGCAGCACCTGCGCCTGGGCCTTCCCATGGCCGTTCAATTCCTCATCATTTCCATGGGCATTTTGATCCTCCAATCGGTCTGCAATACCTTTGGGCCGGAAACGATTGCCGGCTTCGTATCGGCGACGAAAATCGAACAGCTGGCCCTGCAGCCCATGATTTCCTTCGGCATCGCCATGGCCGTCTATTCGGCCCAGAACTACGGTGCCGGAAAGTATGACCGCATCCGCCAGGGCGTCCGCCAATGTTCGATGGTCTCTCTGGCCTTTTGTGCCGCCGCTGCCGTGGCCATGTACTTTTTCGGCCGCAACGTCATCTCCTTGTTCACGACCGTTCACGATGACCTGCTCATGGAACAGGCCCTCTTGTATTTGAAGATGTCCGTTCCTTTCTATATCTTTTTGGGTCAAATTTTTGTCTACCGCAACGCCCTTCAGGGGATCGGCATCGCCAGCGTGCCCCTCATCAGCAGCCTCTTGGAACTGGGCGGCCGCAGTGTATCGGCCCTGGTCCTGGCGGCCATGTGGGGCTACTTCGGCATCTGCTGCGCCAGCCCCATTTGCTGGGTCATGGCGGCCTTGTTTACCGGCGGATCCTATCATTGGGTCATGCACACCATGAAGGCCAAGGGGCGCTAGCCGCCTTTTAGAACGGCCTTTTTCAGATAAAAAAATCCCGTCTCCTTTTTTCTGGGAGGCGGGATGCTTGGCGTTTAGAGATGTTTTTCACCCCAGTGCTTCAATTCCAGTAGGATGGGGATCATGGAGTGGGCCTTTTCGGTCAGGGAATACTCGACGCGGACCGGCATTTCCCGGTACTGTCGGCGCTCGATGAGACCGTCTTCTTCCATTTTCTTTTAAGGATTGGGCCAGCATCGTATTGGTGATGCCGTAGACGGCCCGGCGCAGTTCGCCGTAGCGCATGACGCCCTTGTCGTCGATGACGCAGAGCAAGAGGATTTTCCACTTGCCGCCGATGATATTTAAGACCTTTTTCAGGCCGCAGCCTTGGCCGGCTATATTTTCACAGATCGATTCATGGTTCATGGTTAGTCATCCTTCCGTAGTCCGTTTTTTCGTACTACCTCCAAAAAACTTCGTACTTGATAAGTTTTACATACCATGTATAATATACGTATCAAAAGAAAAAATCAAGTCATTTACAGAAAGGTGGTCTTCCTCATGGAATACAAATTCACATCTGATAATTTTCAACAAGAAGTCTTAGAAAGCAAAGAACCGGTCATGATCGACTTTTATGCCGACTGGTGCGGCCCGTGCCAGATGATGGGTCCTGTCGTCGCTAACTTTGCTGAAGAATATGCCGGCAAAATCAAAATCGGCAAGGTCAACACCGATGCTGAACCGCAGTTGGCCAAGGATTACCAGGTCATGAGCATTCCGAACTTCGTCTTCATCAAAGACGGTAAAGTCGTCGACCAGGCCATCGGTGCCGTATCGGCCGATGCCTTGAAAGAAAAGCTCGACGCACTCCTCTAAGTTGTTATGAAAGAAGGGAACGCCATGATTTATGATGTATTGATTCTCGGTGCCGGCCCGGCGGGCCTTGCGGCGGCCATCTATGCCGGCCGCAACAATCAGTCGGTCCTGCTCATCGAAAAGGGCCAGGACGGCGGTCAGATTTCGCTCACGGCAGATCTTGAAAACTATCCCGGGCAGATGCTGGAAGGGGAAAGCGGCATGTCCCTTTCCATGCGCATGGCTCAGCAGGCGAAGAACTTCGGCGTAAAGAGGGCCCTCGATTCGATCGTCGAAGCCCGGCTTTCCGGTGACGTCAAGGAACTGGTAGGCAGATCCGATACCTACCGCGGCCGTACGGTCATCATCGCCTCCGGTGCCAACCATCGCCCCTTGGGAATTCCCAGTGAACCCAAGCTGATCGGTCATGGCATTTCCTACTGCGCTACTTGTGATGCCGGCTTTTTCCGCGGCCTCAATGTCTACGTCGCCGGCGGCGGCGACAGTGCCATTCAGGAAGCCATCTTCCTGACCCGCTTTGCCCGTAAGGTCACTGTCGTCCATCGCCGCGATGCCCTGCGTGCCGTTCCAGCCTTGCAGGAACAGGCCTTTGCTAATGAAAAGCTGGACTTTATGTGGGATTCCGTCATCGACGATGCCGGCGGCGACGGCAAGCTCCAGTGGCTTTCGGTCCGCAACGTCAAGACCGGCGAAACGACGAAGATCGAAGCGCCGGCCGAAGACGGCTTCATGGGCCTCTTTGTCTTCTTGGGCATCGTGCCGTCGACAGATATGTTTGCCGACGTCCTGACCCTGAAAGACGGTTACATCGTAACCGACGAACAGATGCATACCAACCTTTCCGGCGTCTTTGCAGCCGGTGACATCCGTCATAAATCGCTGCGGCAGGTCGTGACGGCTGCCGCCGACGGCGCCATTGCCGCCATGGAAGCCTACCATTACTTGAACCACTAATAAAAACGGTACCTTGACAGTCCCTCTGTCAGGTACCGTTTTTTGCAGTTGGGCAAGGCGTGCTTACTTTTCATTAAGGTATATAAAAAAGGAACTCTTTTCAGAGTTCCTTTTTTTGCGTATTATTCGAAAGATTCGATCAAGGCCATAAGATCCTGCTGATGGCTGGGATACCATTCATCATAAGGCTGGCCCGCTTTGAGGAGGACTTCATTTAAGGCCAGGAAGAAGGCCGGAATGTTTTTCGAGGTAATCGTTCCGATCTGTTCGGCGACGACGCCCTTGCCTAAGGCGTAGCTGCCGCCGGCATAGACGTTGAAGGCCGGTTCCATGGCGCCGTTTACTTTCTTAGCCGCACCGCGAAAACCGAGGGCAGCCGTCTGCTGGACGGCACAGTTTGACGGGCAGCCCGAGAAGTGGCACTTGGGCAGGAAATGGCTGTCGACGCCGCGGTCTTTCAAGGTCTTTGCGACTTCGGCCAGCATGCCGTGAGAGTCGCGGAGGCCTTGCTGGCAGACGGTGGCACCGATGCAGCTGACCGAGTGTTCAAAGGCCGTCGTTGCCGTATCGTCGGCGGTCAGGGCGGCAACCTTGCGGGCTTCGTCGGCCGTAAGGTTGATGATGTATGCCGTTTCATCGGCGTTGAGGCGGATTTCGGCGCCTTCCATCGTCGACAGCAGGCCTAAGAGGTCTTTAAAGACCGATACCTTCGGCGTCCCGCCTAAGGGCTTGTATTCGACGTGGTAGAGGCCTTCTTGTTTCTGCTTGCGGATGCGGAAATCGGAAAGGACCGTATCGTCGGCGCCGCTCTTGGTAAGGGCCGGTTCTTCTTCGAGGGAGAACTCGGGAATCCCTTCTTGACGGGCTTTTTCGACGGCGTCGCGGACGGCTTTGCGGAAGGCGTCTTCGCCGAGCTGGTCGAGGATGAACCGCGACCGGTTCTTGGCCCGGTGTTCGTAGTCGCCGTACTTCATGTAGACGTCGCGGCCGTAGCCTAAGATGTAATAGGGGATGTCCATGGGATCGATGCCTTCGTCGATGAGGATGCCGAAGCGCGAGCCGTTGACGCCGAAGCCGCCGCCGGCATAGACGTCAAAGGTGTGATCGGGACGGGCGACGAAGCCTAAATCCTTGAAGGTCGCGTGGCCTTCGTTGTCGCGGCCGCTGGAAAAGCTGATTTTGTACTTGCGCGGCAGGTTGAATTTGGGAATGAGGTTGATGACGAAGCTGGCCGCAGCCTTAATGTAAGGCGTCATATTGAAGTATTCGCCGGGGCGATGCCGTGGAGGGGGCTGGCCGTGATGTTGCGCGGATTGTCACCGCCGCCGCCGGCGCAGTAGATGCCGTGGTCGAAACAGTCCTGATAGAGGTCGAGGACCGATTGTTCGTCAAGATGATGGATCTGCAGGGCTTCGCCGGTCGTGAAATGGACGAGGTCGACGTTATATTTTTCGAGGGCTTCTTTTAAGAAGGCGATGTGGGCCTGACCGATGGCGCCGCCAGAGAAGCGGAGGCGCAGCATGCTGCTGTTGGCGCCCCGTTCGCCGTAACTGCCGAATTTACCGGAGGTACCTTTATATTTGCCGGGCGGCAGTTCTTTCGCGTAAAAAGCTTTGGTCGCTTCGACGAATTGGGGGAAGCGGCTGCGTAATTCTTCCTTAGTTTCTGCTGTAATCTGAGTCATGTATTACCACCCCTTATAAAACAATAGCGTTTTAATAGATTTTTGTCTTATTATAACAGACTTTACGAGTCGGGGCAAAAAGAGAATTGCCGGAAAAATTGCATTTTCTTTCAAATTTGTTTAACCTATAGGTATAAACTAGAAAAATTCAATCTTATATAAAAATAGGTGATGGGTATGCAATTACGCGACTGGCCGCTGCGCAAACGGCTGCTGTTTTCTAACTTTATCATGATCTTTATTCCCGTCTTATTTACGGGAATCGTCAGCATCGCTATCTTTTTGGGACTCCAATTCGGCAATATCAACCGGGCCGGCGTCATTTCCTTCATTTGGCCTGAGAGCGGGCAGAACATGTCGATCCAGTTTGAACTGAGCCGCCTCCGCGTCCGGGCCGACCGCTATGACGGAGATTTGGCGCCCTTGCTGCAGGCTGCCGATCATTTAGAGGATCAGGGCCTCAATGTGTCCATCTGGCGGGACGGCAAGCAGCTCTACGATACGGCCGGCATCGACAGCAACTACCTGCATCAGCTGGTGACCGACGGGGAACCTCAGGGGCACGCCGACTTCTCTTGGACCGGGAAGGGCCTGCGCTTTTATTACGTCTCGCCCCATACTGACGTTCACCTGGCCGTGGCCGGCGCCGTACCCTTGTACCCCGAGTCGGAATACATCGACTTGTCCTCGAAAGACGTGTTGAAGCTGGCCTTCTACGTCCTGGCCGTCTTGGCCGTGTTGCTGACCGTTGCCGTCGGCTTTGCCTTGTCGCGCTGGATGGCCCGCCAGATCGTCGAACCCGTCGAACGGATGCGGGACATGGCCGATGCCATCAGCCAGGGTGATTTGGACCACCCGGTGCCCATCTTGTCCCGCGATGAAATCGGCGATACCTGCCAGTCCTTTGAACAGATGCGGCTCCAACTGCGGGCCGCCCGGGATACGCGGGAAAAATTCGATCAGAACCGCAAGGAACTGCTGGCGGGCATCTCTCACGACTTATCGACGCCGCTTACGAAAATCGAAGGCTACGCCAGCGGTCTTGTCGACGGCATTGCCAATACGCCAGAAAAGCAGCGCCATTATGTGGCCATGATCCGGGATACGTCGCGCCACATGGCCGAATTGGTCCAGACCTTGTTCCTCTTTTCAAAGCTCGATCTGGGGCAGATTCCCTTCCACTGGGAAGCCGTCGATATCAAGGCCTACGTTGCCGATTACGTCGGGGAACAGGCGCCGCTCTACGAATCTCAGGGACTGGCAGTCCGTTTTGTGTCGGCTGTCGATCAGGCTGTCGTGCGCCTGGACCGGATCCAATTCCAACGGGTCCTTGAAAATATCCTCGGCAACAGCCTGAAATATAAGGATCAGGAGAAGGGCCAAATGACGGTCCGTCTCGACGGGGACGGGGACGGGTATCTCCTGACCTTTGCCGACGACGGCCGCGGCGTCGACGACGCCGATTTGGCGAAAATATTTGAAAGTTTTTATCGGACCGATAAGGCTCGCAGCAATTCTGCCAAAGGCAGCGGCCTGGGACTGTCCGTGGTCCAGCAGATTATTTTGGCCATGGGCGGCACCATTTGGGCCCGCCAGACAGAGCCTAAGGGACTGACCATTTGCATTCGATTACCGAAAGGGGAGGCATAAGATGAAACGGATTTTAATCATTGAAGACGACAAGGGCATTGCTGAATTGGAGCGGGATTACCTCGAAGCTAACGGGTTTGCCGTCGACATGGCTTTTGACGGCGACACCGGGGAAAAGAAGGCCCTTCAGGAAGCTTACGACTTCATCATCCTCGACATCATGCTGCCCGGTCGGGACGGTTTTCAAATCTGCCGCACCATCCGCGAAGCGAAGGATATTCCCATCATCCTCGTATCGGCCCGCCAGGAAGACATCGACAAGATCCGCGGCCTGGGCCTCGGTGCCGACGACTATATCGTAAAGCCCTTCAGCCCCAATGAACTCGTGGCCCGCGTCAAAGCCCATCTGGCTCGCTATGAACAGCTGACGGCCCGCGAAGTCCATCGCCATGCCCTCTGTTTTGACGGCCTTGAAATCGACGAAAGCGGCCACCGCGTCTTCGTCAAAGGGGAGGAAGTGAGCCTGCCCAATAAGGAATTTGAACTCCTCTTGTTCTTCGCCAAGAACCCGGGCATCGTCTTCAGTAAAGAAACCCTCTTTGACCGCGTCTGGGGCAGCGAAGCCCTGGGGGAAACGGCGACGGTTTCAGTCCACGTCAACCGCATTCGCGAAAAAATCGAAGAAGATACGGCCAAACCTCGCTATATTGAAACGGTCTGGGGAGCCGGCTACCGCTTCCACGGATAAGCGCTCTTTTTAAGGATCATTCCCGGTTTATTGTCAGTCTGTTCAAACTTTGTTTAACTTCCCACCCTATACTGTAGCCATCATTAGAGATGTATAGAAAGGGAAGGATAACATGGAAACTTATCAGATGAAGAAAGAAGGGCCGGGACTGGTTCATTTTGCCCAGCGGCTCTGGCAGGTTGTATTGTCACGACCGGCTGTCGTCCTAGCCGTCATGACGGCCATTCTTTGTTTCGTTGGCAATCACTTGTTGGTCATCACCGACCCTGTCGAATCGAATTATGCCTTGACGGCCAAGGAAATGTTGGCTTCGGGCGACTATTTTTCGCCCCGTATTTTTGGCAATTATTGGTATGATAAACCGATTTTCTTTTATTGGGAACTCATCGCTGCTTTTAAATTATTCGGCATCAGCGATTTTGCCGCCCGCTTCTTCCCGGCCCTCTTCGGCATCGCCGGCGTCCTCTTAGCCTACGCTTTTACGGCCCGCCTGTACGACAAGAAAACGGGATTTTTCACGGGCCTCATCTTGATGACGACCGTCGAATATTTCTACTTATCCAAGGCCGTTATCACCGAT
>ENA-OQJN01000223-OQJN01000223.1-human-gut-metagenome-genome-assembly--contig:-NODE-223-length-27318-cov-2.761502_pt1 | contig 27318 bp, 25 predicted proteins | sample MGYA00242610_ERZ504777 | MGnify/ENA primary metagenome ERZ504777 (study PRJEB26092, sample SAMD00036350) | human gut metagenome | host: Homo sapiens | study: EMG produced TPA metagenomics assembly of... | reverse complement strand
CACGATCAAGGGTCTAAATGAGATGGAACTTTCCGGTTTTACCTCTTCCGTGATCCGGGGACTGAAGGCCAGTAAATAAAAATAGGCAGACAAAGTAGTTTGCCAGCACCAATACGCCCCGAAATATGCTGACAAACTACTTTACCTGCCCTCGGCAGGTTTATGTTCTTTCCGCCTAGTCATTTCCATCTCCAACATCCGGAGTTCCCGGCTGGTCTGCCCCGCGACAGAAGTATTCTCTTCCGCACGCCGGATCAAATACGGCAGTACATCCCTTACCGAGGCGTACGGTACGTATTTGGTTACGTTATATCCCGCATGGGCTAAATTGAAGGAAATATTATCGCTCATTCCCAATAGCTGCGCAAAGAAAACACGGGAGTCATCGCGGGCGATCCCCTTCTCGTCCATCAATTTCGCCAACTTATAATTACTCTCCTCATTATGAGTTCCCATAAACATCTCAAAACGATCTAAATGATCCATGGTGAAACGGACCGCCGCATCATAATTCTCGTCCGTGGCCTGCTTATCTTTACAAATCGGATCGGGATAATCCAACGCCGCCGCACGGGCACGCTCCGCTTCCATATAAGCCCCGCGCACGAATTTCACGCCCGCAATATAACCTTTCGCCACGGCATCATCGTAGATACGACGCAGATAAGGCATCCGGTCATGACGATACATTTGCAAGGTAGCGAATACGATCGCACGTTTCTTGTTGAACTTACGCATCGCCTCATCGGTCAACGCATCAATGGCATCTTGGAAACAATAATCCTCCGCATCCACTAAAATACGTACGTCGTTATCGTAAGCCCGTTGGCAAAGCGCCATAAAACGCTCGCGGAACTCGCGGAAATGCCGGACATCGTCTATCGTAAGCTCTTCCCGTTTCTCGGAAGCTTTGGCCAGTAACTCATCGGTCGTGATCGTGGATGGTTTGAATACGGCATAGGCCAGATTCGTATTTCCTTTCGCAAAATCTATCGAGCGCAAGGTTTCCTCGAAAGTCGCCTGTATGCCCTCCGGGGTCTGCTCGCTCTCCGCCGAATAATCGAGCGTCGATTTCACGTTGTATTTCATCAAGTGGTTGATGGCTGCGGAACAGTCTTGTAAAGTTTCTCCCCCAACGAACTGTTTATATAAGGTAGGCTTCACCGCCCAAGCCAGCGGGAAATGTATTTTCAAGGCTATACTCGTGGCTACTTTAGCGCATTTTACCAACCAAGGATATTTTATCGTATTAAAAAGCCAGTAAGCATTTTGTAGTTCTCCCCGCGACTTCGACGAGAAAGCGATCTCGGTATTGTTAAAGTCTAACATATTGTATGTAGATAAAGGTAACGTCATAGCGTAGAGACGGGGCACGCCCCGTCTCCCCCACAATCAGTTGGTATTTCTTAATTATGACAATTATTTCTCACCTAAGAACGGATACCCGTAGCTCGTCGGAGGAACCAAACATTCCTTGATACAACGAGGATTCGTCCAACGAATCAAGTTCAGCGGGCCACCGGCCTTGTCATTCGTTCCGGACGCACGGGAACCGCCGAACGGTTGCTGGGCGATCACGGCGCCGGTCGGTTTATCATTGATATAGAAATTACCGGCCGAATAGCGCAAGGTATTGAATGCCTTATCGATCGCATAGCGATCACGGGCGAAAATAGAACCCGTCAATCCGTACGGAGAAGTACGATCACAAAGTTCCAAAGTCTCCTCATATTTAGCGTCGTCATATACGTAGATCGTAATCACCGGCCCGAAGATTTCCTCTACCATGCTCTTGAACATCGGGTCCGTGGTCTGGATAACCGTTGGCTCCACGAAATAACCTACAGATTTGTCCCCGTTACCACCAAAAAGAACCTCTGCGTCCGGAGACTGTTTCGCATAATCGATATAACTCATGATGTTATCGAACGAAGCCTCATCGATCACGGCATTGACAAAGTTCGTGAAATCCTGCACGTCACCCATCTTGATCTCTTTCAGCATATCGCCCACGTAATCTTTCACCTCTTTCCAGAGAGAAGCCGGGATATAGGCCCGGGAACCCGCCGAGCACTTCTGCCCCTGATACTCGAACGCGCCGCGTACGATAGCGGTAGCCACATCCAACGCCGGAGCGGAAGGATGAGCGAAGATAAAGTTCTTGCCACCTGTCTCGCCTACGATCTTCGGATAAGATTTATAATGCCCCAAGTTCTCTCCGATCTGACGCCACAAGGTATTGAACGTAGAGGTAGAGCCCGTAAAATGGAATCCCGCCAAATCACGGCTACCCGTAATCACCTTACCGATCACGCTACCCTGTCCCGGGATGAAATTCACTACGCCATCGGGCAAGCCGGCCTCTTGGAAAACCTTCATCAAGAAATAGTTCGAATGGATCGCCGTAGTAGACGGTTTCCATACCGCCACGTTACCCATCATAGCCGGAGCCATATTCAGGTTGGAAGCGATCGACGTAAAATTAAACGGCGTGAGCGAGAACACGAAACCTTCCAAGGCTCGGTATTCCATACGATTCAATATACCCGTCTCGGAATAGGGTTGATCGGCATATACTTGACTAGCGTAGAAGGTACTGAAACGCAAGAAATCGATCAATTCGCAGGGAGCGTCGATCTCCGCTTGGAACGGATTCTTGCTCTGTCCCAACATAACCGAAGCGTTCAGGATATAACGATATTTCGTAGCCAACAACTCAGCTACACGAAGCATAATAGACGCACGTTCCACCCATGGAAGTTCTGACCATTCCTTATGCGCTTTCATGGCGGCGTCGATAGCCATTTGTACTTCTTTCTCGCCCGCCTTATGATAAGTAGCCAATACATGATGATGATCATGAGGCATAACGACCTTACCGGTATTACCCGTACGGATCTCTTTTCCGCCAATTACCAGAGGTATATCCCATTCCTCGGAACTTATCTGCGCCAACGCTTTCTTTAAGGATGCTTTTTCACTTGATCCGGGAGCATACGCTTTTACCGGCTCATTAATGGGTTTAGGAAATCTAAAAATAGCATTATCCATAATACTTCAGATTTTTTAAATGGTTATTCAATGAAACTTTCTGCTGTAAACGTAGCAAATTTATTTTAAAACAGTGGCGTGTAAACGTTAATATATATCAACCAAAGATAAGCTCATTTCACGGTCTATACAATGATCTAAAAGACCTCTCCCGAAAACAATCCGCGAAAGTTGTTTGTTACATTAACATATTAATCATCTTAAAGGAATAAAAATTATGGCAATTAAAAGAGTTTGGATTGAAGAGGATTGCATCGCTTGCGGTACATGCGAGGGCATTTGCCCGGAAGTATTCACTGTTACAGATCGTTCACGTGTAAACGAAGGAGTTAATTTCGATGATTTCGAGGCGGGTATTAAAGAGGCTGCCGAAAGCTGCCCGGTCGAGGTTATCAAATACGAATAGACGAAAACACATTAACCCTTACTTTTCCTTCCTAGATAAAATCACAGAATCATTGCGCGATCTATAATAACACGTTACCTTTGCGGAGGTAAGGTTAATAACATTAACTTCTTACGGGAATAGAAAGAATCAAAATAAGAAATAAGAAGTAAAATGAGAAAATTAGTATTACTGAGTTTTGTTATTGTCGCCTCTTTGCAATTTTGCGGGGCGCAATCATTAGATAAGATGCAATGGTTCAACGAGCCGGAGCAATGGGAGATTAAAGACAAGTCACTTTCCATGCAGGTCACTCCCCAAAGTGACTATTGGAGGATTTCCCATTACGGGTTTACGGTAGATGACGCTCCTTTTTATTATGCGACTTATGGGGGTGAATTCGAAGTGAAAGTCAAGATAACCGGCGATTACAAGCAGCGTTTTGACCAAGCCGGCCTGATGCTTCGCATCAATCATGAAAATTATATAAAAGCCGGTATAGAGTTCGTGGATGGTAAATACAACCTAAGCGCGGTCGTTACGCATAAGACCTCCGACTGGAGCGTTATCACCTTAGACAAAGCGATCCCTTATGTATGGATAAAAGCTGTCCGGAGATTGGACGCCGTGGAGATCTTCTACTCATTCGATGATAAGGAATACACCCTTATGCGTAACGCTTGGCTACAAGACAATATCCCCGTACAAGTCGGGTTTATGGCCGCTTGTCCCGACGGGAAAGGATTTAATGTGACATTCGAGCATTTCAAGGTAAAACACCTCCCGGATCAGCGCCGGTTAGAATGGCTAAAGAAAAATGCCGAATAGCTTATAATTGCCGGACATATCATGTATGCCCTTATCAAGGATCATGAGGTGAAGGAGATTATATTGATGAGGTAATCCTATCTATTTGCTTAAATTAATGGAATAATTCTGACACATCTCTTTTTAAAAAGGGCTCAATCAGATACTAGAAGATGGTAAAAAGCACGTTTGAAGGCCATTTTCCACTCAAAAAGCCTTGCTTTTTCACACGGATACCGGCGTAAAGTGATGCGACTAGCGGCGTTATCCCATACAATAGGAGACGTAAAGCGATACATTTAGTCTCATGAAGCGATATAACCGTATGTAAATACGCTCCGATCCGGATAAAAACAAGGCTTGCGCTCTAATAAATATGAACTAGGATGAATTCCTTCAGCTAGAATAAACACCCTTTTTTCGATAATAATCAAGGGAACAAGTAGTTGCTGTTATTTTTTCCCGTTTTTAGCAACAAGGTGTACCTCCGTCCGGAATATGCGACTCTCCGGCACTTGAGTTTACAAAATGTCAAAATGATAATCGCCCATATATATAAATCACCATTCTCCATCCGGAAGCAAATGAAGCGCCTATTCATTATAATCCTCAACCATCCTATCCATACCTGTTAATTAGAAAAGAAAACAAGGGCTTTCACCTTCTTTTTGCTTTTTATTCCTATCTTTGGAGCGACATAATACAATAACTTCAGCAAAATGAACGAACAGATACAACAAATCGCAGAGCGTCTGGCCGGATTACGGGACGCACTGGAGATTACGCCGGAAGAAATGGCAAAGGTCTGCAACCTCACGACTGAGCAATATTTGCTGCTGGAAAGCGGCACGGTTGATATTTCCGTTAGCGTATTGCACCAGATCTCACAGGCTTATGGCGTAGAATTAACCACGTTGATGTTTGGCGACGAGCCTAAAATGAGTACGTACTTTATTACTCGTAACGGAAAAGGTGTTGCCGTAGAGCGTACGAAAGCCTATAAGTACCAATCATTGGCCGCCGGTTTCGTCGGACGTAAAGCGGACCCCTTCTTGGTAACCGTACATCCCAAACCAGAGGATGAGCCGATGTATCTCAATTCCCATCCGGGGCAAGAATACAATATGGTATTAAAAGGACGTCTGTTACTACAGATCAACAATAAAGATCTTATCTTAGAAGAAGGTGATAGTATTTATTTTAACTCAGAGCTTCCTCACGGTATGAAAGCGCTGGATGGGGAAAAGGTCAGTTTCTTGGCCGTCATTTTATAAACGATCAACAGCATGTTAGAAAGATTTATAGATAAAACGACGTTTGAGTCGCAAGAAGATTTTATTAAAAACTTCAAGATCAAGGTTCCGGAGAACTTCAACTTCGGATATGATGTGGTAGACGCTTGGGCGGAGGAAGAACCTGATAAGAAAGCGTTATGTTGGACAAACGATCATGGAGAGCATATTGATTTTACGTTTGCCGACTTGAAACGGTATACGGACCAGACGGCTTCTTATTTCCAATCCTTGGGGATCGGACATGGCGATATGGTGATGCTGATACTCAAACGCCGTTATGAGTTCTGGTTCTCTATCATCGCATTGCATAAATTAGGGGCTGTCGTGATACCGGCTACACACTTACTGACCAAGAAAGATATCGTTTATCGTGCGAATGCCGCCGATATCAAGATGATCGTTTGCGCCGGAGAGGAAGTGATAACGAAACATATCATAGAGGCTTTGCCGGACTCACCGACCGTAAAAAGTGTTGTATCCGTAGGGCCGGAAATACCGGAAGGTTTCGAGGATTTCCAACAGGGCATCCAAAACGCCGCTCCTTTCGTCCGCCCGTCTCACCCAAATAGCAATGACGATATCTCTTTGATGTATTTCACCTCCGGTACGACTGGAAACCCGAAAATGGTGGCCCACGACTTTACGTATCCGCTGGGGCATATCGTGACCGGTAGTTTCTGGCACAACTTGCATAAGGACAGCCTTCACCTGACGATCGCGGATACGGGCTGGGGCAAGGCAGTTTGGGGTAAGCTATATGGGCAATGGATCGCCGGAGCGACCGTATTTGTTTACGACCACGAGAAATTCACGCCTGCTGATATGTTGCAGATGATACAGGATTACCGGATCACCTCGCTTTGCGCTCCTCCTACGATCTTCCGTTTCTTAATTCGTGAGGATATGACTAAATACGATTTATCATCTTTACAATATTGTACGATCGCCGGCGAGGCCTTGAACCCCGCCGTGTTCGACACGTTCTATAAGTTGACCGGCATTAAATTGATGGAAGGCTTCGGCCAGACAGAGACTACGCTGACAGTCGCCACTTTCCCGTGGATGGAGCCGAAACCGGGGCTCTATGGGTGTTCCCAACCCGCAGTACGATGTCGATTTATTGCGTCCGGACGGAAGCCGTGCGGAGGATGGCGAGCAAGGACAGATCGTGATCCACACAACAAATGGCAAGCCTATCGGGTTATTCAAGGAATATTACCGGGACGCAGAACGTACCCGGGAAGCTTGGCACGATGGCCTGTATTACACGGGAGACGTGGCTTGGCGTGACGAGGATGGTTACTTATGGTTCGTTGGCCGCGCGGACGACGTGATCAAGAGTTCCGGCTATCGTATCGGGCCGTTCGAGGTGGAAAGTGCCTTGATGACTCACCCTGCGGTAGTGGAATGTGCTATCACCGGTGTCCCCGACGAGATCCGCGGACAGGTAGTAAAGGCCACGATCGTATTGGCGAAGGATTATAAGGATAAAGCGGGTGATGCCTTGGTCAAAGAATTGCAAAATCACGTGAAACGTGTCACCGCTCCTTACAAATATCCCCGTGTTGTCGAATTCGTGGACGAACTGCCGAAAACAATCAGCGGAAAGATCCGACGGGTAGAGATCCGGGATAAAGATAATAAATAATAAATCATAACTTTCTTGAAAAGGATCGCTGTAAAAATAGGAAGCAATGTCCTGACCCGCAAGGATGGGACGCTAGATATCACCCGCATGTCCGCGTTGGTTGACCAAGTAGCGGACTTGCACCGGCAAGGTATGGAGATCGTCTTGATCTCCTCCGGTGCCGTGGCTTCTGGACGAAGCGAGATAAAGGCCGGCAAAAAGCTGGATCCCGTATCAGCCCGGCAACTGTATTCGGCGGTAGGACAGGCCAAGTTGATCAACCGGTATTACGAGTTATTCCGGGAGCATGGCATGACTTGCGGGCAAGTGCTTACTACAAAAGAGAATTTCGGGAGTCGTACGCATTACCTGAACCAGAAGCATTGCATGGAGGTAATGCTTGAAAACAGGTGATCCCCATCGTAAATGAGAATGATACGATATCCGTAACCGAGTTGATGTTCACGGATAATGATGAGTTATCCGGCTTGATCGCTACGATGATGGGAATGGATGCCTTGGTGATTCTCAGTAATATAGACGGGATTTACAATGGAAATCCGTCGGACCCGGATAGTTCCGTGATCCGGGAAATCGAATGTGGGAAAACAGATTTGTCGGAATATGTACAGACTAGCAAATCATCCTTTGGACGGGGAGGTATGTTGACGAAATGTCATATCGCCCAAAAAGTGGCGGACGAAGGTATTGCGGTTATCATCGCCAACGGCAAAAAGGATAATATCCTTCCGATGTTATTGGCGGTGGATAGCGACACGGTCTGCACCCGTTTCATTCCGGCCTCGAAACCCGTCAGCAGCGTAAAGAAATGGATCGCCCACTCCGAGGGTTTCGCCAAAGGGGAAATACATATCAATAAAGGAGCCGAGGAGGCATTGACCGCCCCGAAAGCGACTAGCGTATTATTGGTTGGAGTAACCCGCATCGAGGGTGATTTCGAAAAAGATGATATCGTAAAGATAATGAATGAGGAAGGCGTGCAAATCGGCGTAGGCTGTACCGCCTATGACAGCGAGGAAGCACGTAAGCAAATAGGGCAACGGGATTTAAAACCGCTTATACATTATGATTATCTATATCTGGATTAAAAAGTATGAATGTAAAAGATATGCTGCGACAGGCATCGGATGCGGCTAAACAATTGATAACGCTATCGGATCAAACGATTATCGGGATCTTAAAGGAGACAGCGCAGGTTCTACGGACTCATACGGAGGAGGTACTCGCCGCGAATCGCCAAGATCTGGAACGTATGGACCCAGCGAACCCGAAATACGACCGGCTGAAATTAACAGAGGAAAGGCTACAAGGTATCGCCGCCGATATGGAGAATGTATCGACATTACCTTCTCCATTAAATAAGGTCTTGAGTGAGACTATCCGCCCGAACGGAATGGTTATCCGAAAAGTAACCGTGCCTTTCGGGGTGATCGGCGTGATCTATGAGGCTCGTCCGAATGTTACCTTCGATGTTTTTTCCTTATGTTTCCGAAGCGGTAATGTTTGCGTACTAAAGGGTGGATCGGATGCGGACTTCTCTAACCGAGCCTTGGTACGCATCATCCATTCTGTATTGGAGCGTCAGGGTATAAATCCGGCTGTATGCACTTTACTACCTCCGGATCGAGAGGCTACGGCGGAATTACTGGGAGCGGTCGGCTTGGTTGACTTAATCATTCCTCGTGGAAGCAGTTCCTTGATTCACTTCGTCCGGGAACATGCGAAAGTTCCGGTGATCGAGACTGGCGCTGGTATCTGTCATACCTATTTTGATCGCTCCGGAGATAAAGGCAAGGGACGTGAGATCGTAAATAACGCAAAGACACGGAGGGTCAGCGTATGTAATGCCTTGGATTGCTTAATCATCCACCGAGAACGTCTATCTGATCTTCCGTATATCTGTGAAAAGCTTCCGGACAGCAACGTAATCATTTATGCGGACGAACCGGCTTATGCCGCTCTATCCGAACATTATCCGGAGACGCTTTTACAACAGGCTAACGAAAACAGTTTCGGTACCGAGTTCCTCGATTACAAAATGAGTATCCGTACCGTATCCTCTTTAGACGAGGCTCTATCACATATCGCCCGCTACAGTTCAAAACATAGCGAAAGCATAATCAGCGAAGATCCGGAAACTATCCGGCGCTTCCAGCAATTGGTAGATGCCGCTTGCGTATACGCAAATGTATCTACCGCCTTTACTGATGGGGCCCAATTCGGATTCGGGGCGGAGATCGGAATCAGTACCCAAAAGCTACATGCCCGGGGACCGATGGCGCTTCCTGAATTAACGACTTATAAATACATCATAGAAGGAGACGGGCAGACGAGAATATAGGAACTCGCCTGTCTCTTTCTTCTTGAACAACACTTAAATCTAAACGAATAATGTCAACAGTAATAGATTCAAATATTTTCAACACTTTAGTTTCAAATACATTCTATTCCTGTCCTTTAGGAGGGGCTATCTATGATACGGAAGGAAATCTGATAGACTTGAATAAGGCGATGTTCGCTCATTTTTCCTTGGCGGATAAGCATGACTTTATTATAGAACATCTATTTATAACATCGTACTAACCGATTCCTTGAAGTCATCTTTAAGAAAAGGTGACGCAATTATATGCGAAGAGCCCGTCACGTTTAAAGTAGAACCCATCTATACCGATGAACAGGGGCTTAGCGGGTATACGCTTTGGCTTACGCAGCAGGGAGAAAAAGAAACTGACAGGGAAAATAAACTATTGATGGGACAATTGAACGAGAGCCGGATATTGATGCGGCAAGCGTTGGAAGACGGTAAATTAGCCGCTTACTCATTCAGCTTCGACCGTTTCTCCACTTGCGACAAAAAGCATTGTAACCGCTGTTTTCAATTCTACGGCACGACCAATACTCTATTAGATAAAAACAGGTTTATATGCAGGGCTTTATCATCCGTACGTAAGCCCGAGGATAGTTTGGATTTCTTCTATCTGTTCAATAAAATCCGGGACGAGAAATTATCGTCTCACAACGTCACCTTCCACCTGAGGAATCAAGACGGGACTTATAAGATGTATGAAATATCGGGTAAAAGCATGGATATTGATGAAAGCGGCACCCCACATGTCATTATAGGTAGCATTATCGAAAAGGAAAACGACGAGCTAGCTATCGCGGATCATCAGAAATCCAAGGATCTTTCCCTATTGAAATCTACGTTTCTGGCAAATATGACGCACGAGATCCGGACTCCGCTAAATGCCATCGTCGGCTTCTCCGATATGTTAGGACTGGAAGATGATCCGGAAATGCGTGAACAGTATATTTCCATGATTAAAGAAAATAACACGGCTTTGCTCGAATTAATCAATGACACACTCGAGATGTCCAGAATCGAGTCCAATACGATCAATTGGTCATATGAGGATGTAAATCCGCTCGCTATCATGCACGATGTATACGAATACGCCTCTCCCCGCATATCCGAAAACGTACGGTTAATTTTGGATGATTCTCCAAACGTATCTCTTCACACGGATAGACATAAGCTTATGCTTATCTTGAAAAAACTACTTTCTAACGCCCTCCGATATACGGAGAAAGGAGAAATTCATTTCGGATACCAATCGTTGTATCCGGTCAGCGTGCAATTTTACGTGTCCGATACAGGCAACGGCATCCCGAAGGACAAACTAGGGCACATCTTCGAGCGATTCCTGCAATTGAACGAATTTGAACCGGGTACCGGATTGGGACTTTCAATCTGTAAAGGTCTGGTCACCGCCATGGGAGGTACCATTTGGGTGAACTCGGAGGAAGGGAAAGGTTCTACCTTCAGTTTCAAACTACCCATAACACCTCCGGATACGATCTCTTAAACAATTCCTTGGTCTTTCTAAAGGATAATTGACAAGTAGTCATTATCTTTGCCTTTAACAAAATATTATTGTAACAGATATGAGACATTTCACTTGCGTACAGGATTTAGGTGACTTGAAACAAGCGCTTAATGAAGCTTTCGAGATCAAGAAAGATCGTTTCCAGTTTAGTGAACTGGGAAAAAACAAGACGTTGTTGATGATATTTTTCAACTCAAGCCTACGTACCCGCTTAAGCACCCAAAAGGCCGCCATGAACTTGGGTATGAACACGATCGTTTTGGACGTTAACCAAGGTGCATGGAAGCTGGAAACAGAGCGAGGTGTTATCATGGATGGTGATAAACCGGAGCATTTGCTGGAAGCTGTTCCTGTAATGGGCTGTTACTGCGATGTGATCGGGGTCCGTTCTTTCGCACGCTTTGAGAATAAAGAAGATGATTATAACGAAAAGATATTGAGTCAGTTCATCGAGCATTCCGGCCGGCCGGTATTTAGCATGGAAGCGGCGACACGCCATCCGTTGCAAAGTTTCGCCGACTTGATCACGATAGAGGAATATAAGAAAACAGCTCGTCCGAAGGTAGTCATGACTTGGGCTCCTCATCCGAAATCATTGCCGCAAGCCGTTCCAAACAGCTTTGCCGAATGGATGAACGCTACAGATTATGAGTTTGTTATCACTCATCCGGAAGGTTATGAGCTTGATCCTAGATTCGTAGGCAACGCTAAAGTGGAATACGATCAGAAGAAGGCTTTTGAAGGAGCGGATTTCATTTACGCAAAGAACTGGTCCGCTTATAAAGATCCGAATTACGGACAAGTAATCAGCACAGATCGTAGCTGGACCGTAGACGCAGAGAAAATGGCACTTACGAATAACGCTTATTTCATGCATTGCTTGCCGGTTCGTCGCAATATGATCGTTACCGATGACGTGATAGAGAGTCCGCAAAGTATCGTAATCCCCGAGGCCGCGAACCGTGAGATCTCCGCGCAAACCGTATTGAAGAAAATATTGATGGGATTATCTAATCTTTAGGATAGAGAGGTAGGGTATTCTTTACGATGGGCATTCTCAGGTGTTTATAACAGGCATTCTTAACACCTTAGAATGCCCATTGTAAGCATCTAAGAATAGGCATCAAGGTTTTTCAATGTAAACGAGCCATCCCAACAATAAAAGAGTACTCCCCTACTCTTGTAGAAAAGTACTCTTTCTATGGCTGAAAACAAATCTATTAAGCCTCTCCTGTCGGACCTGCGAAGTCCTCAAAATTAGCTGTTTTGTTATTATTATTTCCTGCTTGAAGTTGCTCCCCAAATTTCTTGATATTGTCTTGCAAAGCGAATAACAAACGTTGAGCGTTATCCGGAGTTAAGATTACGCGACTTTTGACTTGTGCCTTTAGGAGCTCCCGGAACCACCCGGATAAAATCTAGGATAAATTCAGAGCTTGAATGAGATATAATAGCCAAATTGGCGTAAGTTCCTTGTGCCATCTCTTCAGATAACTCGATCTGAATCTCGTTATTGGCAGGTTTGTTGTTTTCCATACTTTCTTCTTTTAAATTTATGGTGATTAAAAATTGCGAAGACAAATATACATATTTATTCCGGGTTACAAAGGGGTTGAAGACTATAAATGCAAAAACGACTACCTTCTCAGGCAGTCGTTTTCTAGTTGTGTTTTTAATTCTCAATTCTTTAGACCAATGTAAAAATACCTTTTGTGTTTGATATAATTGGTTTTGGCGTTTTTAGTTAAGGTTTGTTTTGTCTAAGTGCTAATCTCTTTCACTTGAACTTTACAAAAGTAAGGGCTTTAGCAAAGACCACCAAATACTATATGTGCAATAAATAATACTATATCATCAACACTTGACACAAATCAATGTAAACATGCTTTAAATCATGTTTTAAATTATAAACCTCGAACGGGAATATTTCTCCCTGTACTCTGTAGGGGTACTCCCCCTACGCCGTTTGAATACCCGGTTGAAATTCGATAGATTATTAAAACCGCACCTGTAACATATTTCAGAAATACTGTCACTTGTATCGGTCAAACGGCATACCGCCTCAGCTACCCGGATCTCGTTCAAGTTATCGATAAATGTCTTTCCCGTCCACTTCTTCAAGAAACGCATCAATGAGGCATCGCTCATATTTGTTAACTTAGCCACTTCCGACAAGGTGATACGTTTTTGATAATTTTCGTGTAAATATAACATGATACTATCTAAACGATCGGTATCGTTATTATTATAGTTCTTTACCGTGTTCACGGCATTCAACCGACGGGCTGCTTTATCCAAAGATAGAATCTTAAGAATCTCGACCAAACGCAACAGGTTCTTGAAAGAATCCGGCTTGTTATCGTTCGACAACATTCTTAATTTATCTTGAATGCCAAGTATCATTTCCCGGCTGAAAACAAGACCACTGGAAGCGTTATCAAACATATCCTTCATGGTCTTGAAATGCCGTCTATTGATTAAGCTATCAAATAACGATTTATGAAATTGTATCGTTATCTCAAAGATCCCATTACACGGACACTTATGGTTCGAGTAAGCATGCTTCGTTCCTCCCGCGATCAACACCAAATCCAGATCATCGATTTCCTCGACCGAATCGCCAACTATCCGAATAGCGCCAGCGGCATTCTCCAGATAGTTCAACTCAAACTCCATGTGTACATGTAACGGAAAATTAAACCCCGATTTCGGGCGTTGCATGACCAAGAAGCAATCTCCTGATGAAAGCGGGGTAGTTTCCTTCAATACGTCTACTTTCCCCATACACACAAAGCTTTTTTATTCGAGTATCAACGTACTGATTACCGGGCAATGGTCGGATGGGAACAGGTTATTCAACGTTTCAGTCAATACACCATGACGCAATACCTTGATATTCCCTTTCACGAAGATATAATCAATCCATTCACGCTTGTCGTAAGGGATCTTTCCAAAATCATGGAATGTCCATTCCGGGCCGTAAATAAACCCTGCGATCGTGCGGGAATGAGTCAAATGACGAGGATCACTCGGATTAGTCAATACTTGTATCGGCTCATCAGAAGGCACGGCATTGAAATCGCCAGTCACGATTATAGGCAAATTCTCGGATAATTTCTTCGCTTGCTCCAGCACCAATGAAGCTCCTTCATGACGAGCCACTTTCCCCATATGATCCAAGTGCGTATTCAAGAAGAAGAATTTCTTTCCCGTATTCTTATCTTTCAAGATCGCCCAAGTAGCTACGCGCTCGCATGCGGCGTCCCAACCTTTCTTACCAATGGCATTTATATCTTCGGCTAACCAGAAATTACCGCTTTTCTCAACGGAGAAACGATCCTTACGATAGAAAATCGGAGCGTACTCCCCTTTCGTCTTGCCATCCTCACGACCAACACCCACATAAGCGTATTCCGGTAAACGATTAAGCAAATCATTCAGCTGATTATTCAAGACCTCTTGCGCACCGAACACATCCGCCTCATAGAATTTCACTAAATCAGCAGCGAAATCTCTTCTGAATTTCCATTGATTATCCTTATCACCCGAATTATCGTAACGGATGTTATAAGACATTACATTCATTTTCTCATCGTTGTTTTTAGCGAATAAGCAACCAGTGGCAAATAAAGCCACCATTAAACAAAGTAAAATTCTCTTCATGATATTGATTATTATATGTTTCTTATATGTCTCAGTATTTATCTATGGTCTTTGTTACCTCGCAAAAATAAAGTTTATCCATTTATTAAGCAAATAAGGAAGAACAAAAAAGGCCGACAGATTGCTCTGCCGGCCTTTCTTTATAGTTTATTAAACGTTCCTATTCTTCATCATCTTTGTCCATGGCATTGAAATCAACCACGTTCTTGCGATTAGCGAAGATACGATCGAACTCATCCTTTGCGCCTACGATCAGCTTATCAAACTCACGCTGACCGGTACCGGCAGGAATCAAGTGACCACAGATAACGTTCTCTTTCAAACCTTCCAAACGATCTACCTTCCCGTTGATAGCAGCCTCGTTCAATACTTTCGTCGTCTCTTGGAAAGATGCGGCGGACATAAAGCTGTTCGTCTGCAAAGCGGCACGTGTGATACCTTGAAGGATCTGGTTGGCTGTAGCCGGAATAGCGTCACGTACCTCGACCAACTTAAGATCACGGCGTTTCAACATACTATTCTCATCTCTCAACTTACGTGCAGTCACGATCTGTCCGGCCTGCAATGTCTGAGAATCTCCCGGATCGGTAACAACTTTCTTGCCCCAGATACGATCGTTCTCGTCCATTACCTCCAACTTATCAACAATCTGCTGCTCCAAGAAGCGAGTATCTCCCGGATCAACCACCTCTACCTTACGCATCATCTGACGAACGATAACCTCGAAGTGCTTATCGTTGATCTTCACACCCTGTAGACGGTATACATCCTGAACCTCATTCACGATATATTCCTGTACAGCCGTCGGACCTTTGATCGCCAAGATATCCGAAGGAGTGGTAGCACCGTCTGATAGCGGCATACCCGCACGGATATAGTCGTTCTCCTGAACCAATAATTGTTTAGACAGAGGAACCATATATTTCTTAACCTCACCCAACTTAGACGTTACGGTGATCTCGCGGTTACCACGTTTGATCTTACCGAATCCTACCTCTCCGTCGATCTCAGATACGACAGCAGGGTTAGACGGGTTACGAGCCTCGAACAACTCGGTTACACGAGGAAGACCACCGGTGATATCACCGGCCTTACCTACGGCACGAGGGATCTTAACCAAAACCTCACCAGCTTTCACTACATCACCATTGTCTTTCACGACGTGAGCGCCCAACGGCAAAGAGTAGTTCTTCAAGTAATTACCATTCTCATCCACGATATGAGCGGCCGGAGCCTTCGTCTTATCCTTAGACTCGATGATGATCTTCTCCTTCAAACCGGTAGTCTCATCACTCTCAACCTTGTAAGTCACGTTCTCTACCAAACTCTCGAACTCGATCTTACCGGAAACCTCTGACACGATTACGGCATTGAACGGGTCCCACTCGATGATCACGTCACCCTTCTTAATTGAGTCACCGTTGTTGAAGAACAACTTAGAACCATAAGGTATATTATGAGTCAACAACACAATCTTCGTGTTCGGATCAACAATGCGCATTTCAGCCAAACGGCTTACTACTACCAAATGTTTCTTTCCGCTCACCTCGTCTACCGCCTCAACAGCACGAAGCTCGTCGATCTCTAAAATACCATCATATTTAGATGTAATACTATTCTCTGTAGCGATGTTGGATGCGATACCACCGACGTGGAATGTACGCAACGTCAACTGTGTACCCGGCTCACCGATAGACTGTGCGGCGATTACACCGACAACCTCACCCTTCTGAACCATGCGGTTCGTAGCCAAGTTACGTCCATAGCACTTAGCGCAGACACCCTTCTTAGACTCACAAGTCAATACGGAACGAATCTCGACGCTCTCGATCGGAGAGTCTTGGATTGCCTTAGCGGCATCCTCACGGATTTCCTCACCGGAACGAACGATAACCTCGCCCGTAATCGGATGGATCACATCGTGAACAGATACACGACCTAAGATTCTCTCATACAAGGAAGCGATCACCTCCTCGTTATTCTTCAATTCCGTACAAACCAAGCCACGCAATGTACCACAGTCTTCCTCGTTTACGATCACGTCGTGAGAGACGTCAACCAAACGACGAGTCAAGTAACCGGCGTCGGCAGTCTTCAAAGCGGTATCGGCCAAACCTTTACGAGCACCGTGAGTAGAGATAAAGTACTCCAACACGGACAAACCTTCCTTAAAGTTAGAAAGGATCGGGTTCTCGATAATCTGACCACCTTCTGCACCACTCTTCTGCGGTTTCGCCATCAAACCACGCATACCGGACAACTGACGAATCTGCTCCTTCGAACCACGGGCACCGGAATCCATCATCATATAGATTGAGTTGAATCCATCGTTATCCGCCGTCAATTGCTTAATCAAGATATTAGACAAGTTACTATTAACGTGTGTCCAAGTATCGATAATCTGGTTATAACGCTCGTTGTTGGTAATGAAACCCATATTATAGTTAGCCATGATCTGCTCAACCTCATCGTATCCCTTCTGAACCAACTCATCCTTTTCAGGCGGGATCAGAACGTCCGCTAAGTTGAAGGACAAACCACCCTTGAATGCCATATAGTAACCCAAGTTCTTGATATCGTCCAAGAACTGAGCGGTACGAGCCACACCACAAGCCTTGATTACCCGACCGATGATGTCGCGAAGAGACTTCTTGCCCAACACCTCGTTTACATAACCAATCTCTTTCGGAACGAACTCGTTTACCATCAAACGTCCAACGGAAGTCTCAACCATCGTCTTCACCAAGTTGCCGTTCTCATCCAAATCCTCCACGTAAACATGGATCGGAGCATGGATATCCAACTTCTTCTCATTGTAAGCGATCGTAGCCTCTTCCGGACCATAGAAAGTCAAACCTTCGCCTTGTGTACCCTTGCGCAACTTGGTAATATAATACAAACCAAGCACCATATCCTGAGAAGGTACGGTAATAGGAGCACCATTCGCTGGGTTCAAGATATTGTGTGAAGCCAACATCAACATTTGAGCTTCCAAAACAGCCTCATTACCTAACGGCAAGTGAACAGCCATCTGGTCACCGTCGAAGTCGGCGTTGAATGCCGTACATGCCAACGGGTGCAACTGGATAGCCTTACCCTCGATCAATTTCGGCTGGAACGCTTGGATACCCAAACGGTGCAATGTCGGGGCACGGTTTAATAATACCGGGTGACCTTTCATTACGTACTCCAAAATATCCCAAACAACCGGTTCCTTACGGTCAACGATCTTCTTGGCAGATTTCACCGTCTTCACGATACCGCGTTCGATCAATTTACGGATAACGAAAGGCTTATAAAGCTCGGCAGCCATATTCTTCGGCAAACCGCACTCGTGCATCTTTAATTCCGGACCTACGACAATAACCGAACGAGCGGAGTAGTCAACACGCTTACCCAACAAGTTCTGACGGAAACGACCTTGTTTACCTTTCAAACTGTCGGACAAGGACTTCAACGGACGATTGGCGTCTGTCTTAACAGCGCTCGATTTACGAGAGTTGTCAAACAAAGAGTCCACGGCCTCCTGAAGCATACGTTTCTCATTACGTAAGATCACTTCCGGAGCCTTAATATCGATCAATCGTTTCAAACGGTTATTACGGATAATAACACGACGATATAAATCATTCAAGTCAGAAGTAGCGAAACGGCCACCGTCCAACGGAACCAACGGACGCAGTTCGGGAGGGATCACCGGGATCACCTTCATGATCATCCATTCCGGTTTGTTACGACCTCTGGACGCACGAAAAGACTCAACCACCTGAAGGCGTTTCAAGGCCTCGTTCTTTCTCTGTTGAGATGTGTCCGTGTTCGCACGGTGACGCAACTCATAAGAAAGAGAATCCAAGTCCAAGCGAGCCAACAGATCATAAACAGCCTCAGCGCCGATCTTAGCGATGAACTTATTCGGATCCGTATCCTCTAGCAATTGATTTTCTCTTGGAAGGCTATCCAAAATATCCAGATATTCCTCCTCAGATAATAGGTCTAACTCACCGACCGTGTCTACGCAACCCGGCTGGATCACGACGTAGCGTTCGTAATAGATGATGGAATCCAGTTTCTTGGTAGGAAGACCTAGCAAGTAACCGATTTTATTAGGCAAAGAACGGAAATACCAAATATGGGCAACAGGAACCACCAAATGGATGTGTCCCATACGTTCACGACGAACTTTCTTTTCCGTAACTTCCACTCCACAACGATCGCAGACAATACCTTTGTAACGGATACGCTTGTACTTACCGCAATGGCACTCATAGTCCTTGATCGGACCAAAGATACGCTCACAGAACAAACCGTCACGCTCAGGCTTATACGTACGATAGTTAATTGTTTCCGGTTTCAAAACCTCACCGCTGGAGTTCTCTAGGATCTCCTCAGGGGATGCCAGACCGATGGTTATTTTTGAAAAGTTACTCTTTATCTTGTTTTCTTTTCTAAAGGCCATATTATTTATTTATAAAGAGTTATCAATAGATAAAGTAGACGGGCCGTAGCCCACCTACTTCTTTATTGTTATTGAATTAATCCAGAGTGAAACTCAAACCAAGTCCTCTCAACTCGTGCAATAATACATTCAGAGATTCAGGGATACCCGGCTGTGGCATCGGATCACCCTTCACGATCGCCTCATAAGCCTTGGAACGTCCTACAACGTCATCAGACTTGATAGTCAGGATTTCCTGCAGAATGTGTGCGGCACCGAACGCTTCGAGTGCCCAAACTTCCATTTCTCCAAAACGCTGACCACCGAACTGTGCCTTACCACCCAACGGCTGTTGCGTAATGAGTGAGTACGGACCGATGGAACGTGCGTGCATCTTGTCTTCAACCATGTGACCGAGCTTCAGCATGTAAGTCACACCTACCGTAGCCTGCTGCTCGAATGCTTCACCGGTACCACCATCATACAGCGTTGTCTTGCCGTAGCGAGGCAAGCCGGCCTTATCGGTCCATTCGTTCAAATCGTCCAAAGATGCACCGTCAAAGATAGGAGTGGCAAACTTCACGCCCAGGTTTTTTCCGGCACGCCCGAGAACGGCCTCGAATATCTGACCGATGTTCATACGTGAAGGCACACCCAACGGATTCAATACGATATCAACCGGAGTACCGTCAGCCAAGAACGGCATATCTTCCTGACGAACCACACGAGAAACAATACCCTTGTTACCGTGACGTCCCGCCATCTTATCACCTACACCAATCTTACGCTTCTTGGCAATATAAACCTTAGCCATCTGAATAATGCCCGCAGGAAGTTCATCACCGATAGTGATAGCAAACTTCTTACGCTTTAATTCAGCATCCAATTCTTTATATTTCTTCAAATAATTCATCACCAAGTCGCGAATCATATCATTCTTATGAGCATCAGCTGTCCACTTGCTCAACTGGATAATAGTATAATCCAATGATTCCAAATCGCGTTTGGTGAACTTCGCCCCCTTGGCAATAACTTCCGTTCCCAAATAATCTTTCACTCCTTGGGAAACCTTACCATTAGTCAAAACCAATAGTTTCTCAATCAAAATATCTTTCAGTTTTGCTGCCTTTTCTTCGAATTCATCATTCAGTTTAGGCAGAATAGCCTTATCGGCATTCTTCTCACTTCTACTCTTGATAACACGTGAGAACAACTTCTTGTCAATAACGACACCACGTAATGACGGAGAAGCTTTCAATGAAGCATCCTTCACATCACCTGCCTTATCACCGAAAATAGCACGAAGCAATTTTTCTTCCGGAGAAGGATCTGATTCACCTTTCGGAGTAATCTTACCAATCAAGATATCACCCGGTTCGATACGTGCACCTACACGTACAATACCGTTTTCATCCAAATCTTTGGTAGCTTCTTCACTCACATTAGGAATATCAGAAGTTAATTCTTCCATACCGCGTTTCGTTTCGCGGACCTCCAAAATATATTCATCAACGTGTACAGAAGTCAGCAAGTCCTCACGTACAACGCGTTCATTCAATACAATAGCATCCTCGTAATTATAACCTTTCCAAGGCATATAAGCCACCAACAGGTTTTTACCCAATGCAAGCTCACCACCCTGAGTTGAATATCCTTCAGTCAGGATATCCACCCTTCTTCACACGTTGGCCCTTATCACAAGTAGGACGAAGGTCAATAGTCATGCTTTGGTTGGTTTTACGGAATTTAGGAATTCTATATTCTTTCAAAGCAGGTTCGAAGCTTACGAATTCCTCATCTTCATTTCTATCGTACAGGATACGGATAGTCGTTGCATCTACATATTCTACAACACCATCACCTTCTGCAGCAATCTGAGTACGAGAGTCTTCAACCAATTGTTTTTCAATACCTGTGCCTACGATAGGAGCTTCTGTACGCAACAAAGGAACTGCCTGGCGCATCATGTTCGATCCCATCAATGCACGGTTAGCATCGTCATGTTCCAAGAACGGAATCAAAGAAGCAGCAATAGAAGCGATCTGCTGTGGAGAAACATCCATTAACTCTACTTGGTCAGGAGTAACAACCGGATAATCAGCATCACGGCGGGCTTTTACTTTCTCACGAACAAATTTACCTTCATCATCCAACGGGGCATTACCCTGAGCGATAATCTTATCCTCTTCTTCTTCGGCTGTCAGATATTCAATACCTTCATCAGATATATCCACCTTACCATCAGCTACTTTACGATAAGGAGTTGAAATAAAGCCAAGCTCATTAATCTTAGCATACACACACAAAGAAGAAATCAAACCGATATTCGGACCTTCAGGAGTTTCGATCGGACATAAACGACCATAGTGAGTATAGTGTACGTCACGAACCTCGAAACCGGCACGCTCACGTGACAAACCACCAGGACCTAACGCTGACAAACGACGCTTGTGAGTGATTTCAGCCAACGGATTAGTCTGATCCATGAACTGAGACAAAGCATTTGTACCAAAGAATGAATTGATAACAGAAGAAATTGTCTTTGCATTAATCAAATCAATCGGTGTAAACACTTCATTGTCACGTACGTTCATACGTTCACGTATAGTACGAGACATACGTGCCAAACCAATCGCAAACTGGTTAGACAACTGCTCGCCTACCGTACGTACACGGCGGTTGCTCAAGTGGTCAATATCATCAACATCCGCTTTAGAATTAATCAACTCAATCAGATACTTGATGATTTCAATAATATCTTGTTTTGTCAATACCTTCACATCCATATCCGTAGTCAGACCCAACTTTTTGTTGATTCTATAGCGGCCTACTTCACCAAGGTCATATCTTTTTTCTAGAGAAGAACAGGTTGTTGATAACCTCACGGGCACTGGCATCATCAGCCGGGTCTGCATTACGCAACTGGCGGTAGATATAAAGCACAGCCTCCTTTTCCGAGTTACTCGGGTCCTTCTGAAGGGTATTATATATAATAGAGTAGTCGGACTGGTTCGGTTCTTCCTTGTGAATAAGGATGTTTTGAACGCCCGAGTCAATTATTTCATCTATATGTTCCGGTTCGATTACTGTTTCACGGTCGATAATGACTTCATTACGTTCAATAGAAACAACTTCACCGGTATCTTCATCAACGAAATCTTCAATCCAGGTTTTCAAGACACGCGCAGCCAGTTTACGACCTACTACCTTCTTGAGATTGGTCTTATTAACCTTCACATCTTCAGCCAGGTTAAAAATCTCAAGAATGTCCTTGTCGTTCTCAAAGCCGATAGCTCTTAACAGCGTAGTAACAGGCAATTTCTTCTTACGATCAATATAAGCGTACATTACGTTGTTAATATCGGTAGCAAACTCAATCCATGATCCCTTAAACGGGATGATACGGGCTGAGTACAACTTTGTACCATTAGCATGTACACTCTGACCGAAGAATAGCCCGGAGAACGGTGAAGCTGCGACACAACTACACGCTCAGCACCATTGATGACAAAAGTTGCCTTGTCAGTCATGTAAGGTATAGGACCAAGGAACACATCTTGAATCACTGTATCGAAATCCTCATGATCGGGGTCTGTACAGTAAAGCTTGAGTTTCGCTTTCAATGGAACACTATATGTGAGCCCACGCTCTATACAATCATCAATGGTATAGCGCGGCGGATCAATATAATAGTCCAGAAACTCAAGAACTAAAATTGTTTCTTGTGTCGGCAATTGGGTAAGTTTTCGGACAAATACTTTATACAATCCCTCTTTTTTACGCTTCTCAGGTGGGGTATCTAGTTGTAGAAAGTCTTGGAATGACTTCAATTGTACTTCCAGGAAATCCGGATATTCAAGCGGATTCTTAGTCGAAGCAAAATTAACTCTTTGATTTACAGTATTTGAAGACATCTGTCAATGAATTTGGAGAACTTAATTTTAAATATATACACAAAAGGTTAAGAATCCTCTTGTGAAGGATTCTTAACCGAATTACCTGATAACCAGGCTAATGTTATTTAAGTTCAACTTCAGCTCCAGCTTCTTCCAATGTTTTCTTCAATGATTCTGCTTCGTCTTTAGCCAAACCTTCTTTTACTACACTAGGAGCACCGTCTACCATGTCCTTAGCTTCTTTCAAGCCAAGACCACAAGCTTCTTTAACGGCCTTAACAACCTGAAGTTTAGCTGCACCAGCGCTCTTCAATACTACGTCGAAAGAAGATTTTTCTTCTGCGGCAGCAGCACCAGCTGCAGGACCAGCAGCAACAGCTACAGCTGCAGCAGCAGGTTCAATACCGTATTCTTCTTTAAGGATAGTTGCAAGTTCATTAACTTCTTTTACTGTCAAGTTAACTAATTGTTCTGCAAAAGCTTTCAAATCTGCCATTTTTGTATGATTTTAATTGTTTGTTACTAATTGATTATAAAATTGATTATTCGGCGCGTTCGCCCAGAGTTTTAAGTACTCCATGAATGGTGTTACCACCTGATTGAAGAGCTGAAATAACATTCTTCGCCGGTGATTGCAACAATGCAATAATGTCAGCGATAACCTCATTCTTACTCTTGATATTGCAGAGAGCATCCAGTTGATCTGCACCTACATAGAAACCTTCTTCAGCATAAGCTGCCTTCAATGCAGGAATGTCCTCTTTGTATTCTTTCAACAACTTTGCAGGAGCGTTAGCTACTTCGCTAAACATTACAGAAGTTGTACCTTTCAAAGAATTGAACAACGGAGAGAAATCAACATCTTCCATGCTCATCAGAGCTTTGTGAAGCAAAGAATTCTTCACAACAACCAGCTTAATACCGGCTTTGAAACATTTTCTTCTCAGTTCACTTGTCTTAGCTGCGTCCATAGCAGTTGTGTCAACCAAGTAAAAATGTCCGTATTGCTTAACGGTTTCAGCCAACTGACCAATAATAACGCCTTTATCTTCCTTTCTCATGATTCCTCCTTATTATTAGTTTTCTTCTACAGTTTTGGGATCAATCTTGACACCCTTACTCATAGTACTTGAAAGATAAATACTCTTAATATAGGTACCCTTAGCTGAGCTTGGTTTCAATTTGATGATAGTAGCGATAAATTCTTTCGCATTATCACGAATCTGATCTGCAGTGAAAGACACCTTACCAATTGAAGTATGAACAATACCGCTCTTATCAACCTTAAAGTCAATCTTACCTTGCTTAACTTCCTTAACAGCCTTAGCTACATCCATAGTTACAGTACCACTCTTAGGATTCGGCATTAATCCACGAGGACCAAGAACACGACCTAAAGCACCGATCTTACCCATGATAGACGGCATTGTAATGATTACATCAATATCAGTCCATCCACCTTTGATCTTTTCAATATATTCATCAAGACCAACATAGTCAGCGCCAGCTTCTTTTGCAGCAGCTTCAGCATCAGGTGTACACAGAACCAAAACACGTACTTGCTTACCTGTTCCGTGAGGCAGCGAAACTACACCACGAACCATCTGGTTAGCTTTACGAGGGTCTACACCTAAACGTACGTCAATATCTAATGAAGCATCAAATTTAGAAAAAGTAATATCTTTAACTAACTGTGCAGCTTCTTTCAGTGAGTATGCTTTCCCTGCTTCAATTTTTTCTGCAGCCAACTTTTGATTTTTTGTCAGTTTACCCATTATAATTGAAGTTTATTAGTTATTACCCGGGAATTCCCCTTTTACAGCGATACCCATACTTCTAGCTGTACCAGCTACCATAGTCATAGCAGACTCGATAGTGAAGCAGTTCAAGTCAACCATTTTGTCCTGAGCAATCGTACGAACTTGTTCCCATGTAATTTCGGCAACTTTCTTACGATTAGGCTCAGCAGAACCACTCTTAATCTTAGCCAATTCAAGCAATTGAATAGCTACGGGAGGAGTCTTGATAACAAAATCAAAAGACTTATCTGCGTAGTAGGTAATGATTACAGGTAAAATTTTACCTGCTTTGTCCTGGGTTCTGGCATTGAATTGCTTGCAAAATTCCATGATATTAATACCCTTAGAACCCAAAGCAGGTCCAACGGGAGGTGATGGATTTGCAGCGCCTCCTTTAATCTGTAATTTGATTAGTCCAGCAACTTCTTTAGCCATTTTGTTTCTAATTTTTATATATTAATTATAGCGAAAGTCCAATGCACGTAACAGAATGCATTATTCTTTCTCGACATCCATAAAGCCAAGTTCCAGCGGAGTTTTACGTCCGAAGATCTTAACCATAACCTTCAACTTCCGTTTTTCGGTGTTCACTTCTTCAATGAGACCACTGAAGCCACTGAACGGTCCAACGGTAACTTTCACTGTTTCGCCTACGGTATAAGGTACATTAAGTTCCTCACCACTTTCCTGAAGTTCATCCACCGTACCAAGTATACGATTCACTTCCGATTGTCTCAAAGGAACCGGATTTTCGGAACCTCCCAAGAAGCCGATTACATTCGGAGTGTTTCTCAAATGATGAGCAACTTCACCGACCAAAGCGGCCTCGACTAAAACGTATCCGGGAAGATAACTTCTTTCTTTCACAATTTTCTTACCATTGCGAACCTGATACACTTTCTCGGTAGGAATCAACACCTGAGACACATACTCGCTAAGGTCACTGTTCTTAATGTCAGCATCAAGATATTCTTTAACCTTGCTTTCTTTTCCACTAACAGCACGTAATACGTACCACTTTTTTCAATCTCAGACATTTTATTCAATTAATTAGTGCGGATAGATAATATCCTCCATTACAAACTGGAAGACTGAATCCATAAGAAAAACGACTAACGCAATGAGTAGGGAAGCATATAAAACAACCACTGCGCTACTAGAAAGTTCTTTACGAGTCGGCCATGATACTTTATGGACTAATTCGTCGTAAGATTCTTTACAATAATTTGCTACTTTCTGAAACATATTCTTTCAAGTTTAGCACGGGAGGAGAGGTTCGAACTCCCGACACCCGGTTTTGGAGACCGGTGCTCTACCAACTGAGCTACTCCCGTAAAAATCAGTTCCCGAAGCCTTACGACCGAGAACTGATCATATATATTTATCCAAGTGTTAGTACAAGTAAGTTCTGTTATCTGTCCAGCACCTACAGTACGTCCACCTTCGCGGATAGCGAAACGCAAACCTACATTCAATGCAACCGGGTAAATCAACTCAACTGTAATAGTTACGTTATCACCAGGCATTACCATTTCAGTTCCTTCCGGCAAAGTGATTTCACCTGTACAGTCCATTGTACGCAAGTAGAACTGAGGACGGTATTTATTGTGGAACGGAGTATGACGGCCACCTTCTTCTTTCTTCAAGATATAAACCTCAGCTTTAAACTTAGAGTGAGCCTTAACCTGACCCGGCTTACACAAAATCATACCGCGTTTGATTTCGTTTTTGTCGATACCACGCAACAACAAACCAACATTATCACCAGCTTCACCTTGATCCAACAATTTACGGAACATTTCAACACCAGTAACAACAGATTTCTTATCTTCACCCAAACCAAGGATTTCAACTTCGTCACCTACATGGATAACACCAGCTTCGATACGACCTGTAGCAACAGTACCACGACCAGTAATAGAGAACACGTCTTCAACAGGCATCAAGAAAGGTTTATCAATATCACGCGGAGGCAATGGAATCCACGTATCAACTGCATCCATCAATTCCATTACTTTCTCTTCCCATTGAGGAACACCATTCAAAGCACCTAATGCAGAACCGCGAATGATAGGAGTATTATCGCCATCGAAATCATAGAATGAAAGCAATTCACGCATTTCCATCTCCACCAATTCCAACATTTCCTCGTCATCAACCATATCACACTTATTCAAGAAAACGACCAAACGAGGTACATTTACCTGACGAGCCAACAGAATATGCTCACGAGTTTGAGGCATCGGACCATCAGTTGCAGCACAAACAATAATTGCACCATCCATCTGAGCAGCACCCGTAACCATGTTTTCACATAGTCGGCGTGACCCGGACAGTCAACGTGAGCATAGTGACGATTTGCAGTTTGATATTCTACGTGAGAAGTATTGATAGTAATACCTCTTTCTTTCTTCAGGAGCGTTGTCGATAGAATCGAAAGAACGCAATTCTG
>ENA-OQJN01000222-OQJN01000222.1-human-gut-metagenome-genome-assembly--contig:-NODE-222-length-27331-cov-4.681370_pt1 | contig 27331 bp, 30 predicted proteins | sample MGYA00242610_ERZ504777 | MGnify/ENA primary metagenome ERZ504777 (study PRJEB26092, sample SAMD00036350) | human gut metagenome | host: Homo sapiens | study: EMG produced TPA metagenomics assembly of... | reverse complement strand
AGCCGTACCGGCGCATATGGCCGGTTCCTTTTATCAGCGCAAGTAGTATGATATCACAACTCGGTGACAAAAATCAAGTTGTTTTTTGTATTTTTTCCGAAATTAATCTTTTGTATCAAAAAAAGTGAAAAATGCTCTGTATGCCATATAAACATCTGTCTTGGAAACAATTTCAAACGGAGCATGCATTGAAAGCACGGGAACGCCGAGATCAACAACATCGACATTCATATTGGCAACATACTTTGCGATTGTTCCGCCGCCGCCGCCGTCAACCTTGCCGAGTTCACCGACCTGCCAGAGAATATCGTTGTTCTCAAGCATAGCTCTGATTTTTCCCATATATTCGGCAGACGCATCTGATGTGTCATACTTTCCGCCGTGACCTGTGTATTTTGAAATAATTACACCGTTGTTAATGTATGAGCAGTTGTTAGCCTCATATGCAGACGCATAAGTCGGATCAAATGCGGCATTTACATCGGCTGAAAGACAGGTGCTTTTTGAAAGAACACGGTAGCCGTCAACACCGTCCTGCTTTGCAAGGTCATAGATGAAGAAACGGAGGAAGTCGCTCTGCATACCTGTGTTGCCGTCACTGCCTGTTTCTTCTTTGTCTGTAAGATATGTGATACAAGTCTGCTCGGGCATTTCAACATCAAGAGCCGCCATAACAGCCGGATAAGCACAAACCTTATCATCATGACCGTAACCGCCGATCATGCTTCTGTCAAAACCGATATCTCTTGACTTAAAAGACGGGATAAGGCAGAGCTCAGCCGAAAGGAAGTCACCCTCGCAGATACCGTACTTCTCATTGAGTACAGCCATTACATTGAGCTTTACAAGGTCTTTTTCGTCGCTGTCTGCATCATACGGACGAGAGCCGAGGATAACATTGAGGTTTTCACCCTCAATTGCCTTTGCCATTGGCTTTGACGCCTGCTCCCTTGCAAGGTGCGGAAGAAGGTCTGTAATGCAGAAACAGCTTTCGTTCTCATCATCGCCCCAGCAGATGTCAACTCTTGTACCGTCAAGCTTTACAACCGAACCGTGAAGTGAAAGCGGAATTGTTGTCCACTGATATTTTTTAAGACCGCCGTAGTAATGAGTCTTAAAGAATGCAAGATTGTTTGCCTCAAAAAGAGGATTCGGTTTGAGGTCAACTCTCGGGGAATCAATATGAGCAATTGCAAGCCTTGCACCGTTCTTAACACCGTTTTTACCGATTACGGCAAGAGCAACAGCCTTGTCACGGTTTACATAATAAAGCCTGTCACCGGCCTTATATTCTTTGTCCTGCTCATACTCTGCAAAACCTGCTTTTTTGGCAAGCTCAACAGTATAGCGAACAGCCTCACGCTCAACGGGTGAGTTATCAAGAAACTTTTTGTAACCATCGCAAAAGCTGTCTGCCTTTTTAATTTCTTCCTCCGAAAGAGCCTTAACGCCCTTCGGTTCGGTCATCATAATTTTTTCCTTTAATAAAGTTGTCTTTGACTTTTCTTCAGCCATAATAACCGTCCTTTCTGTACCGTAAAACACGGCAAAACCATTTTATTTTGAAATCCGCCGCCAAAGGCATCGGAACATCTTTGCACTTAATTAGATTGTGAATAATAAAGTTTTATATACATTTCCTTGGCACTTTCAACCTTGTCAACATAATTCTTTGTTTCGGGATACGGAATGGAATCAAGATTTTTTCCGTCCGAACTGTAATTAGTATCGTTAAGCCAGTCGCTTACAACAAAGCCGGCATTATATGCGGCAATTGCCGAGCGTTCCGTGCCGTAATAATCGTAAAAATATTTTAAAAGATAACTTCCGTAATCAATACAAATTTCCGGATCAAACAGGTCATCCTCGGTGTACTGTTCCGCACAACCTCTTTGCTCCTGCAGCCACTCAAAGGACGATGGCATCATCTGCATAACACCCTTTGCTCCGACGCCCGATTCGGCTTTCGGGTCAAATCCGCTTTCCGTGTGGATTACGGCATATATCAACGCAGGATCAAGGTCATAATCCTTGGCGGCTTTTTCAACATATGTGCTGTAGGTGCGTGGATAATTCATCTCATCAAGCTTTTTCTTTGCGTCCTCGTAAAAGACCGAAACAAACACAAATACTCCCGCCGCAAGAATTGCAAGCACAATTATCCATGCCAAAATCGCCTTTCCTGCACTTTTTTCTTTTTATATCGCCTTGATTGGGGCATCCTATCACCTCATCAGGTTGTTAATAGCCTCTGCCGCCTTTTGTGCGGCAAGCTCGACTTGCTCTATAGAAAAATTGTTTTCAATGACAATGTCGCTGTGACTTCTGAAAAATTCCTCGTCAAGCTGTGCAGACATTCTTAGCTCTGCACGGGAAATGTCAATGTTATCCCTTTTGCAGATTCGCTCAAGCCTTATTCCTTTTTTGCGGTAACGCTTACAATAAGGTCGCAAAACACATCGGCACCGCTTTCAAAAAGCTGAGGAGCGTCATAAATCACAACGCTTTTGCCGTCTGTCTGAGCCTGTTTCGCCATCTGCATAAATTCATATGTAACAAACGGATGAACAATTGAATTGAGCAAATGTGTGTTTTCTTTGCTTGAAAATGCCCTTTTGGCAAGCAACGGTCTGTCAATGTTGCCGTCAGAAAGGATAATATCCTGACCGAAAACACCCGAAACAGCCTTTAAGCATACGGAATCGGGAGTGTAAAGATTTTTTACAATCTCGTCAGCATTTATAACGCACATTCCGTTTTTGGCAAAATATGCCGAAACCGTGCTTTTTCCCGCACCGCTCTGTCCCGTAAGACCGACAATTTTAATTCTGTTCAAGGTCAATCACCTCAAAGCCTGCCGCTCTTATAAGTCGGTTGTAAACAGCCATTCCGACGCCGTTCGTTTTTGGCAGTCTTGAATATACAACCTTAACGCTGTCGTCCTCATCAATTCTGCGAAGCTCGTCAAAAAGCGTGTGAGCCTGTCTTGTATAGTCGTTTCGTTTTCCGAGAGAGAAAACGGGAGTTTTCAAAAGCGGAATATCCTCGTCACAACAGAGCGCCGCAACTCCTTCAGCCGCCTTCTTGTTTACATAATCAATATATTGCTCATCGTTGCAATTAAGAAGTATTACTCTCGCCCTTGGCGCATAGTGCTTGTACTTCATACCGGGGCTTGCAACCTTAACATTGTCTGCAAGTTTGTGCAAAACCGCATCATCAACTTCAACCTTGCCGAGAACGCTTTCAAGCATTTCAACAGTAATTCCGCCGGGGCGAAGTACCCTCGGAACAGCTCCTGCAAGAGTGATTACCGTGCTTTCAAGACCTACCTCACTTGCACCGCCGTCAAGAACAGCGTCGATTTTGCCGTCCATATCGTTCATAACATGCTGTGCGGTTGTCGGACTGGGTGAGCCCGAAATATTTGCCGAAGGTGCGGCAAGAACCGTACCCGATTCACGGATAATCGCCTGTGCGGTTTTGTGGCTCGGAAATCGGATTGCAACCGTGTCAAGTCCTGCCGAAACTTCATTCGGAATAACATCCGACTTTTTCATAATCATTGTGAGCGGTCCCGGCCAGAACGCATCGGCAAGTTTTTTTGCCGTGTTGGGGATTTTCGTCACAAGGTTAAGTCTTTCAATATCGGAAAAATCGCAGATGTGGACAATCAGCGGATTATCCCCGGGTCTGCCCTTTGCTTTAAAAATCTTCTTTACGGCCTCGGGGTTGAGTGCGTCAGCCGCAAGTCCGTAAACTGTTTCGGTCGGGATTCCTACAACACCGCCGTTTTTAAGCAACTCTGCTGCGGTTTTTATATCTTCCTCTGTATTTTTTAACAACAATGTTTTCACAATTATCACCGGATTATTTTTCCATACTTTTTTTGAGCTTTTCGGCTCTGTCAGCGGCAACAAGTGCATCAATCACTTCGTCAAGGTTGCCGTTGAGAATTTCTTCAAGCTTGTAAAGGGTAAGACCGATTCTGTGGTCGGTTACTCTGCCCTGCGGATAGTTATATGTGCGGATTCGCTCACTGCGGTCGCCCGTACCTACCTGCATTTTTCTGTTTTCGGCAATTTCACTCGCCTGTTTGTCCTGTTTTTCCTTGAGAAGCCGGCTTTTGAGAACTTTAAGAGCCTTGTCCTTGTTCTTGTACTGACTTCTCTCGTCCTGACACTCAACTACCATACCTGTGGGCAAGTGAGTGATTCGGATTGCGGAACTTGTTTTGTTGATATGCTGACCGCCTGCACCGCTTGAACGGAAGGTGTCAATTTTGAGGTCATTCGGATCAATTTCAAGCTCAACATCTTCTGCCTCGGGCAAAACCGCAACGGTTGTTGTCGATGTGTGAACTCTGCCCTGACTTTCGGTTTCGGGTACTCGCTGAACACGGTGAACACCGCTTTCGTACTTAAAGCGTGAGTATGCACCCTCGCCCTCAATCATAAAGGAAATTTCCTTGTAACCGCCGATTTCGGTTTCATTGGCATTGATAATCTCGATTTTTAAAGCCCTTTTTTTCGGCATACATCGAGTACATTCTGAACAGAACCGCACTGAACAGAGCCGATTCCTCACCGCCTGCACCGCCACGGATTTCAACGATAACATTTCGTTCATCGTTCGGATCCTTCGGCAAAAGCAGAATTTTCAAATCTTCCGCAAGATTTTTGATATTATCCTTAGCCTCGTCAAGCTCGATCTGAGCAAGCTCTTTAAGCTCTTTGTCGCTTGTTTCCTCAAGAATTTCAAGGCTGTCTTTTTCGGTCTGAACAGCCTCTTTGTATTTACGGTAGGTCAAAACGATTTCCTCAATCGACTTGATTTCCTTCATAATTTTCTGATATTCCTCGGGATTGCCCGCTACTGACGGCTGGTAGAGCCTTTCGGAAAGCTCGGAGTACCTTTTGTCAAGTATTTCAATTTTTTCAAACATATATATCTTACTCCGTCAAAATTTTTTTAATATTTTTTCAATCTTTGCACGGGGCGCCATAACCTCTCTGCCGCATTTTTCGCATTTTATCTTAAAATCCATTCCCACACGCAGAATTTCAAAGGTTTTGCAACCGCATGGGTGCTGTTTTTTCATTTCAACTCTGTCGCCAACGCTGATATCCACAAAAATCACCCTCCTGCAAATTTTTTACATTTTTCACATTTTGAATTTCTATGATTATTTACATCACTTTAGAGATGCAAATAATCTGCACTTAGATTATACAACAGAGATTTAAAAATATCAACCAATGCCGATAATTGTGAGAAGTCCCGTGTATTCAAGCGAAAGGGCAACGGGAATTGAAATCAGCAGAGAAAATGCACTCTGTTTTACATCCTTGAACAAAATTCCGATGCTTGCAAGCCAAAGTATAAATTCGGGGAAGTACAGAATTCTGAAATTGGCAAAGTTGAGATTAAATGCAAAGCAACAGAATATTGCTATGAGTACGGAAGAAATTCCGATTGCAAGCGCACCCCGTCCCCTTGCATACCAAATTAGAAATGCCAAAAACGGCGATACAACAGCAAGAATCAGCCACCTCATAAGGTACGGAATATCGGGATAAAAGCCTGCAAAAACACTTGTCCACGCATAGTACCCTATTAACATTCCCACAAAAAACGCAAAAACATTAATTCCTGCTTTTAAGGGGGATTTGCTGAATACGGCAAGGCACACGCGGAATAAAAAGTCCACGGTGCCGTTCTGCCCAAAAAGTTTGACAAATCAAGCCAATCGAGAAAGCTCGGCAGTCTGTTCAAATCAAGAAACTTTGCGACAATTCCCATGCCACCGCCAAAAAGCAGAGCAAAGAATGTTGTCATAATTTGTTTTGGTACAGACATTTTTGCCCCATACCTTTCGGGTTTTTATTCAAAATTTTTAACATAAAATCCTCGTTTCATCTACATCAAAAGGACTTCTCAAAAAAGAAGTCCTCTTTTAATCTTAATTATTCCGCACTGTTTTGCTCACCGAAAACCTTTAAAATTTCGTCTTTGTGAGCCATAATCGCATCGTAGCCCTCCTGAATGGTTTCGTCAACGCTGTCCATTGAGAAAAGCTGTGTGTTTTCGTTCTTGATATCAATTGCAAGGTCAGCCATTTTCTTTGACTCTCTTGTGCCGTCAATTGAATAAACATCAAGTGCACGCCAAATAACCTTAATAAGACCGCCAAGGCCTGCGTCGGGATTGTAGGTCATAATATCAAAGCCGATTGCAAGAACCTTGCCGACGCCCATATCACGCAGAATTTTTACGGGCAAATTGTCCTTTGAACCGCCGTCAATAAAGTTGTACTTGTCATAAGGACAGGTTGTGTAAATTGCAGGGAACGACATACTTGCACGAACAGCAGTTTCAAGCGGAGCGCCTGTTATGTAGTGAATATGCTCGTTTTCAAGATTTTCTTCCTTGGTTGTAAAAATACATTCATCGGTTGTAAGCGTGTCAACCGTACAGATTGAAAGGTTAATCGGAAGATTTTCAAAGCCTGTTATTCCTTTTTCATTCATAATGTCACGGATAACATCTTCAATCAGTTCACCCGACTTGATGCCATCTTTCTGAATCTTTTTATTTAGAATAAGCTGTGCAAGAGATTTGAAAATAAGGCCGTTGTCGATTTCGGCAAGAGTTTTCCAATGCTTTTTGCAACTCTTTTCATTTCATCGGAATCACAGCCCATTGCAACGATTGCCGCCATTGCCGCACCCGAGCTTGTACCCGAAACATACTGCGGATGGATTCCGAGTTCATAAAGAGCCTGAACAGCACCGATGTGAGCAATACCTTGAAGTCCGCCGCCCGAAAATGCTACACCGATAGAATTTTTGCGATCGATTTTATCCGAATTCATTTTAAACACCTCTGTTAATAAAAACGATAAACATTGCAATACGACTCGGTTTCAACAAAATAGTCGTACCAGTTGTAGAAATCTTCAAAGCTGTAATCAGCCTGAATAAGCTCATAATTCTTAAATTTTGTGTTTTCCGTTATGTATTTAAGCACATCATCTTTGTCTGCAAGGCGGGAAACATAAACCGTTACCTCGTCAAGTGACGCAAGCTTTTTGTCCGTTTTGAGTTTTTCCATGCTGTCGGTTTCCTGCTTATTTGTGTCGCCGTTAAACATAAATGCCTCGGCAAGCGAAGAAACCTTTCCGTTGGTGATAACTCCTCGTTTTTCGGCAAATTCTTCAAGCTCATCACCGAGAGTCGGAGAGAACTTTGAACTCTGAACAATCATTGTGCTGTCGTAGTTCATAAACTTGTCAATACACTTGTTCCATTCAAGCATTGCAGTTCCGACAAAAATGCAGTTGTCTGTCTTTGGCTCATAGAGATTTGTTTTGCCGTATGTGTAATAGGGCTTAACCGTAACAAACGCTGTGACTGACGCAAGCAAAATGCATACAGGCACGGCAAGGCGTATCTTCTGATTTTTGAAAAGTGTGAAAATTCTGATGAACGAGAATGCAAAAAGCATCGCAATCAGCGGAAGTGACGCCATAACATAGCGGTCGCTGTTAAACGGTGAAACAAGTGAAATGCCGATGAAATAGCAAACTGCCGGAACTACGGCAAACATCGCCTTTTTAGGAATTTTTACCTTTTTCACAAAACGGAAATAAATTCCGAATCCGATAACTGCGGCTGTACAAAGTCCGAGCAGCCAAACCTGATTGATGAACATATCCTTTGCAAGAATCTGAACATAGGTGCAAAGCTTGTAGAAAACATAGGTCACAACCGTAACCATATCAAGCGCCGACATATCAAGCGAACTGAGTCCACGGTTGCCGCCGAGTACATTCGAGATTATGTACGGATAAATGCAGAGTGCAAGTCCTGCACCGACAACAGCCGCAATAATGTACTTAATAAGGTCTTTACCGCACTTTTCCTTGATTTTGAACACAAGGAAAACAAGTCCCGTAAGTCCTGCAAAGAGGATGAAATAATACTGGGTAAGCACACCGCAAAGCACTGTAACTGCAAGCAGAATGCAGTCCTTTATGCCGACGGTGTTCTTTTTTTCATAGAGCTTTATGCTCATATAAACGAACGCAAGCACCCAGAAGGTAAGCGTTGCGTACATTCTGAGATAAATTGTCGTGGTAATACACGCAATACTCAGAGCATATGCCCCCACACCGATCAAGGCGTAAAGATTGTTGCCCGTGATTTTCCGTCCGATTTTATAAAGCATAATCAAAAATGCCTGCCATGGCAAGCACATTTATTGAATAGGCAAGCCATTTTGAGAACACGCTGGGAAAGAACGAACAGACCGTGTGAACAAGTGCGTAATAGAGAGGCGGATGCGACGCATCTATAATCTGATTTTCATATACCTGAGCATAGTCGAATCTGTCATCGGGCGACACGGCAAGATACTCGTTGAAATCCTCGGGACTGTTCCAACCGCCGTCAACATTAAGCTGTTTTGAGGAATTTGCAAGGTTATAGGTCAGAAGCTCGTCCTCGTGAAAGCCCTGTTTTGCAAACATATAAACCGTGCTTATGACAAGGCTCACCGCAATAATAACCGCAAGAATTATTCTTGCCTTTTTGTTGTCGATTTTCATATAAAATTCTCCGTAATAATCAAAATTAAAATCAGCCGACAATTTTGTGCCGTTCAAACGACAATTTTCGGCATTCCGTATTTAAATGATTATACCACAAATACGGTCACAATAACAATAGACTTTACAAAAATTTTGTATGTAATGCGTTTTCGGGCAAACAAAAATGCCGACAGAAAAATCCGTCGGCACAAATGATTTGTAATATTTTGATTATTTTTTAGCTGTTGTTTTCTTTTCGGCAGGCTTTTCAGCTTTTACGGTTTTGCTTTCAGCCTTTACGGCAGTTTCGGTTTTCTCGACTTTTTCAGCCTTAACTGCTTTTTCTGTTTTTTCAGCTTTTTTCTCAACCTCAGCAGGAGCAGGAGTTTCCTCCTTAACTGCTTTTACTGCCTTTTTAACGGGCTTTTCGGGAGCGGGTTCGGCTTTCTTTTCAACCTTTTCAGCGGTTGCTTCTGCCTTTGCAGACTTTGCCTCAACCTTTACTTTTTCTGCCTTATCTTCCTTTTTCGGAGCAGCCTTTGCCGATTTCTTTGCCTTTTCGGCTTTAAGCTTTGCAAGAGCGGCGTCCTTCTTTGCCGTAGTCTTTTTCTTTACGGGAAGAGCCAGCTTCTTTTTAAGCTTGAAATACATAACAGCAAGCGGCGGAACTGTGATTTCCATTGAATAGTTGAGCTCGTGGTCTTTCTTCTTTTTAGCCTTGAGCTCGCCCTCGTTTCTGATTCCGCAACCGCCGAATTCTTCAGCCTCGGAGTTGAACACTTCTTCATAGATACCGTATTCGGGCACACCAACAACATAGTTATCGTGCTGAACAGGCTGGAAGTTACATACGCAGATGATTTCACTGCCGTCATAAGCAATTCTGCGGAACGAAATGATGCTGTTCTTGTAGTCATCAAGTGCAATCCACTGGAAACCGTCCCAATCATAGTCGTTCTCATGCATGGCAGGAACATCACGATAGAACTTGTTTACCTCAGCAAAGAAAAGGTTAAGCTGACGGTGCTTTTCAAATGAAAGAAGGTTCCATTCAAGCTCCTCGTTCGCATTCCACTCGTCAAACTGACCGATTTCACTGCCCATGAACATAAGTTTCTTACCCGGGTGAGCCATCATATACGCTACGAAACCTCTCACACCGCTGAACTTCATGTCATAGTCGCCGGGCATTTTATTGATGAGAGAACCCTTGCCGTAAACAACTTCATCATGAGAAATCGGGAGCATAAAGTTCTCGGAAAAAGCATAAACCATGCTGAATGTAAGGGTGTCGTGGTGATAATTTCTCCACAACGGATCAAGTGAGATGTACGAAAGCATATCGTTCATCCAACCCATATTCCACTTGTAGTCAAAGCCGAGTCCCATATCCTTAATCGGATAGCGTGTAACATTCGGCCATGCCGTACTTTCTTCGGCAATCATCATAGCCTCGGGGTGGAACATATGTACAACCGTGTTGAGCTTCTGCAGGAAATCAACGGCAACAAGGTTTTCTCTTCCGCCGTATGCGTTTGCAATCCACTCTCCGTCATTTCTGTTGTAGTCAAGATAAAGCATTGATGCAACGGCGTCAACACGGATACCGTCAACATGATACTTGTCAAGCCAGAACATTGCAGATGAAAGGAGGAAGCTTGTTACCTCATATCTGCCGTAATTGAAGATATATGTACCCCATTCCTTGTGTTCACCGATACGGGGATCTTCATATTCATAACAGCCTGTACCGTCAAATCTGCCAAGACCGTGTGCGTCCTTCGGGAAGTGGGCAGGAACCCAGTCAAGGATAACGCCTATGCCCTCTTCATGACATCTGTCCACAAAATACATAAGGTCTTTCGGCTCACCGTAACGGGATGTTGCGGCAAAGTAGCCTGTAACCTGATATCCCCAGCTGCCGTCAAACGGATATTCTGTAAGAGGCATAAACTCAATGTGAGTGTAGCCCATATTCTTAACATAAGGAATAAGCTCATCAGCAAGCTTGCGATAGCTGAAAACATTGCCGTCCTCATACTTACGCCAAGAACCTGCGTTTACCTCGTAAACATTGACAGGCATATTCTTGTGCGGATGCTCTTTTTTGTAATCATACCACTTTTCATCATGCCACTCGTAGCCGTCAATTTCGTAAACACGGGATGCGTTGTCAGGACGAGTCTGGCAATGAAAAGCATAAGGATCGGTTTTGAGCCTTCTCTCATGCCACGGGGTTTCGACACAATATTTATAGCAGGCAAACTCAGGAATTCCCTCAATAAACAACTCCCAGACGCCGCCGTCCGAGATTTTGTACATAAAGTTTGCGTCATTGTTCCAGTCGTTAAAATCACCGACCACCGAAACGGACAATGCGTTCGGTGCCCATACTCTGAAAACAACGCCCTGACGGCCGTCCCAGTTCACAAAGTGTGAGCCTAAAAATTCATAAGCACGAACAGATTCGCCTTGTAAAAACTGATCAAGCGGCGCTCTTTCGTCATTGATTTTAAAAGCCATAGTAACCCTCTTTTCTGCGATTGTAGGCAGTTCTTCAATAATACAAGTATAGTATAATATATTTTCAACAAATATACAAGTGGTAAAAACGATTTTTATGTAAATAATTTTGTCGGTTTGTCTGAAATATTGTCAGTTGCTGTGAAAATCGTTCCAAAAAATAGTCATGGAATGCGTGTTTCATCCGTAATTTTTATTTTTGACACACTTATCCCATACTGTTATAATATACAATAACGAAAGCATAAACAAGCGACAATTACGCTACTTTCGTTGGAAAACCGACTAATTTTAAAATCAGGTGATTATCTTTGGACATAAGAGTTATGAAAAGCAAGAAAAGTATTTTTGACGCATTTGTAAATCTGCGTTCAAAAAAGAACTGCGCAAAATTACCGTTAAGGAGCTTTGTGAAAAAGCACTCATCAATAAATCGACCTTTTACACATATTATGAGGATATGTTCGACCTTTCGGATAAAATTGAAAGCGAGGTAGTTGACGGCATTGTAAGTACCATAAGCAATCCGCAGATGATGATTGACGAGCCCGTAAAATTTTATCGCAATCTTCTGGGTGCAATGACCGAAAACAAGGCACTGACAAACACGGTTTTTTCCGGTTCACAACATCCCAATCTTATAGTAAAGCTTTCAAAATCATTGAAAAATATGATTTTCGAGAACTTCCCGGAATATATAAACGATAAGAAATTCTGCACACTTCTTGACTACGCAATCTACGGCGGATACTATGCCTTTGTTGAAAATCAGGAGAACACGAACGATTATTCGGATGAACTTATTGAATCAATTTCAGTGATTTCCGAGCATATGACAAAACTCATAAAAGCAAGCATTCCAACCCTTAAGAGCAATAATACATAAAAATACTTTTTGCATATTTTTCAAGCTGTATTATTCATTAATTTGTGCAAAGTGCGATTTTTGTCGAACTTCAAAATATTTATTTAAAATCGCTGTCGATTGTGATAGAATATATTCGGTTTTATAAGAGAGAAAGGAGAGTCGGTCAGACTGCCGTTTAGGAGGCGTTTGAAGTCTGTCCGAAAAAGAAGTTATGGAAATTAACACACTTGATATTCTGAAGAATCTTGCCATAATCCTTGTTGCGGCAAAGCTTCTCGGTATTGTTGCCAGAAAGCTCGGCGCACCGCAGGTTGTGGGTGAGATTATTGCAGGTCTTATCGTAGGACCTTGTATGCTTAATTTTGTTTCGTATGACGGGTTCATCTCAGGTATGGCTGAAATCGGCGTTATTTTGCTGATGTTCTCGGCAGGTCTGGGAACGGATCTTAAAGAGCTTATCAAAACAGGACCTGTTGCCTTGCTTGTTGCGTTTGCCGGTGTAATCGTTTCGGTTGCAGGCGGTGCGGCTGTTTACCTTGTATTCGGCTTTGGTGACGGCGACCTTGCGATGCTTGAGGCTGTATTTATGGGAACAATCCTTGCGGCAACCTCGGTTAGTATTACTGTTCAGGCTCTTAAAGAAATGGGACACCTGAAAGGAAGGGTTGCAACAACAATTCTTTCAGCCGCAATTATAGACGATGTTATCGGCATCGTACTTCTCACCGTTGTAATCGGTTTCAAAAGCCCCGATGTTCAGCCTGCGTCCGTTTGCATCAACATTGTACTTTTCTTTGTTCTTGCATTTGTACTCGGCTTTGCACTTTATTTTCTCTTCAAGTGGCTCGACAAACTCTGGCCGCACTCAAGAAGAATTCCGATTTTCGGCCTTGTTCTCTGCTTTGCGTGTGCATATTGTGCAGAAGAATTTTTCGGAATTGCAGACATCACAGGCGCATATGTTGCAGGTATTATCCTCTGTAACATCAAGGATTCACAGTACATCGAAAGAAAGATGGATGTCAGCTCGTACATGATTTTCGGACCTGTATTCTTTGCAAGTATCGGACTTCAGACAAGCTTTAACGATTTCAACCTTTCAATGCTCTGGTTCTCAATTGCACTCGTTGCAGTTGCACTTTTGACAAAGGTTATCGGCTGCGGCGGTACGGCAAAGCTTTGCAAATTCAATATGCCCGACTCGCTCAAAATCGGCGTAGGTATGATGAACCGTGGTGAGGTTGGTCTTATCGTTGCCAAGAAGGGACTTGACACAGGTCTTATGGCACCGCAGTTTTTTGCTCCTATTATTATTCTCATCATCGTTTCATCGCTTGCAACACCTATTCTTCTCAAGGTGGTTTACAAGAAATGGCCGGGTAAAGAAAATGAGGAGACAGACAACCGTTCGGAAAAGCTTGCCGAAAACGAAAAGTATCTTACTCAGGAAGTTGTCGGTGCAACCTACAACATCACAGAAGATAATTTCAAAGATAAAAGCAAAGACGAATAATTTAATACAATAACCTAAAAGGACAAATGACAGTCATCAAGTCATTTGTCCTTATTTTTCTATCTGTAAATTGTCAATAGTTATCGTAAAAATCTTCTGCACAGGGCAAAAAAGCCTTGTCAAATTCACTTTTCGGCAAAAGCCACAGCTTGATGTACATTGCAATCGGTGATGCAGGAGGCAGAACTTTTATATTAAGCCTGTCAAATTTCAGCTTGCTTTCGTAATAAAAGCCCTTGCACGCACCCGTCAAAAATACGGGAATATTCATTGCTTTTGCTTTTTGACAAAAGTCGTTCAAAGCCTTACCGTCAGTATTCAGCGTACCCGAATGGAATCCCTCAAGTAAAACGGCTTTTACATTTTCCGTAATTTCAGGATACTGCATACCGACCGTTGCGGAAATTTTCAGCACATTACTGTTATCCGAAAGTCGGACGCTTTCATCAAAAGCAAACTCGCTTTTTAATGCCTTATAACGGATATTCTTCACAAAAATTCCGTTCTGAATTTTACCGTAGCTTTCGTCAAAAATGCTGTGCAGTTCGTCGCTGTATGCCGAATGTGCAAGCAGTCTTGACGCTCTGTGAATTGTCACGGGCAAATCTGCGTTTTTATACGAAACAAAAACACCGTTTCCGCTGCCCGATTTTATAAAGTCAATCGCACCGACGAAATTTTCAAAGCCGTTTGAACGGCTGTCATCAAGCGGATAATTTGCCGAAACAAGCACAATCGGCACATTTAAGCCGTCAAAAATATAAGCAAGAAATGCAGATGTATATTGCAGGGTATCCGTTCCGTGAGTTACAACAATGCCGTCATAGCTGTTCAAATCATAGCTTTGCAGACAGTCGGCAAGCCTGTTCATGTGACAGCCCTCAAGATTTTCGCTGAGGACGGTATAAGGCTCAGCCGTGTCAAAATCAACATCGCCGTACCTGTCAAGATACATCTGCGTGAGCATATATTTCTGCTCATTGTCGGGCGAAAGCACCTCACCCTTACGCACACAGCCGATTGTACCGCCCGTAAAGACAACAAGAATTTTCATATACTCACCTCTTTCATATTCTGCCCTTAAAGGTTATAAATAAACTATTTATTTTCCTTGCCCGTGATTTTTTCGATTGTGATTTCATAAACGCCTGTCATACTGCCCGATTTCTCTATGCACCTTTTTCCGCTTTCGATAAATTCGGGAGCATATTTTTCAACAATCAGTTCAAGACCTCTGTTCTTGTTTTTAACAGATTTTGCAATCGTACCGAACACAACCGCACTTTCGTATTTTGAAGTCAGTTTTGCACCGTCAATTCTGTTGTTTTGAACCGTGCAAAACGAAACCTTGTTGCTGTATTCAACATTTTTCAGTTTCAAGCCCGAATTCGGAGCGCAATGGAAATAAATTTTGTTGCCCTCAACGGCAAAATTTACAGGCACACCGTAGGGATAGCCGTCCTCGCCGATTGTTGACAAAATGCCGTATTCACCGTTTTTAAGGATTTCATAGGCTCTTTCTTCGGTAGTTTCCCTGTCTTTTCTACGCATCTTTTCGTTCATTATTCAACTCCGATATCGTTCATAACCATGCCCGTAATCATCTTCGGATAGAAATATGTTGACTTCTGCGGCATCTTTTCACCGGCGGCGGCAACATCACGGATTTCGGTTACTCTTGTCGGATTAAGCACAAACGAGCATTGGAACTTGCCGTTGTCAACGCCCTCAACAGCCTCTGAGAAGAACTTTGTGTATGTAAGGTTAATCTGATTTGCCATATTTTCCTTATCAATGCCGAAAATTCTTTCAAGCACAAGTGAATGGAGAACGGTAACATCAAGCTGTCTTGACGGTTCACTCAATTCGGGAAGAAGCTTGTCCATAATGTCAAGATTTTTCAGCACAAGCCTGTACCATTTTCCGTTTCCGACATAGAATCCGAATGCCTTTTTGCCCTCGTCATAGAGCTTTGCAAGCTCGCTTTCCATATTGTCCGTACCGTTCATTTCGGTAACATCAAAATATTCCCTGCAACCGTCAAGAACTTTTTCAACATTAAAGTCCGGCAAATCACGCACAAGGCGGTGTGTCGGGAATACAACAAGTCCCGGATGCTCCATGTCAACAAGGTAAATCATCTGATAATCACAGGGATCGCCAACCTTTGAAAGACCGTTTTCACGGCAGTAGTTTCGATAGTTCAGAGCGGTTTCATAGCGGTGGTGACCGTCTGCAATATATAGCTTTCTGTCGGCAAAATCTGCACAAAGCTTTGCGATTACATTTTCATCCGTAACAATCCAAAGTCTGTGAGTAACACCCTCACCGTCGGTAAATTCAAGCTTTGGTGTATCCTTAGATTCATTGTCAATTGTTGCGAGGGTTGTATGCTCGCTGTCCATATAAAGGGCATAAATCTGACTGAAATTGCAGTTTGTTGCCTTCATAAGATTAAGTCTGTCCTCTTTAGCCTTTGAAAGAGTGAACTCGTGCGGAAGAATGATTCCCTTTTCAAACTCTTCAAGATGAACACGGGCGATGATACCCTTGATGCTCTTGCGTTCGCCGTAAGCCGTAAATTCTTCCTCATAAACATAGATTGCAGGCTTGTCCTCGCTCACAAGAACACCCCTGTTCCGCCACATATCAAGGATTTCTCTTGCTGTCTGATACGGGTTTTCGCCCTCTTTCGGAAGCTCAAGCCGAATGATATTATACTCGTTTTCACTGATATAACCGAGTCTTTGTTCCTCGCTTATGATGTCATAAGGCGGACAGCAAAGCTGAGAAATTTCACCTGCTTTTTCCGTGTTGTAACGCATTCCTCTGAACGCTTTTATTTCTGCCATATTAAAAACCTCCAAATTATTTTTCGGTCAAGTGTATCTTCACCGTCCGTATAAGGCAATTATAACACAAGCAGTTGATTTGAACAAGTGAAAAGTAAGTTTATTTAAATTTACTGTGCAAAACCACAATGAATATTACGGCATAAAAATCATTGACAATCAAAGGAAAGTTTGATATAATATTCTTTGCGTAAGCTGATTACGATATTTGACATTGCATAAACTATTTGTCAAATGAAAACAGAATACGCGCCAATAGCTCAGTTGGTTAGAGCTACCGGCTCATAACCGGTCGGTCCGGGGTTCGAGTCCCTGTTGGCGCACCAAAAAAGAAAGCACTCAAACGGGTACTTTCTTTTTATTTTACCGTTATGCGTGAACAGGGACTCGAAGGCGAGCGTTAAGAAAACAGTCCGGCGGACTGTTTTTAGCGAGAGCGTTGATGAATTTTTAGCTTTGAACAAGCCGCAACAAGCGAGGTAGAATAACTTAGATAGATAAAACACCTGTTGGCGCACCAAAAAGAAAGTACTCAAAGGGAGAGGCTTCGTAAGGAAGTTCTCTCCCTTCGGCTTTTGTAATCAGCCGGAATGATTGAATTGTAGGTAAAATCAATCACATTGGAGGATTACAAAATGGAGAAGTACATCTATAACGAACAGAACGGACTTTGGTATGAGCTACAAGGGGACTATTATCTGCCCTGTCTGAAACTGCCGGAGGAAGAAACGGCCCATATCGGCATCTGGGGGCAGCGGCACCGACGCTATCTTAAGACCCATCGCAAGGCACTGTACACCTCTCTGCTTACCTGCGGCAAACTGAACAGCTATCTTGCTGACATTGACCGACAAGCAGGGGAAATGTTCTCTCGGCTGGTAAAGCAGCTTTCCGAAAAAGAGGGTGTGACAGAAACGCTCAAAGCGGAAAACCAAATGCTGTGGGTGCAGAAGATGAACAATCTGCGCAACACCGCTACGGAAATCGTTTCGAGTACGCTGATTTACACATAACAAATACTTACTAAAAAGCTGCTGTCAACCGACAGCAGCTTTTATTGTGAGAAGAAAGGAAGCGCTCAAAAAGTGTGAGCGCTTCCTTGTGATTAGATAGTAATTTTTTGGGATATTAGTGCATCTAATTTTCGATGATTTCTTTTGACTACTTGTGCAGATGTAAACTTTTGGGCAATCTCCTTCTGAAGCGAAAGACTAATATTCCCCTTACCATCCACAGGAATCGGTACCATAACTTCACGCAACATCGATGGATATAGTTTTGTAAATTCATCCTCTCCGTTATCGCCTTTTCGACCCTTAGCCAGTTCCCGGAATATGGGTTCTAATGTAAATTTCATATAATCGAAGTCCAAATCTTGACGCCCATTTTTAGGAACCAAGATTCCACGATCTCCGTTAATAGAAAATTTACCATCCAAAATAAGAATTGTGCCTGCAAATCCGTTTGTTGACCATGTCATATAACGGCCGTCATAATCGTAGGTGTCCAAGTGGGTCAGCGTCCCTTGACTTGACGCTGAGTAGACGGGGTAAGGACCTGCGTGTAGATTCCCATATTTTTTGGTATACTTTGACTTTCCCTTAATGGTGTCGAATAGTTCGCTCAAAGGCAAATATTCAATTGCATATTCGTCACAATCCAGCACAATAGAAACCTGTGAGAGATTTGTAATTTGCTCAACAACTGTTTCTTTTGTTTGTTCCAAAGTTGCATAACTTGCGGCAATTTCTATTTGTTTTTCAAGCCAAGGCTCTCCGTTACGGTCTACCGGAACAACAAATTTTACAGATTGAATCATAAATGGAGGCAGAGATGTATACTCATTCTCTCCATTATCACCTTGTCGTCCTTTTTTAAGCTCTCTAAAAATCGGTTCCAAGGTATATTTTGCGTACTCCAGGTCTATTTTTTCATCTTTCAATAGAAGTATCCCACGGTGGTTGGTTGCGGAAAAAGGGGTTCTGTGAATCATCATGTAACCCGCTAGACCATCTATTGCCCAGGTCAATGCTGGAACATTATAATCATAGGAATCAATCTGAGCAAATGGTCCAAATGTGTTGCCAGAAAATAATGGATACTCCCCTGTGTGTTCATGCACATAACTTCGAGTATATTTTCCGTCGCCACGAACAATATCAAACACCTGGATAATTGGGACTTCTATAAACCGGAGGCCGTCATTCGTTTTTTTTTCAATTTCAGCCAATGGTTCATCGAGTTCAGATAATGAGTTAATCGTATCAGCAAGTAAAACTCTAAAGTCATTTACTCCGATTGTCTTGGATTCTTCTTCGATACCAAGAGTCTGCCGCTCTTCGTGAGTCCACCATCGTTCTACGCACCAATGAGTTCCGTTGTAAAAATCATCAATGCTCGAAATTTTGCATCTCTGATCGTCAATCATGTTCAATGTGTTGGAAAAACTCGTTTTTGCGCCCTTGAACATATTAAAAAGATCAGATGCAACCTGCAAATCATTTTGCTCGATGTCAAAACGGTACACATCACGGGTTTCTCCAATTTCCGAACACAGATAGGTAAATACTGGGGAGGTTTGGCGCTGAAGCGTAGACACACCATTCACCATAGCAGGTACTTTCTTCGTCAAAGCAAGAATGTAAGTTTTTTTATTAGTTGTGAAGAAAGTGTTTAACGGAAGAGAAATGACAGCATCAATTTCACATTGTTCCAAAATAAAGTCACGGAGTTTTTTGTCGTTGCTGCGGTTCATAATTCCATCAGGCACGACAATAAATGCTTTTCCGTTTGGCTTGAGGGCACGAATAATCCATTCCATAAACAAGCCCTCGATTCCCATTGCGCTTACAGAAAAGTATTTCTTCAGTGTATTGTCTTTGGAAATCTCTTCCTTTAAATTACTACTCCCGCTCATGACATAAGGCGGATTTGTTAAAATCAGGTCATACTGATTATGGACAGGCTTTGCCAAGGTTCCAAGGATTGAGTTGGTCTGAAGCAGAAATGTGTCGTTAAAAAGTTTAGCAAATTTATCTGTCATGTCTGGATGTTCTCGAAGCAAACCGGACATATAAATCAGCATATTTGCTTTAGCAAGAATGATTGTTTTTTGCTCGTCCTTATCAAACCCTTTGTCAAAACCACTCAATGTAATTTGAGGCTTTAACTCTCCATCCTCCACTTTATAGAACCGGTGCAAATCGTGAAGAATTGGTTCAAGCAAAAATTTCCCGACGCCACATGCAGGATCACAAATTTTCATCCCCGGAGTGATGTCTATCATATTGACAATAGCTCGAACTACCTTCAAGGGTGTGAAGTATTGGCCCCAATTTTTCTTGCTGATTGATTCTTTCAAGAATGTTTCAAACAGCTTGCTTTTAAAGTCGTAGTCTATATTCTCTAAAGTACCAAAATCACTAAAACGCTTAAGAATTTTGTGGAAGACAGTCGCATACCCAGAGACAGCCTTGTCATCTTTGGACACAAAAATTGTTCCGTTGATAATGGTAGTTTTGTCTTTCGGGTTGCCAGGGAAAAGGGTTTTGATCTTTACTCGTACAGTAGAAGCATAATACTCAAGCACTTCATTCTCATTATTGCCGGAGTACCTTCCCAGCAAATCATAGAATGAATACATTCCCTTCAGAACACCTAAATCACTAAGGTATTTGAAGATAAAAATCTCAACAAAAGTATACAAGCAATTTTCAGGTGTCGCTCCTGAAACAGCCCATAAATCTTGCCACACCTTTTCGGCCAGCGGTAGAGGATCAACAGACGCAGCAGCCTTGATTTGATTATTAGTAGCGTTAATTGAGGCTCGAATCTTATTGATTAGGGTAATACACTCTGTGCTGCTCTTGTCAAAATTCAATGTAATCCGGCTACCATCTTCCTGCAGAATTTCTTGACCTGTAGCGGGTTGATCCAAAAAGTTTTCTTACCGTCAGTAACAACATAAACTTTTGCCTGCAATATCTGGGCTGTTCCTATTTCTTGTGCAATAGCTTTCGCAATCTGCTTTTCGGTTCGCAGCTCCTGAGGGGTCTTATACTCAATAGCTGCGATAATAATTGGCTTTTTTACAATCAAGGCATCCGGCTTTTTTACCTCATATGCCTCATAGTCTTTATCGGGAATGATCTTCGCTCCTTTAAGAGCTTTTAATGTAGTAGCGCCTATATTGTAGAAATTCCAATCGCCCATTTTTTCAGGAGCTTCTATCAAATTACGTTGAATCAGTTCTTCACTCAATGGTATCCGCTCCTTCCTGCCCCGTACTGGTTGCGTTAAGATAGGCATCTATATCATCTTTACGGATACGCCAATTTCGACTTCCTACCTTGGATGCGACAAGCTCCTTAGAGGCAATCATTCGCCGTACCGTTTTATCACATACTTTTAAGTACTCAGCCGCTTGAGCAACTGTAAGCAATTCATCTTTCATAGCATACTCACCCCAGTTTGTTAAGTATATCATAATTTTTTACGGAATGCAATGTATTGGTGGGGATTTTTGTGAATTTATTAAACATAGTAGGACAGCAGCGGATTTAATTGGACAAATCATATCTGTGATTATATAAAGATTCTTCTTTCTCAAGGGCTAATAGATAGGAATACTGTTGAAGCATTTATTTCAGACACATTACCAAAATGGCATATTTCCACAAGCAAAGGATAATTCTTGTGGACCACCTTGCTTTTGCCAGTAGAATTCTTTCAACCGTTTGCGGCAAGAAGAGAAAGCACGGAGAAAATCAAAAATAAGGCTCCTAACACCATAACGGCTACCGGAATCGATAGCGCTTTGCCTGTCACAATGTTCCAAAAATCATTGACGAACAAGCGTTCTATATGCTATACTATATCTTGCTCTCATAGCAGAGTCCACAACTGAATATCTGAAATGAAACACAAGGCAGCCGCCGAAAGAGATTGCGGCTGCGCCGCTCCTGTTGCTGAGTCTGCCAGGGTCGCGGAAAAAGCAGACATTGAAGGTTTCTGAATAGCAGAGCCGGTACATAGTTTCATCAAAGATATAGCGAGAGATCATCTCCCGCTGATTTGATGTACTGTGTACCGGCTCTTTTTGTCGTTATAGCCGCCGTTCACGAAAAGTTTACAAAATTCTTTCGTGCAAACGGCAAAAAGTTCCCAGTTGATTATTGAGGAGGTTAATTTTCGGCCCTTCTCGCTGCCTACCAATTGAGGGGCAAATTGAAAACTGAATGACCGTCCGAATGGGATATGACTGAGCGAAGATATGAGCTTGGCGACGCTGCGGTGAGATTCCGGGGCAGGAATAGAAAAACGACATTCGGGGAGAACGGCAGAGCAATCTAAAAACATAAGGTGATGTCCACAGGAATAACGAGCATCGGATTGTGCCCCCCACAATCCAGATCCGCAGCCTTTCGGTCTGCGGACTTCTCAGGGCGTGCCGTCCTAAAACCCTGCTGAGAAAACAAAATTTACTGAAGGAGATGACAAAATGAGAGAAGAAAAAGTGCGTATCAAGGTACGCCTGACCGAAGAAGAAAAAGAGAACTTGGAGCGAAGCAGCGCCTTGTGCGGACTGACTCAAAGCGAGTATGTCCGCCAGCTCTGCCGGGGCGTCCACCCCAAGCCGAAGCCGCCGGATGTATTTTGGCGGCTGATGGACGAACTATACAAGGCTCATTCCAACTTGAAAGAATGTGCCAAATATGAGCCGTCCGCCCTCAAGCTCTGCGCCGAGATTGAACGGCTGGTGCTGGACTTGCTGGAGGTGATCTAATGGCAACGACTTCTCTTTGGCACATCGAAGGCCGCTTGAAGGACCTCATCGACTATGTGGAGAATCCAGAAAAGACGGCATCGAAAACGCCGGAGTTACAAGATCTTTACAATGTGTTTTCCTATGTCCAGCGCCCAGAGGCCACGCAGGCGGGCGAGTATGTCACCGCCATCAACTGCCTGAAGGAAACAGCGCTGCGGCAGATGATCCTCACCAAGAAGCGTTACGGAAAGACGGACGGCTACATCGCTTGGCACGGCTATCAGAGCTTCAAGCCGGAGGAGGTCACACCGCAGCTTGCCCACGAGATTGGCGTGAAGCTGGCAAAGGAGATGTGGGGTGACCGCTTTGAGATCATCGTCACCACCCACCTCGACAAGGAGCATATCCACTGCCATTTCTGCTTCAACTCCGTTTCTTTTCGGGACGGCGGCAAGTACAACTATTCCAAGGCCGAGCGAAAGCGAATGATGGAAATCTCCGACCGGCTGTGCCGGGAATATGGCTTGTCTGTCATTGGAAAGCCCCGTAAAGCACCCTCCCGTCCCGTTTGGCTGGATGAGAAAAACGGCAAGCCTACCCGCTACAATGTCTACCGTGCCGATGTGCGGGAGGCAATAGACTTCAGCCGTACTCCCTACTATATGGAGGACTACCTTCGGCGCAAGGGGTATATCACCGACTTTACGGGCAAGCACTGGAAGATACGCTTGCCCCAGTATGAGCATTTCACAAGGCTGGATACACTGGATGAACGGTGGACGCCGGAGAACATACGCCGCTCTATGGGCAGGTATGCCACCTTCGGCAATCGCAGAGCATATATCAGCTATCCACCCCAAATGCCGCAGGAGCTTTCGGGTTGGTTCCGCCCGTTCCATAAGACCAGTCATATCTACAAGCAGTATCTGCACTACTGCTATCTGCTGGGGTACTTACCGAAGCACACCGACTATAAGCCCACCAGTCCGTATCTGAAGGAGGACTTGCGGAAGCTGGACGAGCTGTCCCAGCAGGTGCGATATATGGGCAAATACGGCATTGAAACCTTTGACGATCTGTATGCAGACAGGGAGAAAATCCAGCGGGATATGGACACCCTCATTGCCCGCCGCACCAAGCTGCAAAACAGGATACGCCGTGCTACCCCCGCCGAAAAGGAACACTGCGGCAGGAAAAGGCGGGTGTGACAGAGCAGATCACCACCTTGCGAAAGCAGCTAAAGCTGAATAAGGCCATAGAGGTGCGTTCTGTCAAAATACAGGAAAAGACGGATTTGCTCTATGCCAATGAATACCGTGCCAAGGAAGAACATAGGCAAAAGAAATCACAGAGAAGGGAGCGTGACGCACGATGAGTGCCGATAACGAAATCTATACACAGCTTGACCGCATTACAGACCACCTTGCGACAATGACCAAGCAGGAGCGCATAGCGTGGTTTCGCAGAAGCGCCTATGCGCAGCCGCTGAATTTCATCAGAGAAATTGACGGTACGGTATATGCCGTAAGAGCCTTTTTCAAAGAGGACGCAAGAGAAAATATTACCGACAAAGTACAGCGTATCATTTTGAACGATACAAAAAACAGAAAACAGATTTGAGATCATTGCATTAAAGCGTTGAAGTTTACAGTTAGATATGGTAGAATAAGCTCACCTACAAATTCGATCATATCCGGCTGTGGAAAGGAGAACTATGACAAAACAACCGGATAAAATCACAGCCCTATACTGCCGCCTGTCTCGCGACGATGAGCAGGACGGTCTGTCAGGGTCCATCAAGAATCAGCGAACCATCCTCGAAAAGTACGCACATGAAAACGGCTTTCAAAACACCCGTGTGTTCATTGACGATGGCTGGTCAGGTACGAACTTCGCAAGACCGGCGTTCACGGAGATTATGGAGCTGGCGGAAAAGGGCCTCATCGGTACCTTGATCGTCAAGGATCACTCCCGCTTGGGGCGTAACCGCCTCATTGTGGGGCAACTCTTGGAAGAAGGCTTCGACAGCCTCGGCGTCCGCTACATCGCCATTATGGACAACATCGACACCGCCAAAGGCATCAGCGACCTTGTCCCGATGCAGGACTTATTCAACGAGTGGCACGCCAAGAACACCAGCCAGAAGGTACGCAATGTGTTCAAGAGTAAGGGAATGTCCGGCGCACCGCTGACCACCAATCCGCCCTTTGGGTATCAGAAAGACCCGGAGAGCAAGAACGGGTGGATCGTGGACGAGGAAGCGGCAAAGACCGTGCGGCAGATTTTCACTTGGTGCATAGACGGCCTCGGCCCCACGCAGATCGCCAAACGGCTGAAAGCGGCCAAGGTGCCGACGCCTACGGAGCATTGGGTCAATATCGGCAGGAATTGCAGCAAGCCGCCTGCTGTGCCCTACAACTGGTGTTCTGCCACCGTGGCGGACATCCTCGGCAAACAGGAATACTGCGGCGATACGGTGAACTTCCGCAGCACCACCAAGTCCTTCAAGAACAAGAAGAAAATCGAGCGTCCGCCGGAGGAATGGCAAATCTTCAAGGATACCCATCCTGCCATCATCGACCGGGAAACCTTCGCCTTGGTGCAGGAGCTTCGCAAGCACCGCCGCAGGCCCACGAAAAGCGGCATTGTCAGTCCCTTTTCGGGACTGCTGTACTGCGCCGATTGCGGAGAGAAGCTGTATTACAGTGTCACCAACAACTATAAGCGAGAGCAGGCGTATTTCTTCTGCTCCTCCTACCGCAAGAATTCCGAGGTCTGTTCCGCCCACTATATCCGCGAGAAAGTGGTGGAGCAAATCGTCTTGGAGAGTATGCAGCGCATCCTTTTGAATGTGCAGGTGTTTGAAAAGGAATTCGCCCGCAAGCAGATGTACTGTTACACGGAGGACAAGAAGAAACAGCTTGCCGCCAAGCGCCGGGAGTTGAGCAAGGCAAAGAAGCGCATCACGGAGATTGACACCCTGATCCAGAAAATCTACGAGGACAACGCCAGCGGAAAGCTATCTGACGAGCGCTACGCCACATTATCTCTGTCTTACGAGGAGGAGCAAAAAACGCTGAAGGCTGCCATCCCGGAGATGCAGGCATATCTGGAAACCGAAACGGATAAGACCGAGAGCTTGCAGCGGTTCATTCAGAAGGTGAAGCAAATCACGGAGCTGAAAGCTCTGACTCCGGAGCTGATCCACGAATTTGTGGACAGAATCGTGGTGTATGCACCCAGATACCTTGACGGCAAACGAGTGCAGCTTTTGGACATCTATTACAGCGGCGTGGGCATCCTCCACGAGCTGACCCCAGAGGAGATGGAAGAAGCCTTCCAGCAGCACCTTACCGAGCGTAACAAAGAGAAAACGGCATAGCCACAAGGGTTACACCGTTTCCGAAAACTTATTAACCTGAGATACAAGAGCCGCCCCGGGGCACCTTCCTTACGGAGGGTGTCCCAACGGGTGCTTTCTTTTTTGTTTTTACTCTATCTTTTTCCAACAATACTTTTTCATAAAATCTGCAATTACGGTTATATCTTCACCCTCATAGTATTTTACAAGCAGTCTTTTAAATTCAGGCACTTCCTTTTCAGGAATCACCAGAAATCCGCCACCGTGTGAAATAAGATAGTGATTTGCAAAAATTACTGAGGCACGCTTGTTACCGTCAAGAAATATTTGTGTTTTCATACAATAAAGGCACAACTTAATTGCCGTATTGATAACTTCATCACTTCCTTCTATAATTTCACGGATTTTTTCTTTTACATCCAACTCATTAGGCAACGGTGGAACATATGAAGAACCTCCGATAGTAACCGGAACTCCTCTAATTCTTCCGCCTTCCGCAAAAAATCCTTCATTAACAACTCTTGCTATATGGCTGAGCATATAGTAGTCGGAACGACTTGCTATTACATCACGATCCAAAATAAATTCCCATGCGTGTTTTAAATTCAAAATTTTCTGAACATCTGTTGCAGTCACACCGGAAATTTTACCGTTATCTATGATTTCTTCAGTTTGTGGGAATGATGTAGCAACACCCTCAAGAACAGCCTGATCATATATATTCATTTTCATATTTGCACGGGCAAACGCAATATTGTTTATAACATCAGAAGAAAGTTCATCTTCTGAATATCCCGCATTTGCAAGTTGTTTATCTATACTGCGAAGTTCTTTCCTGATTTCACGGGCTTCTCTGGCATTGCGGAGGAGCAAATTATATAATTCTTCCGTATATGCACCTACATAAGTTGATGTCTGTTTTCCTGCAACACGCTTTCTCACATAAAGATATTTTTCATTACCTCGTTCCTTAATTTCGGGAGTTCCGTCATACGGCATTAAATTTAACCTTGCATTAAGGTCAGCACGGCTTCTTAGTAACTCTTGTATTTCATTGTATTTTGCAGCCATTATAATTCTCCTTTGGGGTACATTCTCTTGTAAAAGTATAATACAATTCTCCCCAACAGTCAATGCACCTTGGGGAACATTTTTGCATTTTAAAGCCTAATTCGTTCCCCAATAATAAATTTCAAACATATTATATCCTACTCAAGTTCTTTTATGAAATCCATTAACACCAACAAATTCCAAAACACCCCTTATCTCACACGCGGATAAGGGGTGTTTTTATTCATTAATTTTACTCTTTTTGAATTCGAGATACTTTATATAGTCAAGCACATCGCCACATTCCTCTTTTGTAAATGACTGCGGAAGAGAAACAGAGCGAATGTTTCGGTTGAACGAGAGCGGTTCGTCAATCAGACCGATGAGATAGTCAACCGACACATCAAAAAGTTTTGCAATGATTATTTTTGAATTATCGTCGGGGGTCACTGCGGTTACATTCGTAAGATGATATTGTGTAGTGCGACACACCCAAAAGCTCCGCAAGCTGTGCCTGCGACACTCCGTGGTCTTTGCGAAGTTCCTGCAAGCGTTCACCAATCATAATATCACCTCATACCTTTTAATAATTTAATTATAAATATTTTTGCGAATTATAGTTTAAAATTATGAGAAATTTTTAGAATTTTAATTGACAAGTGTGAAAATCTACATTATAATTCTCATATGAGCTGTGAATTTTCACAGTAATTTTAAGGAGGAATTATTTATGTATTGTCAAAAATGCGGCAAACAAATTGCTGACGGAAGTGTATTTTGTCAGCACTGCGGCGCACAAATAGGAAA
>ENA-OQJN01000221-OQJN01000221.1-human-gut-metagenome-genome-assembly--contig:-NODE-221-length-27362-cov-8.079457_pt1 | contig 27362 bp, 20 predicted proteins | sample MGYA00242610_ERZ504777 | MGnify/ENA primary metagenome ERZ504777 (study PRJEB26092, sample SAMD00036350) | human gut metagenome | host: Homo sapiens | study: EMG produced TPA metagenomics assembly of... | reverse complement strand
TTTTTTGCCTAAGAAACTCTAGAGTGTGTCTGAAAAAATCATTCCCGCAATCTGCACGCCCCACTTTGCGGGATATTTCACCCGAATTCAGTTGCCGTAGCCCGCTACGGCGCCCTCATCCGGGCAAAATATTCCACAAATTGTGACGCACATCTTGCAGAAAGCCTTTTTCAGACACGCTCTAAGATACCTGCAAATGCACCGGAAATAAAATAAATTTCTGCGCTGTGTATTGGCAGTAACCATGAAGAAATCAACTGGCTGGCATACTATAGCAAGCCTCTTATAATGTATATTGATTCAGTTCATCAGAGCGTAAAATCCTGCGTCAGATATCCTTGATGTGCGTCAGCACGCCTGTAGGTATCTGCCTTGTCTTTCGCACTCGGCTGAACTGTCTTAAATGCATTAGTTAATAGACTTGCTATAGCCGTCATAATCTTCCACATTGCGAAAACCAGCTCGGAAACATATTGTATTTGAGGTGCATTTGCAGGTGTCTTAGAGATTCTTAGTTTTCAGGAAATCTGCGTTATGAGAAGAAAAGCCCCTTGTCTGAGCGACAGCGAGTAATTCCGGGCTTTTCTTCTCATGGTTTTAGCAGATTTCCTGAAGACTTAGAAGCTCTTAGATACCGAAACCGCACCTCAAATACAATATGTTTCTGAGCGTCCCTCTAAACATATAATAATAACATTAACTGTACTTGACATTTTTCTAAAAAACAATTATAATTCTATCTAGTTTCACATTACTTTAGTAGCACGTTACTGTACTAAAGCGAAATCGGCAAAGTAATAACAACCACAATACATAACCAAGAGGAGGACCACCCATGCAGCGTATTTTCCACACCCCTGAAGGTGTAAGAGACATCTACAACGGCGAATGCAGCCAGAAAAGAAAGGTACAGGAGAAAATCCATCGCGTCTTCCACCAGTATGGCTATGAAGACATAGAAACCCCGACATTCGAATACTTTGAAGTATTCAGCCGCGAAGTAGGAACCATCCCATCCAAAGAACTTTATAAATTCTTTGACAGAGAAGGCAACACCCTGGTACTCAGACCTGACTTCACCCCGTCTGTATCCAGAGCCTGTGCAACCTACTTTTCCCCGGACAAAGAACCTGTAAGCCTCTGCTACACAGGAAACACATTTATTAATAACACCAGCTACAGAGGACATCTCAAAGAAACCACACAGATGGGAGTAGAACGGATCGGTGATGAATCCGCAGATGCAGATGCAGAACTTCTTGCCATGACAGTGGAATGCCTTCTGGCAGCAGGTCTTACAGAATTTCAGGTCAGTGTCGGACAGGTAGATTACTTCAAATCCTTATTAAAAGAAGCCGAACTCGGTCCGGAAGCAGAAGAACGTCTTCGTGTTTTGATCTCGCAGAAAAATTCTTTCGGAGTAGAAGAGTTTGTAGAAGAACAGAAACTCAAAGACAGTATGCAGAAAGCCTTTACTGAAATCCCACAGATGTTTGGTTCAGAAGAAGTCTTAAAGAAAGCCAGAAGTCTGACAAACAACGCCTGCGCACTGGAGGCAGTTTCCAGACTGGAAGAAATCTATGAGATTATGAAAAACTACGGATATGAAAAGTATATCTCTTTCGATTTTGGAATGCTTAGTAAATATCAGTACTATACAGGTATCATTTTCCAGGCATATACTTACGGAACCGGTGAACCTATGATCAAGGGAGGCCGTTACAATGGCCTGATGAAACACTTTGGCAAACCTGCGGCATCTATCGGATTTGCCCTTGAAGTAGATAACCTTCTTCTTGCACTTTCCAGCCAGAAACTGATCTCTGAGAAAGAGGAGAAGCCGGAAGTAATCGAATACGAGCCACAGAACCGTACAGAAGCCATTAAAGAGGCACAGAAACTTCGTGCAGAGGGCAGATGTGTGGCATTACGTTTGAAAAAGGAGGTCAGATAAGCCATGAGATACCTGACAGTTGCCCTGACAAAAGGCAGACTTGCCAACAAAACAATGGAGATGTTTGAGAAAGCAGGAATCACCTGCGAAGAGATGAAAGATAAAGATTCCCGTAAACTGATCTTTACTAATGAAGAACTGAAGATGAAATTCTTCCTTGCAAAAGGGCCGGATGTTCCTACCTATGTAGAGTATGGTGCGGCAGATATCGGAATTGTGGGAAAGGATACGATCCTGGAGGAAGGCCGTAAGCTTTATGAAGTGATGGATCTTGGATTTGGAAAATGTAAGATGTGTGTCTGCGGACCGGAGAGTGCCAGAGAAGTTCTGGAGAACAACCAGCTGATCCGTGTGGCGACTAAATATCCAAATATTGCCAAGGATTACTTCTTTAACAGAAAACACCAGACAGTAGATTTGATCAAATTAAACGGTTCCATTGAACTGGCACCCATCGTTGGTCTGTCTGAAGTGATCGTAGATATTGTGGAGACCGGAAGTACACTGAAGGAAAACGGACTGAAGGTGCTGGAAGAGGTCTGCCCGTTGTCTGCCAGAATGGTAGTCAATCAGGTGAGCATGAAGATGGAAAATGAGAGAATCCGTAAACTTATTGAAGACTTAAGAAGAGTTCTTCAGGAGGAGATGTAAAGATGCGTACAGTAAAATTAACAAAAGAATCAACAAAGGATATTCTTGAGAATCTGCTGAAAAGAAGCCCGAATAACTATGGGAAATTTGAATCCACAGTAGCTCAGATCCTTGATAAAGTAAAAAATGAAGGGGACGCAGCCCTTTTTGCCTATACAAAAGAATTTGACAAAGCTGATGTGACAAAAGAGACTATCCGCGTCACAGATGCAGAAATTGAAGAGGCTTATGCGCAGATTGATCCTGCACTTCTTGGAGTGATCCGCAAAGCTCTGGTCAATATCCGTCAGTATCATGAAAAACAGATCCAGAACAGCTGGTTTACAAGCACAACAGATGGAACTATGCTTGGACAGAAAGTAACACCGTTAAATCGTGTGGGTGTCTATGTACCCGGTGGAAAAGCAGTTTATCCGTCTTCTGTACTGATGAATATTGTACCTGCGAAAGTGGCAGGAGTCCCGCATATTGTTATGACAACACCGCCCGGAAAGGATGGCAAAGTATGCGCTTCCACACTGGTAGCAGCCAAAGAAGCAGGAGCAGATGAGATTTATAAGGTGGGTGGTGCACAGGCGATCGGTGCCCTTGCTTTCGGAACAGAGAGTATTCCGAAGGTAGACAAGATCGTAGGTCCCGGAAACATTTTCGTAGCTCTTGCAAAGAAAGCAGTATATGGCTATGTAAGCATTGACTCCATTGCAGGACCGAGTGAGATCCTTGTTCTTGCAGATGAGACAGCTAATCCGCATTTTGTGGCAGCTGACCTTCTTTCCCAGGCAGAGCATGATGAACTGGCATGTGCTATCCTGATCACTACAAGTGAGGAATTTGCGAAGAAAGTAGATGAAGAAGTAAAAGGTTTCGTGGAGGTTCTTTCCAGAAAAGAAATCATTCAGAAATCTCTTGATAACTTTGGATACATTCTGATCGCAGAGGATATGGACGAGGCGATTGAAGCAGCTAATGAAATCGCTCCGGAACATATGGAGATCGTGACAGCCAATCCCTTTGAAGATATGATGAAAGTGAAGAATGCAGGCGCGATCTTTATCGGAGAGTACAGTTCCGAGCCACTGGGAGATTATTTTGCAGGTCCGAACCATGTACTTCCTACAAACGGAACAGCCAAATTTTTCTCAGCCCTTTCCGTAGATGATTTCATCAAGAAATCAAGTATTGTATATTACTCAAAATCCGCACTGCGTAATATACACAAAGATATCATTCAGTTTGCAACTTCTGAGCAGCTTACTGCACATGCAAATTCTATTGCAGTTCGTTTTGAGGATGAAGATAAAGAATAATGGTAAGGCTTTGAATCTGAAATCTGCTATAATGTAAACTGTAGTTTGCGCATTAAAACAATGGATTCAGAGTGTTTGAAAATAAGTAAGACAGAGAGGACTTAACCATGGCAAGAGAAGCCTCAGCAGAAAGAAATACAAAAGAAACAGAAATCAAATTAAAAATAAATCTGGATGGAACCGGATATTCTGATATTGAGACAGGTGTGGGATTTTTTAACCATATGCTGGATGGATTTACCCGTCATGGGCTCTTTGATCTCAGTGTCAGAGTCCATGGTGATCTTCAGGTGGATGACCATCACACCATCGAGGATACAGGAATTGTTCTGGGAACTGCATTAAAAGAAGCAATTGGTGACAAAAAGGGGATTAAGCGCTATGGAAGCTGCATCCTTCCCATGGATGAATCCCTGGTGCTCTGTGCGATTGATCTGTCCGGAAGACCTTACTTTGTATGGGATGCAGAGTTTACCACAGACAGGATCGGTGACATGTCCACGGAAATGGTAAAAGAGTTCTTCTATGCCATTTCCTATGCCTGTGGCATGAATCTTCATATCAGGGTTCTGGCAGGTGGGAATAATCACCATGTAGCAGAAGCAATGTTCAAAAGTTTTGCCAAAGCACTGGACGCAGCCACATCCTATGATCCAAGGATCACAGATGTTCTGTCTACCAAGGGCAGTTTGTAAAATTTGAAAATTTACGAAATGATTTATGGCAATCAATAAATTAGATGGAGACAGAAAATGGAAAATACAGTGAATTTAAAAAGCAGCATCGCATGGTCTGATTTTAAATTAAACAGTGATGGAATGGTACCTGTTATAGCCCAGGATTATCAGACAAACGAAGTGCTGATGCTGGCGTATATGAATGAAGAAGCATTTAATACCACTCTTGAAACAGGTAAAATGACTTACTGGAGCAGAAGCCGCAATGAACTCTGGACGAAGGGACTCACATCCGGACATCTCCAGTTTGTAAAATCCCTTACACTGGATTGTGACAATGATACGATCCTTGCTAAAGTAGAGCAGATCGGTGCAGCCTGCCATACCGGAAACAGAACCTGTTTTTTCAAAGCCCTGACAGAAGTGTAATGAATAACGCGATAATATACATACAAGCCAAAATTCCATTGCCGCAGGCAATCTGGAATGAATTTTGGCTACGTTACTGTGAACGGAGTGAACAGTAACACTAATGCCAAACATTAAAGGAAAATATACACGAATTGTATTGACATTTTTGTTAAAATGTGATAAAAAAGAATATCCGAATTGAATATGTGCAATGTTATAACGCAAAGGTTGCATCGTACTTGATGTGCAAAAGAGAATCCGGTGAGAATCCGGAGCGATACCGTCACTGTGTATGGGAGCTGCTTTTCAGAAACCACTGGGAAACTGGGAAGGGAGAAACAGCGATGATCGAAGTCAGGAGAACTGCCTTGGCGTAGAATTTAAGGTCTGCGGTATACAGAACCTGTATTCTCATAACGATACATAGCTCTTTTATTAAATGAATCAGACAGAATCGGAAATTACAGATATATCTGGTACATATAAACCATGTATTTATGGGAAAGCGGTAGCTGCAGAATATGCAGTTGCCTTTTTTGTGCATACAATTGTCCGGAAATACGAGAAATAAAAGAGGAAAAACGAAATGAAAAGAAAATCCATGTTAGCCTTATTACTGGCAGTATCCATGACCTGTTCCATGACAGCAGCAACAGGTACAGTTGCTTTTGCATCTGATGATGCAGCAACAGAAGAGGCTGCAGATGACACAGAAGCAGCTGCAGACGATGCAGATGCAGCAGATACAGAGGAAGCATCTGATGATACAACAGAAGCTTCTGATGATGATCAGAAAGCCGCAGACGAAGTTGGTGCCCTGATCGATAAGATTTATGTTCAGGAAAGAACAGACACAACTGACGAAGACTGCAAAGCAGCAAAAGAAGCATGGGACAAACTTACAGATGCTCAGAAAGAACTGGTAACAGGTGAAGAAGCAAGCCCTGAATACTTTGGACGTGACACAGGTGATGCTTCCAAAGATGATCCTCGTAACCAGGATGAGATTGGTGAGAATGAACTTCTTGTAGTAAGTTTTGGTACATCCTTCAACGACAGCCGTGCAGAGGATATCAAAGGAATCGAGGATGCCCTTGCAAAAGCATATCCGGACTGGTCAGTAAGACGTGCATTTACAGCACAGATCATCATCAACCATGTACAGGCAAGAGATGATGAAGTAATCGATAATATGCAGCAGGCTCTTGACCGTGCAGTAGCTAACGGTGTTAAGAATCTTGTTGTACAGCCGACACATCTGATGCATGGTGCAGAATATGATGAAATGACAGAGGCAATTGATGGATACAAAGACAAATTTGAATCTGTTGCAATTGCAGAGCCAATGCTCGGTGAAGTTGGTGATGACGCTACAGTGATCAATGATGACAAGAAAGCAGTTGCTCAGGCAATCACAGATGAAGCTTGCAAGGAAGCTGGATTTGATGATATGAAAGCAGCAGCAGATGCAGGCACAGCATTTGTATTCATGGGACATGGTACATCCCATACAGCTAACGTAACCTATGACCAGATGCAGACACAGATGGATGATCTTGGATTCACAAACGCTTTCATCGGAACTGTAGAGGGAGAACCGGAAGACACAGCATGTGACAAGGTTATCGAGAAAGTAAAAGAAGCAGGATTCAAGAATGTAATCCTTCGTCCTCTGATGGTTGTTGCCGGAGACCACGCTAACAATGATATGGCTGGTGATGATGCAGATTCCTGGAAATCTCAGTTTGAGGCATCCGGTGATTTCGACAGTGTTGACTGTCAGATCGCAGGTCTTGGAAGAATCGCAGCAGTAGAAGATCTGTATGTGGCTCATACAAAAGCAGCAATTGATTCTCTTGGAGCATCTGACGATGCAGCAGCAGAAGATACTGATGCCAAAGCAACAGATGACAGTGCAGACGATGCACAGGCAGACGATGCACAGGCAGACGATGCACAGGCAGATGACGCAGCTGAGACAACAGCTGATACTGCAGAGGCTGACGCTGAATAAAAAATATTGTTCAAACAAGATAAACTGCCCGGAGAACTTGCAAAAGTTTCCGGGCAGATATATTATATGATAAGAAAAAAGAAGTCATAGCAATTCCATAAAATACTGCAAACAGTTCGCACGTTTCTGTTCATTCCGTTCACAGTAACGTGCGCACATCTGAGAAAGATCCAGAGGAACTGTCTTAATTGCATTATTTTCTGGAATTACTATAATATATTTGCCATCACCTGTTCAAAAGCCTGTTGCTCTGCAGCAGATGGGTTGAACAGCACGATAGAAAAAACTATAAAAAATATGAAGATAAGGGAGAAGAAATAATCATGAAGAAACGTTCATTTACATTATTAATGTCAGCACTTACTATTTCAGCTACTCTGATCGGTACAAGCCCGGTTGCTGCAAAGACAGATACTGATACGGCAACAGAAGAAACCACTGATAAAGAAGAAACAACTGCAAAAGATGCTGATTCAGAAAACACAGATAATAAAGAAACAGATGCATCCAAGAGTGATACATTAGAGGATGGCACCTACACAGCAGAATTTGATACAGACAGCGGAATGTTCCATGTAAATGAAGCAAACGATGGAAAAGGAACCCTTACAGTAAAGGATGGCAAGATGACTATCCATGTAAGCCTTGCTTCTAAGAAAATTGTAAACCTTTTCGTCGGAAAGGCAGAAGATGCACAGAAAGACGGGGCAGAGGTTCTTGAGCCAACCACAGATACTGTTACATACAGCGATGGAATGAGTGAGGAAGTATATGGATTTGATATCCCGGTACCCGCAATTGATGAAGAATTCGATGTAGCTTTGATCGGAACAAAAGGAAAATGGTATGACCATAAGGTAAGTGTCAAAAATCCTGTAAAATCCGATGATACAGATGCAAAAAAAGATGATAAAGAAAATAAAGATGCAGATTCCAAAGCAGATGACACAGACAAAGATGCGAAAGACAGTAAGACAAGTGAAGGTAAGACTCTGGCAGATCTGAATCTTGAAGACGGCGATTATACCATGGATGTAACTCTCACAGGCGGTTCAGGAAGAGCAACCATTGATTCTCCTGCAGCCATTAATGTAGAAGGCGATAAAGCTACAGCAACTATCGTATGGAGCAGTCCGAACTATGATTATATGCTTGTGGATGGTGAGAAATATGAGCCGGTTAATAAAGACGGAAACTCCACTTTTGAAATCCCTGTCAGCGTATTTGATGCAGAGATGGAGGTAACAGCAGATACAGTAGCAATGAGTGAGCCTCACGAGATTGACTACACCTTAAATTTTGATTCCACAACTGCCAAAGAAGCAGAAAAACAGCAAAATAATCATATCAAATTTCCATTTCCAAAAGTGATTTTTGATGTATTCTGACTCGTAACTGTGAAGGTACTGAACAATTACAAACAAAGAAAGAAACAATTATAAAGATGAAAAACATAATAAAGAAACAGCAAAAAACAATATTTATCGGTTTTATGTCAGTTGCATTATTTATTATCTGTATATGCACTGTCTGTACAGCATACGCAGCAGATAAAGACAATGCAAAAACTCCTGTGGATATCCCGGGACTTACCTATGATCACAGTATGGAACTTTCCTACGCAGAAGAATTCAGTGTGGACTATTACAATGATGGCTATGCTCTGATTACTATCGATCAGGAAGGACAGTTTCTTGTAGTTCCAGAGGGAAAAAAGGCTCCAAAGGGGCTTGAAAAAGATATCACAGTCATTCAACAACCGCTGAACAACATCTATCTGGTAGCAACCTCTGCCATGGATCTTTTCCGCGCAATTGACGGTATTGACAGCATTCGTCTTTCAGGAACTCAGGAGAATGGATGGTATATCCAGGAAGCAAAAGATGCCATGGAATCCGGAAAAATGATTTATGCAGGCAAGTACAATGCACCGGATTATGAACTGATCCTGGATGAAGGCTGTGGTCTTGCCATTGAATCAACTATGATCCATCATAATCCGGAGGTGGAAGAGAAACTGGAACAGTTTGGTATCCCGGTAATGGTAGAACGTTCCAGTTATGAGAGCCATCCTCTGGGAAGAACTGAATGGATGAAACTCTATGCTGTGCTTCTCGGAAAGGAAGATGTAGCTGAGAAGGCATTTAAGGAGCAGACAGACAAGCTTGACAAAGTTCTGACCTCTGATGATAAAGATACAGGTAAAACAGTAGCATTCTTTTACATTAATTCCACAGGTGCTGTCAATGTGCGAAAGAATGGTGATTATGTTTCAAACATGATCGAGCTGGCAGGCGGCAAATATGTTCCCGAAGATACAGGAGAAAGTGATAATGCTTTGTCTACCATGAATATGCAGATGGAAGAATTTTATGCCAAAGCAAAAGATGCGGACTATATCATCTATAACAGTACTATCGACGGTGAACTTTCTACTATTGATGAACTGTTGGCAAAAAGTAATCTTCTGGCAGATTTTAAGGCAGTGAAGGATGGAAATGTGTGGTGTACGGGTAAAAATCTTTTCCAGGAAACCACCGAACTTGGAACCATGATCGAAGATATTCATACAATCCTTACTACAGATGATGATTCGCTGGATGAACTTGCATATATGCATAAGTTAAAATGATATTTATAACTTTTCGGCACACTCGAATCCGCATCCTATGCGATTGGTATAGTTATTTACGAATGGCACTGAAATATGTTTGCGGGATTCTGCAGAACTGCCAAAAGCAGGAAATATAAAAACAAAAGGAACAAAAAATATGGATGACAAAAAACGTACAGCCAGATACTGGATGGCATTTCTTATACTGGCGGTGTTTCTGATGATTTTATTTGTCTGGAATGTAAATGCCGGAAGCATTCATCTTTCAGTGAGTGAGATTCTGAATATTATTTTCAGACATCAGGGAGATGCGACTGCTTACAATATAATATGGGAAATCCGTCTTCCCAGGATTCTGTCAGTGATCATTCTTGGAGGAGCACTTTCTGTATCCGGATTTCTTCTTCAGACATTTTTTAATAACCCTATTGCAGGTCCCTTTGTACTTGGAATTTCTTCAGGAGCCAAGCTGGTAGTTGCACTTCTGATGATTTATTTTCTGAGCAGATCTATTTCCATGGGTTCTGCAGCCATGATCATTGCAGCATTTATCGGTTCTATGATTTCCATGGGATTCGTCCTGCTGGTTGCAAAAAAAGTCCACAACATGTCCATGTTGGTTATCAGCGGTGTCATGATCGGTTACATCTGTTCTGCAGTTACAGATTTCGTAGTTACCTTTGCGGATGACTCCAATATCGTTAATCTTCACAACTGGTCACTAGGAAGTTTTTCAGGAATGTCCTGGGGTAATGTGAAAGTAATGGCAATAGTAGTTCTGCTCACAATGGTGATCGTGTTCTTTATGTCTAAGCCTATCGGTGCCTATCAGCTGGGTGAAGTTTATGCCCAGAATATGGGAGTGAATATCAAGCTGTTCCGCATAGGACTGATTCTCTTATCCAGTATTCTGTCTGCCTGTGTGACAGCTTTTGCAGGACCAATTTCTTTTGTTGGCATTGCAGTGCCTCACATTGTAAAAAGCCTGCTGAAAACAGCCAGACCGCTCCTTGTGATCCCGGCTTGCTTTCTGGGAGGGGCAGTATTCTGTCTTTTCTGTGATCTGATCGCCAGAACCGTATTTGCACCTACAGAACTCAGTATCAGTTCCGTAACAGCAGTGTTTGGCGCACCGGTTGTAATCTATATCATGATCCGCAGACAGAAGAGAAATTGATATAAAAAGCAGGAGTAGAATACGCTATCCGGGCAGATTACTATAAGATGCAGCATAAAAAGGAAAACAGGAAAAAATATGTCAGAGAAAATAGCAGATGTAATAAAGGAAACAGAAAATAACAAAGCAGACCGGCAGGAACAGTATTTTTTCCGTACGGATCAGCTGACTGTGGGATATGACGGAAAACCTCTTATCAGAGAAATCAATATTCAGCTGAAAAAGGGAGAAATCCTCACTCTCATCGGTCCTAACGGTGCCGGAAAATCCACTATTCTTAAAAGCATCACCAGACAGCTTGCCACGATCAGTGGTACTGTTTATCTGGATAAAGAGAAAATGGCAAAGATGACCAATAAAGAGGTCTCTCAGAAACTGGCAGTCGTGCTCACAGAGCGTATGCGTCCGGAACTGATGACCTGCGAAGACATTGTAGCCACAGGGCGTTATCCTTATACAGGAACTTTGGGAATACTCTCCGCAGAGGATAAGACAAAGGTAAAGAAATCAATGGAAACCGTCCATGCATGGGATTTAAAAGACAGGGATTTTACAGCCATCAGTGATGGTCAGAGACAACGAATCCTTCTTGCCCGGGCTATCTGTCAGGAGCCGGAGATCATTGTACTGGATGAGCCGACTTCTTTTCTGGATATCCGTCATAAGCTGGAACTTCTTACCATTTTGAAACAGATGGTGCTGGATCATCAGCTTACAGTGATCATGTCGCTGCATGAGTTGGATCTTGCACAGAAAATATCTGATAAAGTTATCTGTGTACATGGAGAATATATAGAAAAATATGGTGCTCCGGAAGAAATCTTTACTTCTGAGTATATTCGGAAGTTGTATGGAATTACCAGAGGAAGCTATAATGCTGCTTTTGGATGTGTGGAGATGGATCCGCCCAGAGGTGAACCTCAGGTGTTTGTAATTGGCGGTAATGGAAGCGGAATTCCGTATTATCGAAAACTGCAGAGACAGGGAATTCCGTTTGCGGCAGGAGTGCTTCACACGAATGATGTAGACTGTCAGGTAGCCGGTGCACTTGCAGACCAGGTGATTACAGAGAAACCTTTCGAAAGTATTTCACAGGAATCTTATGATAAGGCTGTGGAATTGATGAAAAAATGTCAGAAAGTTATCTGTCCTCTGAAAGACTTCGGAACAGTGAATGCCGCAAACAGGGAACTGCTTCGCCTTGCGCGGGAGCTGGGAATACTGGCAGAGCTATAGGTTACTGTTCACTCCGTTCCCAGCAACACGCTTCGCGATGCACAGAATTTATGCTAATCGCATAAATTCGCGCAGTATGTCTCGGGTTTTCTGTGACCTTCGCTCACAAAAAACACCTCGCGGGATATTAGCAGTGAACAGTAACAGCTATAGTACATCGTTTTCGAAATAATATTATTATTTCATGTATATGTATGCTATAATGGATACCATCAATCATCCAAAGGAGAGAAATATGGATAAGTTATACATTGTTATCCCGGCATACAATGAGCAGGATAACATTGAACAGGTCATTAATGACTGGTATCCTGTTATAGAGAAGCATAACGGAAACGGTCAGTCACGTCTGATTGTCATTGATGACGGGAGCAAAGATTCTACATATGAAAAACTGAAACAGTGTACAAAGACACGCCCTCTGCTGATTCCGATAACAAAACCAAACGGCGGTCATGGTGCAACTGTGCTTTATGGCTATAAATATGCACTCAAAAATGGTGCAGATTACATTTTCCAGACAGATTCAGACGGCCAGACATTGCCGGAAGAATTTGAACCGTTCTGGAAACGAAGACAGAAATATGATATGGTCATCGGCTGGAGAAAAGACAGACAGGATGGAATATCACGTGTTTTTGTAACAAAAACTCTGAAACTGGTTATCCGTATCTGTTTTGGGGTAAATCTGACAGATGCCAACACTCCGTACCGTTTGATGAAAGCAGAGACGATGGCCAGGTACATACATCTGATTCCGAAGGACTTTAATCTTTCCAATGTACTTCTGGCTGTTATTTATAAGAAGAAGGGATGCAGCATCAAATTTCTTCCTGTCACATTCAGACCTCGTCAGGGCGGGGTGAATTCCATTAACATGAAGAAAATCTGTAAGATCGGAAAACAGGCGGTAATAGATTTTGTGAAATTGAACAGGATTATCCGCCGAACATAAAAAATGATGAAAAAAAACTGTTGTTCCTACAGTGATCGTGAGGAACAGCAGTTTTTTTATGTTATAGGAAATTACTCCGTAATGTTCCTATAACATAAAAAAAGCCCTCCGGGCAGGATCGCACTGCGACGGAGAGGAATTATGTCGCTGAAGCGACCCGCCGCAGGCGGAGAATCCTGCAAGCAGGATTCTTTCTTGTATTTTCAGATAAATGTCGAATCATATCATAAGATGTCGGACGAAATAAATTGACATTTTCTTTAAACAAAATTACAATTATAGTTGTAATAAGACAGAAAACGGTATGTATCGATCTGCACACATCGGGTACATAACACACATAACACAACAAATCAACATATAACAAAACAACACACACAGGTAACAAGGTTACCACAAATGTAAAAATAATAATAGGGAGAAAAGAATAAGATGAACAAAATGAATGAATTGTGCGAAATGGAATTAACAGGTCGTTACGAGGAGAAACTTTCTGCTCTGAAAGCGGAAATCAGTGCAGCAGATGAGTATATCAGGCAGGATAACAGTGACCTGACGGAATTTGAGAACCGATATGAGCGCTTAGATATCCCGTATCGTGTAAAAAGATTTCTGGATGACTATATTGCGTGTATGCAGACAAAATATGAACGTCTTGCAGACCTGTGCTATCTGGCGGGAGAACAAGGATTATAAAAAAATCTTGTTTTATCTGTCGAAATAAAGTATTGTAGTAATATACTATATTTACGACAGATAAGGAGAAAATGCGTTATGTACAGAAAGAAAAATTTCATAAGTCTGGGAATAAGCCTGGTTCTGGCAGCAGGAATTACGGTAACACCTGTAACAGCAGCAGATTTCACAGATGGTACAGTTTCTGAATTTAATTCAGATGATGCAACAGAATTTGATGTACAACAGGAAACTGCGGATAATGCGGAGTTTGCATCAGATACAGAGGATAGCATTTCGGACAAAGCAGGTTCAAATGAAGCAGATTCAGACGAAGAAGTCTTTGCAGAGGCTGTAATTCCGGACGAAAACGGTGCTGTGGATAACAGACAGCTTCTGGAGAAATATCTGAATGACATTCTGTACGGACAGGATCCGGACACACAGCCAGCAGCTTCTCTGGGTGAGGATGTACTGAATGGACAGCAGCAGACCTTATATGAGGAACTTAAGAGTAAAATCAGCGCAGTGGCATCGAAAGGTGGTTCTACCAGGTTTAAAGTCAGTTCAGATCTGGGACTGACCTGGCAGACAACAGCAAGCGGTAATGCGCTCAAAAGAGAAGTAGCCGCACACCTTAATGAACTGGATATTTCAAAGATTATCGATTGCCTGGCTGTAGATTGTCCATATGAATTGTACTGGTACGAAAAGACTGCGGCTACTACCTGGCAGTATGGTTACAGCACAAAGGCAACAGGAAACAAAACAACTGTAAAAATTGAAAATCTTTCCATATCTATGCCGGTGATCAGCAGTTATGCTTCCGGTAAATATAAAGTAAATGCAGGGATTGTACAGCTTGCAAAAAGTGCAGCAGAAAATGCCAGAATGATCGTAAAAGAATTTCAGGGTTATACAGAGACAGAAAAGCTGTACGGATATAAAGAAATGATCTGCTACCTGACTTCCTACAATGATGATGTGACGGAGGATGATGAATACGGAGATCCATGGCAGTTAATCTATGTTTTTGACGGAGATGACAGTACTAATGTGGTCTGTGAAGGTTATTCCAAGGCATTTCAGTATCTGTGCGATCTCAGTGACATTACTTGCTATACAGTGACCGGTATGATGAATGGCGGTACAGGTGAAGGTCCTCATATGTGGAATATTGTGGCAAATAACGGCAAATATTATATGGCAGATATCACAAACAGCGATGAAGGAACAGTTGGAGAAGACGGAGGTCTGTTTCTGGATACTCCGATCTCAGGAAGTATTTCCCGGGGTTATACATATGCGACAGACAGTGCGAATATATATTTTGCATATGACAAAGAAGCAAAGAGCTTATATGGAACCAGAAAAAATTCCATTCTTTATATGACGCAGGAAACGTATTCTGCTGATGATCTGACTGCAAAACCAGCAAAAACTTCAATTACAGGTATATCAAACAGGACTGCCGGAAAACTTGTGATTACATGGAAAAAGGCAAAGAGTGCAGACGGATATGAGATCTATCGCCGGGCAGGAACCACTAATCCATACGTAAGAGCAGCGGTAATTAAATCCGGTTCAACTACAAAATACACAAATGCAAAACTGAAAAAAGGACATACATATTATTACAGAATCCGTTCATACAGATATGATGAGAATGGAAGAAAGATATACAGCGGCTGGTCAACAGTAAAGAAGCAGAAAGTAAAATGAAATCGGTAATCAGAAAAAGACACAAAGGATAACGTGGATAAAACAATGATGAAAGTACTTTCGTAAAAACAGAGTACACAGTTTCAGGGGATTTTCTTGCCATATGTGGAACATCATGATACAATGAGACACGATATGACAGAGAGAACCCCTGAAATTTTATTATATTATAAGAATATTATAAGAAATTACTCCATAATGCTCTTATAATATAATAAAGCAGTATTTTTATAATGCTGTAAATATCTGGAAAATATGGGAGGAATAAATATAAATGTGTGGAATTGTTGGATTTACAGGTAATCATCAGGCAGCACCTATATTATTATATGGTCTGTCCAGACTTGAATACAGAGGTTATGATTCAGCGGGACTTGCAGTTCGCGACGGCGAAGGTGATACAGAGGTTATTAAAGCGAAAGGCAGACTGAAAGTTCTTGCAGATAAAACTAATAATGGAGAATCTGTACCTGGAACATGTGGTATCGGACATACCCGTTGGGCGACACATGGAGAACCATCTGAGACAAATGCGCATCCCCATATGAGTGATGACGGTAACGTAGTAGCAGTTCATAATGGAATCATTGAGAATTATCAGGAACTGAAAGACAAACTGATCCGCAATGGCTATGAGTTTTATTCATCTACAGACACTGAAGTAGCAGTTAAACTTGTAGATTATTATTATAAGAAATATCTCGGAACACCGGTAGATGCCATTAACCATGCAATGGTCCGTATCCGCGGTTCCTATGCTCTTGCGATCATGTTTAAAGACTACCCGGGAGAGATTTATGTGGCAAGAAAAGACAGCCCTATGATCCTTGGGGTGGAGAACGGTGAATCTTACATTGCATCCGATGTTCCTGCAATTTTAAAATACACCAGAAATGTATATTATATTGGAAATCTGGAGATGGCTCGTATCAGAAAAGGGGAGATCACGTTCTACAATCTGGATGGTGATGAGATCCAGAAAGAGCCGAAAACAATTGAATGGGATGCAGAAGCGGCGGAGAAAGCGGGATTTGAACATTTCATGATAAAAGAAATTCATGAACAGCCGAAAGCAGTTCGGGATACTTTGAATTCTGTACTCAAAGATGATCGTATTGATCTCTCAGAAGTAGGTCTTACAGATGAGGAGATCAAAAAGATCAGCCAGATCTATATTGTAGCCTGTGGCTCTGCTTACCATGTGGGAATGGCAGCCCAGTATGTGATCGAAGATCTGACAAGGATTCCGGTACGTGTGGAACTGGCATCGGAATTCCGATACAGAAATCCGATTTTAGATCCGGAAGGTCTTGTGGTCATTGTCAGCCAGTCAGGGGAAACAGCAGACAGCCTTGCGGCACTTCGTGAGGCGAAACAGAGAGGTATCCGTACACTGGGAATTGTCAATGTGGTAGGTTCTTCCATTGCCAGAGAAGCGGATAATGTTTTTTACACTCTGGCGGGACCGGAAATTTCTGTAGCAACTACCAAGGCATACAGTACTCAGCTGATTGCCTCCTATGCACTGGCAGTGCAGTTTGGAAAAGTCAGAGAACAGATTACAGAAGAAAAATATCAGGAGCTGATCGCAGAGCTGAAAACACTTCCGGATAAGATTGCCAAGATCATTGAAGATGACAAAGAGCGTATCCAGTGGTTTGCGGCTAAGCAGGCAAATGCCAGGGATGCTTTCTTTATCGGGCGTGGTATTGACTATGCCATCAGTATGGAAGGCAGCCTGAAGATGAAAGAAGTCAGTTATGTACACACAGAAGCTTATGCGGCCGGAGAACTGAAACATGGCACAATCTCTCTGATTGAGGACGGAACTCTTGTGATCGGTATTCTCACGCAGAATCATCTCTATGAGAAAACAGTCTCCAATATGGTAGAATGTAAGAGCCGCGGTGCATACCTGATGGGACTCACCACATATGGACATTATAATATAGAAGATACTGCAGATTTCACAGTTTATATTCCGAAAACAGATCCACACTTTGCAACTTCACTGGCAGTTATTCCTTTGCAGCTGCTTGGCTACTATGTCAGCGTAGCCAAAGGCCTGGATGTAGATAAGCCGAGAAATCTGGCTAAGAGTGTAACTGTGGAATAGTGCCGGTTCACCAGTAACGAAAACAATATAATATGTAGCGTAATGCCACAGACTGTAAAGGATTAATACGGTCTGTGGCATTTTTTTTCAAAACCCCAGAATCTCATGAAAATAGATCTGATTTTGAATAACAGAAGGATGTTCCGGTTTCAGTGTTCTGGCTTTCCGGTGAAATTCAAAAGCTTCTTTGTGCATTCCGGATTTGTCCAGACATACACATAATTGCAGAAATGGTATGAAATTATGGCAGTCCGGAATATAGTCGAATGAATATTTTGATATCAGAAATCCTTTGTAAATTGTCCAGAGATGCCATAATGAGATGGTTCTTGAGAAACAAAGCTTGATGATTTTGACTCAGCAGACATCTCCATGACAGATATGAATCTGCAAGTAGTCAGTTCAGATGATCAGTACTGTTATATTTCTTATCAGGCATCTGATCAGGACAAGAAGCCAATCAGTTATCAGGTATAGGGACTTATTTGGATTGCACGTCCTCAGCACTCTGCTGAACTGTCTTGATTGCATTATTTTATGGAATTGCTATAGAAGTCTGGTATAGAATGTTAAATTAATAACAAAAAATATAAGAAAAATAATACCAAACAATAAATATATATAGAAAAGCAGTAAATAATAAAATAGTTACTGTTCATTCCGTTCACGGTAACGTAGCCAAAATTCATTCCAGATTGCTTGCGGCAATAGAATTTTGCTTATATGTCTCGGGATAGTAGTGTGTGAACAGTACCATAAAATATACTAAAATACAAAATATATAAAAAACTATTGCGTTATAAATTTAACAATGATATAATGCAAGCAAACAGAAGAGATGAGTGCCTTCTGCAGTAACATGTAAACAGACATAATTTATAAAGGAGATAACAGCAATGGCAAGATTTACATTACCAAGAGACATTTATCATGGAAAAGGATGCCTCGAAGAATTAAAGAATTTAAAAGGAACGAAAGCAGTTCTTGTTGTGGGCGGCGGCTCAATGAAACGTCAGGGATTTTTGGATAAGGCAATTAATTATTTAAAAGAAGGCGGAATGGAAGTTCAGCTGATCGAAGGTGTGGAACCTGATCCATCAGTAGAAACTGTAATGAAAGGCGCAAAAGTAATGCAGGAATTCCAGCCGGACTGGATCGTAGCTATGGGCGGTGGATCCCCAATTGATGCAGCGAAAGCAATGTGGGCATTCTATGAATATCCGAATACAAAATTTGAAGATCTTATCACACCATTTGGTTTTCCTGAATTACGACAGAAAGCAAAATTTGCAGCAATTCCGTCTACATCAGGAACAGCTACAGAAGTTACAGCTTTTTCAGTAATCACAGACTATAATACAGGAATTAAATATCCTCTGGCAGATTTTAATATCACTCCGGATGTAGCAATTGTTGATCCGGAACTGGTTGAGGGACTTCCGGTAAAACAGGTAGCATATACAGGTATGGATGCATTAACACATGCAATTGAAGCATATGTTTCTACACTCCACTGTCCATATACAGATCCGCTTGCACTGCAGGCCATTGAGATGGTTCTGGCATATCTGCCGGCATCTTATAATAAGAACATGGCAGCACGTGAGCAGATGCACTATGCACAGTGTCTGGCAGGAATGGCATTTTCCAATGCTCTGCTTGGTATTGTTCATTCTATGGCACATAAGACAGGTGCAGCATTCTCCACTGGACATATTCCCCATGGATGTGCAAATGCAATTTATCTTCCTTATGTGATCAGATACAATGCAAAAAATCCTGCAGCAGCAGAACGTTATGCTGAGATTGCAAGAAGAATGGGACTGGAAGGAACCTGCCAGCAGGCTCTGATCAATAGTCTCTGCGAGAAGATTGACGAGTTTAATGTAAGGTTGAATATTCCAAAAACACTGAAAGACTTTGGAATCCAGGAAGAAGAATTTAAAGAAAAAGTTGCCAAAATTGCAGAACTTGCAGTTGGTGATGCATGCACAGGCTCTAACCCAAGAGCAATTGATCCTGCAAATATGGAGAAACTTCTTACATGCACTTATTATGGAACAGAGGTTGATTTTAATTTTAATTAATAAAGAAATACAAAAGTTACAGAAAGACATTTTGTCCTGTCAGAAGGATGGAATGTCTTTTTGCCATCAAAATCACACACTTATTTTTATATAATTTTTAGCTTACATCTATGCAAAACTGATATTATAGCAATCTTCTAAAATAATGCATTTAAGAGGATTGCTATAGAAAATCTCATTTTTTACATTGACATTGCGAGAACAATGTATATAATCCGCAGCTCATCAGCATATAAATCAATCTGTCTATCCTGACTTGCATTTATTTTAAGTTAGGTTGTTACTGTTCACACACAGTAACGTTAGGTTTCCGTTTTTATGTGGAATAGCCAGGAGGGGATTGACGTCCTTCTCTGATTGCGTTATCATGAATTATAAAAAAGATTAAGAGGAACTAAATATGTTTTTTCTGAAAAAGAAAAGAGAAAATGAAAACATCCAGACTATCTTAAAGGAATACCTGTCACAGGCATCTGATATGTACAGACAGGAGAATTCTGCCACAGGAGAAATTCTGGACAGAATACAGAATGAACAGGCAGAAATGCAGAATTTCCTGCGTAAGAAAATGGAAACTCTGGACGATTTTCTGGATCAGCTTCAGGAAGAAAAAGAAGCTGATGATGAAATAAAAGAACTACAGAAAAAATCATCAGAAAGAGAAAAACAGTTATGCCAGCTGATCAGTATATATAGTGAACAGCTGCACACAATAGAAGAATTTCTGTCAGACAAAGAGGGATGGCATGAACAATTCCGGATGATGAGTCAAAAGCGAAAACAGGTTGGCTCTCTGGCGCAGATCCAGGAAATTGGTACTGTAGGGGAACCATTCAACTACAGATTACATGATATCATTAAAACCGAAGAAACAGATCAGGAAACAGTCGACGGTATCATTTCCAGAGTATATGCTCCGGGACTGCTCTATCAGGGACAGGTAATAAAAAAGGCACAGGTCTGTGTGTATAAAAAATAAATTTCAGGAGACCCCAAAATGAGCGAAAAAATAATAGGAATCGACCTTGGAACCGCAACAACAGAAGCAGCCCTTTTTACTGATGGACAGGTACATATGATCCCCAATCCTGATCAGCAGAATATTACTCCGTCAGCAGTAGGGCTTGATGAAACAGGGAAAATCACAGTAGGAGAACAGGCAAAGGCTTCGTATCTTCTGGCACCGGAACGTACAGTAATTGAAGTGAAACGAAAAATAGGCACAGGAGAACAGATCAGACTGGGCAAAAAGACCTTCACACCTGCTGAAATTTCCGCTGAGATCCTGAAATATGTAAAGACATATGCTTCACAGCATCTGGGAGAAGAGATTACAAGAGCTGTGATATCTGTTCCTGCCTATTTTGATGACAGACAGCGCAGAGAAGTAGTAGAGGCGGGAAATCTGGCAGGTTTTCAGGTGGAACGCATTATTAATGAACCTACAGCAGCCGCACTCAGCTATGGTCTTGACCACATGGAAGAGGAAAGCTACGTCCTGGTCTATGACCTGGGTGGGGGAACCTTTGATGTCACACTCCTGGAAATGTTCGAGGGAGTTCTGGAAGTAAAAGCCAGTGCAGGAGATAACCAGCTGGGCGGCAAGGATTTTGACGAAGCATTGATCACATGGCTGAGAAACCGGTTTGAAACGACACAGGGAATCAGTCTGGAGGGAAATGTATATGCAGCTGCAAAGTTAAAAGAGGAAGCAGAGAAGTGTAAAATTGCATTGAGCACTCAGGACAGTGTGCAGGTGCAGATTCCCATGCTTGCGGAGAAAAACGGGATTCCTGCAGCACTGGAGGAAACAGTGACCAGAGAATTCTTTGAAGAACTGATCGGTGACCTGATAAAAAGAACTCATAATCCGGTTCGAAGAGTTCTGGAGGATGCGGGAATTGCCAAAGAGGAACTGGATCATATTCTTCTGGTAGGTGGTTCTACCAGAGTTCCGCTGGTTGCCAGAGACATTGAGGCACTTTTGGGGAAAAAGCCGGATCATGCCATAGATCCTGATTTCAGTGTGGCACAGGGAGCAGCAATCCAGGCCGGAATCATTGCCGGAGAACTGGATGGAGCGGATGCGCTGATTATGACAGATGTCTGCCCCTATACTCTGGGGATTCAGGTATGGGACGGAATCACAGCAGACTGTATGAGCACGATCATTCCGAGAAATACAACGATTCCGGTCACTAAAAAAGAGACTTATTGGACTTCCTGGGATTATCAGAACAAAACAGAGATTGCTGTTTATCAGGGAGAATCCAGACAGGTCAGCAGAAATCATTTCCTGGGCAATTTTATGCTGGAGGGAATCCCTGAAAGAAAAGCGGGGGAGGAAAGTATTGATGTGGAGTTCTCCTACAATCAGAATGGAATTCTTGATGTAAAAGCTACGATAGTAAGCACACATAAGGATATGGCAGTGACCATTGATCTTATGGATTCCGGAAAGAAAAAGACAGATGTCAGTGAATGGAAACAGTCCTCCTGCGCAGGAGAGTACAGAACAGTGATCCGACGAGGAGAGAGATTTGAATCCAGATGTAAGAAAAACAAAGAAGATGAATTGCTTGTCGAGATACAGGAGCTTCTGTATCTGCTGAAAAAGGCAATTCTGGAAGAAAATACAGAAGAAGCGGATGATCTGGCAGATGAGATCCGGGAGCTGATCGAACTGGAGGGATAATAAGATGGCAAAAAAAGATTATGAAGTACTTGGGCTTTCGGAGGATGCAGATGAAAAAGCAGTGAAACGTGCTTATTTCAGATTAGTGCGCCAGTTTTCACCGGAAAAAGATCCGGAGCGTTTTCAGGAGATCAGAGAGGCTTATGAAAATATTACTTCCGGTAAAGAAGATGAAAGTAAAGAGCTGATGCTAGAGGCGCCGGATGATCCCTATGCCAGAAAGATTATTGGATGGCTGCAGGATGCAATGCGTGTTCAGGATGCAAAACGTATGGTGAAAATGGCAGAAGAAGCCATCTCTGTGTACGGAGAGGCAGAAGGATTCTTATTTTATCTGTACAGAGGCCAGAACTGGTGCGGAAATCTGGGAAAAGCTATAAAAACAATGGAAAAGCTGGCAAAAAGGTTTCCGGATAAAGCATATTATAAAAAGGAACTGGCAATTTCCTATTTTGACAGAGGCTATTACAATAAAGCAATGACTGCATTTCGAGATGCTTACAATGCAGGTGTGCGGGATAACGAGTTTCTTTCCACATACTCCATAAACTGCCAGAGCCGCGGAGAATTCCGTGAAGGAATCAACTGTCTGTGGGAGCTTCTGGATCAGACAGAGAAAAATCTGAAAGAATACATGTATGACGCACTTAATGCATTTACCGGACTTATTATGATGAGCAGTGCAGCAAAGAGCAGTACAGATTACGAAAAAGTAATCCGGCATTTTGAATCATTTATTGAGGAATCCTCTCTTTATCTGGAAGAATATCAGGAAGAACTTATTAATGTTGTGGGTGCGATTCTGGTATCCCGGAAATATCAGGATGCTCCTGACCTGAAGAAAATTCTTAAAATTATTGAAAAAATCAGACGTCATCTTTCAGATAAAGAAACATTAAAAATCTGGGATGAATTTGCTTCTTATGTTCATCTGTTTGGCATGGAAACAGATAACCGTTTATCAGATTTTACAAAAGAAATGTGTAGAGCGATGGAACCGGATGATGAGGATCCTGAGTTCAGACGTTTCATGCAGCTGGATGTGAAACTTCGACTTCTGGAAAAATGGCCGGATATCAGGAAAGAATTTGACGTTGTCCGCGAAGAATACCCGGACAGCTATAAATTTGTAAAAGATTATATGGAACTTCTGAACAACACAGCGGACATCAACCGTCTGCGCGAAAAGCTGCTGAAGGATTATAACAGATATGCAGTTTACTATGAAGGAATCCCTCCGTACTATGAGGAATATCCACAGAGACAGCCGAAAACAGGTGAAATCCAGTGGGACAGCGATGAAAACGGTGCCTACCGGAGAACAAACAAAAAAATCGGCAGAAACGATCCATGTCCTTGCGGAAGTGGAAAGAAATATAAAAACTGCTGTGGAAAATAATTATATTTTCCTGACAGAATAATTATCAAAAATGAAAAGAGTCTGATGCATAAAACATATAGGTTTATGCGTTGGATTCTTTTTTGTCTCTTGCCCAATAAGTTCCGGTATGCTATGATAAACAAAAGCATATTTTCTAATTATCTAAATCTATGTAACTGTCCGGTATTTTCAACAGTTACAGCCAAATCTCAATTCATATACAGATCATGAATCTGTTCTTTCAGAAAAGTCATGCTTTAATTTTCACTATTTATTTCTAGCAGGAGTTTTCTAAAAGACAGGAACTCCTGAACATATTTATTAAGGAGGTTATAAGATGCTGTATAAGAAGACAGAAAAGCTATCAATAATAAAGAGGGAGGGTGAGATAATGGGTATGTTTGTAAATCCGAATGCTGCAGCATTTCAGTGTGCAGTCAATTCAGAAGTATATATAGACAAAACGGGATTATTGGAATATACAAATAAAGTATTGGGCACAAATGCCAGGTTTATATGTAACAGTCGTCCGCGCAGATTCGGGAAATCTGTTACTGTAGATATGCTGACTGCATATTACAGTAAAGGATGCGACACTGAAAAAATGTTTTCAGGACTGGAAATCAGCAAATGTCCGGATTTTTACGAACATTTAAATAAATATGATGTCATTCATTTTGATGTACAATGGTGCTGTATATCAGCAGGTTCCAGTGAGAATTTAATTTCATATATCACGAATATCGTTGTTTCCGAATTAAGAGAGACTTATCCTGAAGTCAATCTGGTGGAAAACAGCACTATATATGGAGCAATGGCACGCATTAATACTGTATTAGGAAAACAGTTTATTGTAATCATTGATGAATGGGATGTTCTGATTCGTGATGAAGCCCATAATCAGGCAGCACAGGAAATGTATATTGACTTTCTCAGAAACATGTTTAAAGGAATTGAGGCATCAAAATATATCGCACTTGCATATCTGACCGGAATTTTACCGATAAAGAAATTAAAAACCCAGTCTGCCTTAAATAATTTCACCCAGTTTACAATGCTTAATGCCGGCCCATTGACACCATATATCGGTTTTAATGAAGATGAAGTAATCGATTTGTGTGAAAAATATGAGATAGATTTTGCAGAAGTGAGGCGGTGGTACGATGGTTACCGTCTTGGAGATTACCATGTATATAATCCAAATGCGTTAGTAAATCTGACAATTATGCGGACATTCCAGAGCTACTGGTCACAGACAGGAACCTATCTGTCAATCCTGCCACTGATCAACATGGATTTTGATGGTCTGCGGACATCCATCATAGAAATGCTGTCCGGTTCCTCTGTAGAAGTAAATGTCAATGAATTTCAGAATGATATGGTCAGCTTCGCAGACAAAGATGATGTATTGACTCTGTTGATCCACCTGGGTTACCTTGCCTACGACCAGAGAACCCAGAGAGCTTATATTCCCAATGAAGAAATCCGTCAGGAATTTCGTGCTGCCACCAAACGAAATAAATGGAATGAACTGATCGAATTCCAGCAGGAATCTGAAAAACTGCTGGAAGCCACCTGGGAAATGGATGCAGAAACAGTTGCTGAACAGATAGAGAAAATCCATGCAGAATACACATCAGTGATTCAGTACAATAACGAGAATTTCCTGAGCAGCGTACTCAGTATTGCGTACCTAAGTGCAATAAAATACTATTTTAAGCCAATCCGGGAACTCCCGACAGGAAGAGGCTTCGCAGATTTCGTTTTCATTCCCAAGCCATTGTACAGAGATTATTATCCGGCATTACTTGTGGAGCTGAAATGGAACAAAAACGCAGAAACAGCCCTGAATCAGATAAAAGAACGAAAATATCCAGAGTCATTGGAACAGTATACAGGGGATATTTTACTTGTTGGAATCAATTATGATAAAAAAGAAAAAGTACATCAGTGTGTAATCGAAAAATGGTTTCCACTGTGTATATAGAACGTAACTTCAAAAGAATCATATAAGTTATGAGAAAAGACATTCTACCCCAGTGGATGGAATGTCTTTTTTATATAATTTTTAGCTTGCATCTATGTAAAATTGATATCAGAAAATTCCCTCTTTTTATGTTGACATTACTAAAAGCAAGACTATAATGAAAACCGAAAAAAGAATCTGACACGATTGGAAAGGGGAAGTTAATTATGAGTACAGTTTTGCCAAGAGAAGAAGCAGTAGAAACAATTTTTTCTAAAATTTTGGCTTCGCCGGAAGCATCCGGACGATTAAGCGGAGTTTTTTATGACCATATAGATGACGACCATCGTCTGACAGATAATGACAGAGATCATTTCCTGCAGGTATTGTTTCATGCGTACCAGAACGGTGATATCAGTGCACTGCTGTTGGAATTATGCGGTAGAAGTATGTTTGACCTGTTAAGGGAGGCTTATCTGATCCCGAAGAAATTCCACGGAAAAGCAGGAGAGAACCCGGTGCTCCTTACAGATGCAGCCGGAGAACTTCTTCCCGGGGAAAAGGTTTCAGCCAGAGAATATGCAAAATTTAAGGAAACATATGAACATCATGAATGTGCCCCCAGATCTGCGCTGTATCTTGCAGATGGTTATGATCTTGTCCGTACCTATACAGAAGGTCTGAACATTACAGAAGAAAAAGATAACCGTAAACGTGGTGTCCTGGCTCTTTATGCACTTCCCGACACCTGTAAACTGGGTCTGACAGAAGCACAGGCAGCAGGCATGACATCCATATATACAGCCGGTTCTGTCATTGCTGTTATATTCTGGGCGGTCATGATGGGTAAGCTTCAGTGGAATCCTCTTAAGGTGGTACTGATCGACTCTGTATTCACAGCAGTTGCACTTGGCATTGTGCTCCTTGTAAGCAATGTGGCGGTAATCTATGTGGCAATTGCCCTTCTGGGATTCTTCGCAGCAGGCGGCGCCCTTCAGACAGGGCTGGGAGTCCGCCAGGAAATGTGCCCAGGACCAAAAGGAAGGAATACAGGTATCTACTATACATGGATGGGACTTGCAAGCTGCTTCCTTCCATATATCGTGTCCGCAATGACAAAATCCATCGGGGAGGCGTCAGCCGTATATACAATGATGGGACTGCTTCTTGCGGCAGCAGTGATCGCAATTCTTATGATGGCTTATCTGGCTGTACAGTATAAGAAGATTTTCGGTAAGAGTGCCCTTAGCAAATAAAGCGTTGGACGAAAAAGAAGGGTGTGAATACTGTAAATGTGTGCAGTATCCACATCCTTTTTTAGAAAAAGTATAGATAAAATATATGAATTAGAAAAGAAAAGGAATAAAACGGCGAGGGAGGTAGCCCAAATGAAACTTTTAAAATGGCTGGATGATTATCTGGAAGAAGCCCTGCTTCTCATTATGCTGGGGATTATGGTCGTTGTTATGGGGATACAGATCACTGCAAGATATGTATTTGCATCGTCCCTGTCCTGGTCAGAGGAAATAACAAGATTTCTGTTTATATGCTCCGGATTTTTAAGTGCCAGCTACTGTATTAAGAAGAGTCTGTCAGTGAAGATCGATCAGTTAGTGAATATGCTGCCGGGAAGAGGCGTACATATTTTCCGCCTGATCAGTTACAGCATACAGCTTGTATTTTTCTCTTATCTGATCCCCTTTGCATGGAAATATGTCATGTCG
>ENA-OQJN01000215-OQJN01000215.1-human-gut-metagenome-genome-assembly--contig:-NODE-215-length-27960-cov-4.578881_pt1 | contig 27960 bp, 30 predicted proteins | sample MGYA00242610_ERZ504777 | MGnify/ENA primary metagenome ERZ504777 (study PRJEB26092, sample SAMD00036350) | human gut metagenome | host: Homo sapiens | study: EMG produced TPA metagenomics assembly of... | reverse complement strand
ATGTAGTGCTCTGCTGTCTGGATTCACAGCAGACTGACAAAATAGATTTGTCCAGAAGTATCTGCCCTCTGTGGCAAGGCCCTCCCTTTTGCGTCATATCAGACCTTCAGCGGTCAGCTCAAAGTTTCCCGGCTTGCCAATGGCTCTCCCACTGGGAGAGCTGTCTGCGAAGCAGACTGAGAGGGCTGCTCTTATTATAACAAAGTGGGCCGCCCACTGCAACGAGTGGACGGCCCGATAGGCGCTCTCTTGGGGAAATTACTTCTTTGCGAGGTACTTGCGAATATCGATCGCAACAGCCACGATGATGACAAGGCCCTGCACGATGTAAGTGTAAGAAGAGTTGACGTTCATGAACTGCAGAGCGACCTTCATCAGCTCGAAGACCAGAACGCCGACGAGGACGCCGGGGACAGTGCCGACACCGCCGGTGGTGGAGACGCCGCCGATGGTAGAAGCTGCGATGGCGTCCAGCTCATAGCCCATTGCAGTGTTGACGGATGCGCCGCCGGACTTTGCAGCCAGCAGGCAGCCGGCCAGACCGAACATGCAGGAGGCCAGGATGTAGATGCGGATCTTGGTGGCGTAAACGTTGACGCCGGCCACCTCAGCAGCAGCCTCGTTGCCGCCGATGGCGTACATGTACTTGCCGTGACGGGTCTTGTTGTACAGGAACCAGAAGCAGCCAGCCACGATGAGGGCGATGATGATCAGCAAAGGGATACCGAGGATGGTATCAGAAGCCAGAGAGGTGAAGTTCTTGTTCAGGGAGCCGATGGGGGTACCGCCGGTGTAGACCAGGCAGATACCGTAGACCACCTGCTGCATACCCAGGGTAGCGATGAAGGGCTGGACCTTCAGGTAGCTGACCACGAGGCCGTTGCACAGACCCACGATGGCGCAGATAGCGACGACGAGGATGAAGACGACGGGGGTGGGCAGAGTGGGCATATTGGGGTAGAACTTGCCGGCAGCGCCCTCGGTCTGCGCAAAGATGCAGGCCAGGCAGGCAGCGAAACCAGCCAGACGGCCTGCGGACAGGTCGTTACCGGTGGTGATCAGACAGCCGGAGATGCCCAGAGCGATGATGTAGCGGATAGAGACGTTCTTGAACAGGTTGATGATATTGGCCAGTGCGAAGAAGTTGGGGTGGATGATGCCGACGATGAGGGACACGGCCAGCATCAGGACGATGATGGCGTTGTTGCCCAGCCACTTCTTTACAGACTTGCCCGTTACTTTCTTGGTAGCTTCCACGATAGACAGCCTCCTTGTTTACTGATTGGCCGCCGCCGCTTCGGGCGCGGTCTCGAACTGGGTCGCCAGAGCCATGATGTTCTCCTGCGTCGCATCCTTGCCGTCGATGAAGCCGGTGATGCGGCCATCGCACATGACCATGACGCGGTTGGACATACCGATGATCTCGCTCATTTCGGAGGAGATCATGATGATGCTCTTGCCCTGCTTGGCCAGGTCGGCGATGATGCAGTAGATCTCATATTTTGCGCCGACGTCGATGCCTCGGGTGGGCTCGTCCAGAATGAGGACATCGGGGTTGTTGGCCAGCCAGCGGGCGATCAGCACCTTCTGCTGGTTGCCGCCGGAAAGGCTCTTGATCGCCGTTTTGGGGCTGGGGACCTTGATGGCCATCTTCTCTTTGTTGGTAGCCACCAGATCAAGGATCTTCTTGTCGTCCAGCATGATGGGGCCCTTGCGCAGGGCGTCCAGAGAGGCGATGGAGATGTTATCGGCCACGCTCAGCACGCCCATGATGCCGGTGGCGCGGCGGTCCTCGGTCAGCAGAGCCACGCTGTGCTGGATGGCGTCGCGGGGCTGCTTGATGGCGACTTCCTGACCCTTGATCCACACCTTACCGGCGGTGTGAGCGCGCAGGCCGAAAACGCCTTCCATCAGCTCGGTGCGCTGTGCGCCCACCAGGCCGGCCACGCCCAGGATCTCGCCCTTCTTCAGCTCGAAGCTGCAGTGGCGGAAAGAGCGCGGATGGATGGAGGTGAAGTCTTCCACCTTCATCATGATCTCGTCGGAGGGGTGGTTCTCCAGCGGGGGATAGAGGTTGGACAGCTCACGGCCGACCATCTTGGCGATGATCTGCTCTTTGGTCATGTTGGCGACGTCCCACTTGCCGATATAATGGCCGTCACGCATGATGGTGACTTCGTCGGCGATGACCTTGATCTCGTCCATCTTATGGCTGATGTAGACCAGAGCGACGCCCTGCTCCTTCAGCTCGTTCATGATGCGGAACAGGGACTCGACTTCGTTCGCAGTCAGCGAGGAAGTCGGCTCATCCAGGATCAGCACCTTGCAGTTTGCGGAAACAGCCTTTGCGATTTCCACCATCTGCATCTGTGCGATGCTCAGTGTACCCAGCTTTGCGTGGGGGTTGATGTCCAGCTTGAGCTTTTTCAGCAGGTCATCGGTATCTTTATACATCTTGGCATGGTCCACCATGGTGATGGGACCAGCCTTCTTGGTGGGGTAGCGGCCCAGCCAGATGTTCTCGGCCACAGTACGGGCCGGGATAGGCTGCAGCTCCTGATGCACCATCGCGATACCGCGGTCCAGTGCATCCAGCGGGGTGGGGATGCTGACCTTTTCGCCTTCGTACTCGATCTCGCCCTCGTCCATCTTGTAAATGCCGAACATACATTTCATCAGGGTGGACTTACCGGCACCGTTCTCGCCCATCAGGGCCATGACCTTGCCGGGGCGGAGCTCCAACTGCGCGTGGTCCAGCGCTTTCACGCCGGGGAAGGTCTTTACCACGCCTTTCATTACCAGACGGTATTCTGACATTCCTCAGAACCTCCTTGTCTTTGGGTCTTGGAAAGTGCGTCTTTTGCCGGCGGGCTCTTAAAACAAGGCGCGTGCGCGGAGATATTTTCTCGCACGCACGCGCTTTTTAGCTTTTAATTAAGCCTTATTGGTTCACTGCGCACCTTGCAACGATAGGGTTTTGGCTGCTTACTTGATGTACTGTGCAGCGTTCTCCTTGGTGACCTTGACGTAGTCGACCCAGTAGTACTGCTCGACCTTGCTGCCCTCGACGTACAGCTTGGTAGCAGCTGCGGCGGCGGTAGCCTGGCCCACGTCATCGTTCAGAACGGTGCCGGTCATGTTGCCATCGACGACATTCTGGACAGCCTCGCTCAGTGCGTCAACACCGACCAGATAGACGTCCTTGCCGACGGTACGGCCAGCCTGCTGCAGGGACTGCAGAGCGCCCAGTGCCATTGCGTCGTTGTTGCAGAAGACGACTTCGATCTTCTCGCCGTACTGTGCCAGAGCGTTTGCGACGTCCTGCTGTGCGGTGGTCTGGTCCCAGTTGTCCAGATACTCGTACAGGCACTCGACTTCCTTGCCGGCATCGGTCAGAGCCTTGATGGAGTACTCGGTGCGGTACTGAGCGTCAATGTTCTCGGGGTCGCCCTTGCACATGATGTAGGTGATCTTGCCGTCGCCGTTGATGTCGCCCTGCGTCTCGGTCTCGAGGATCAGCTCGCCCTGATAAGTACCGGACTGACGTGCGTCAGCGCCAACGTAGCAGCACTTGTCTGCGTAGGAGTCCAGAACGCTCTTGTCGGGCTCACGGTTGATGAAGACGATGGGAGTCTCAGAGGGCTTGATGGTATCAACGATGGTCTGAGCGGAAGTGGTCTGGACGGGGTTGATGACCAGGACGTCCACGCCCTGCTGCAGGAAGGTGTTGATCTGCTCGGTCTGGGTGTTCTGGTCGTTCTTGCCATCGACGATGGTGACGGCGTAGCCCATGTCCTTCAGGTACTCTTCCAGGTCGGTGCGGTACAGGGTCATGAAGTTATCAGCAAACTGATAGATGCAGACGCCGATGTTCGCAGAGCCGGAAGCAGCAGCTGCGGTAGAAGAAGCAGCGGTAGAAGCTGCAGTAGAGGAAGCAGCAGTCGAAGCGGAAGAGCCGCCGCAGGCAGTCAGAACACCGGCAGCACCCACAACAGCGGAAGCTTTCAGGAAGTCACGACGAGAAATCATTTTCATAATCTTGTTCTCCTTCATTAACGCTTATCACAGCATCTCGCAAAGCGCATTCGTTTCACGTTTTGCGGTTTCTGTTTGTATTATAACCATCCGTCCGACCGTTCGCAATAGAACAAATAGACAAGATTATTTGCCATATTTTGTGAGTGTTCCACAATACATTCTGTTGTATCCCAAAATCTTTTTGTTAAGCAGCACATTTTTTCATATTTGCGCAACCAGTGTCCAAATTTATTGTGTCTGTGCGTATTTTTATCAAACCGGTTACAAACTTTTCGAGCCGTTTCGCGCATGGATGCAACAATTTTATCGGTCTGCTCCAAATTTCTATTTTCCCGGGAATCCCGGCAGGCTGTCATTCCATTTCGGAAATATTTCTCTATGCATTGACGGATTTCCCATGATTGTGGTAGTATATTACATGATTATAATTATCCGCTGCAGAAGGACTGCTGTTTCTCACCCTCCTTCCACACCATACCTCGTTACCTCGTTATAATAGGAGCGACACCATGTCCGAACTTACCGAGCAAAATTTGACACGCCAGCAGGCCGAGCAGGAGATGGCCTGTCTGCGCAGGATATATGCTTCCGTCCGTCTTCTCGACCCGAAGACGCTGGCGGAAGAACCCTGCTACCCGCCCTGGAAGAATGTCCATCCCTGCACCAGCTGCGTAGGGCGCGAGGCAATGGCAGGCAAATGCCAGTGCTCCAAGCTGGAAACGCTTGACAGCTCCCTCTATCAGGTCACAGCCCGCTATGTCGAGGTGGACGGCAAGCCCTATGTGATGGAGATGATCCTGCCGCTGGACGCCAGCGCCCGCAGCACCCTCCGCTCCAACGAGCTCATCTACCGTGACGCCCTCACCGGTGCCTACAACCGCCGTTTTTATGAAGAGGAATTAAAGCACAAGTACCTCAACGCCGGCGTCGCCATGATAGACCTCGACGACTTCAAGCTCTGCAACGACACCTACGGCCACTCAGCCGGCGACGCAGCGCTCCGGCTCATCACATCCATCATCCACCGCTGCATCCGCTCCACCGATATGCTGGTGCGGTACGGCGGCGACGAGCTGCTGCTCATCCTGCCCGACATCTCGGCTGAGGCTTTCGTGCGCAAGCTCAAGGACATCAACAAGCGCCTCTTCGCGGCCCATCTGCCCGAGTTCGAGAAGATGCACGTCTCGGCCAGCATCGGCGGCGTGATGGCTGCCGGCATCCCCATCAGCGATGCCCTGCCCATCGCCGACAAGCGGATGTACCTTGCAAAACGCCGCAAGAACACTGTCGTCACCGAGGACATCGCCCCCGATGCCGTCCGCTCTGAAAATGACCACCGTCCGATGGTGCTCATCGTGGACGACTCCCCCATGAACCGTGACATCCTCTCGGAGATCCTCTGCGACGATTTCGAGATCCTGGAAGCCCCCGACGGCCCCAAGTGCCTCGAGCTTCTGAACGCCTGGGGCTCGGATATTTCCATCGTGCTGCTGGACATCGTGATGCCCGACATGGACGGCTTCGATGTCCTCTCCCGGATGTCCGCCCAGGGCTGGCTCGAGGAGATCCCCGTCGTGATGATCTCCAGCGAGGATTCCTCCCAGACCGTCCGCCGCGCCTACGAGCTGGGTGCCTCAGACTACATCAGCCGCCCCTTCGATGCCCGCATCGTCCACCGCCGCGTCTCCAATGTCGCCCGGCTCTACGCCCGTCAGCGCCGTCTCAGTGCGCTGGTGTCCCAGCAGTTCTATGACCGGGAGAAGAACGACCAGATGATGATCGGCATCCTCGGCCAGGTCACGGAGATCCACAACAGCGAGAGCATCCACCACATCTCCCGGGTGCAGCGCATCACCAGCATCCTGCTGGAGCGTCTGTGCCAGAAGACCGACATCTACGGCCTGAGCGGGATGGACCGCTACCTCATCACGACGGCCTCTGCCCTCCATGACATCGGCAAAGTTGCTATCGACGACCGCATCCTCAACGCCCACGACCTGACGCCGGAACAAACCGCCATCCTCCACACCCACCCCATTCTGGGTGCGCAGATGCTGGAAAATCTGTCCCAGTATCAGGACGAGCCGCTGGTGAAATTTGCGATCCAGATCTGCCGCTGGCACCATGAGCGCTGGGACGGCAGCGGCTATCCCGATGGCAGGAAGGGCGATGACATCCCCATCGCGGCACAGGTGGTAGCGCTGGCGGATGCCTATGACGGTCTGACCGGCAAGCGGGACAAGCGCGAGGCCCTCTCGCAGGAGGAAGCGGTCGCTGAGCTGACCGCAGGAAAGCACGGTGCCTTCAATCCGCTGCTGCTGGAATGCCTGCGCGACGTAGAAAGCCGGCTCACGGAGGAGGCTGAGGCCGATGCCCCCCCCCCCCGAAAAAAAGGGATTCTCTTTGACGAAACTGTTCTTGGATGAGGTATAAAAATGACGTTGGAACAAGTATATGCAGCCATTGGCGGCGATTACAAGGGCGTGATGGAGCGTCTGCCCAGCGCAGACTTCGTCCGCCGCTTCGCGCTGAAATTTCTGCAAGACGACAGCTTCCCGAACCTGAAAAAGGCACTGGAAGAGAAGGATGCCCCGACAGCATTCCGTGCCGCTCACACCCTGAAGGGCGTCTGCCAGAACCTCGGCTTCGATGCACTGTACGTCCCGTCCAGTGCTCTGACGGAAGCCCTCCGCGGCGGCAGCCTTGACGGTGCCGACGAGCTGTTCCCTCCGGTAGAGAAGGAATATCAGCGTGTGGTCGAGGCGCTGAAGGAGCTGGATTAAACCGACTCTCAGCCTCTCCCTTTGGGAGCAACGGCGACGACCGCCGCCAGTGGCGGAAACAGGGAGGAGCTGTTGGGGCCGCGGCCAGCAGGATGCGAGCGGCAGCGAAGCAGACGCTGGGAGCCGCAACCCGGGCAGTGTCACCGAAGGTGACGGAGAGGGCAAGCCCGTTTCCATAGAATCTCTGCACAGCGATATGCACCGGCCTTTGTCAGGGCTGATATTATCGCTGCGTTTTTATTTCTCGATGACGTCCTTGCCCTCTCAGGCGCTTCGCGCCAGCTCTCCCAAGGGGAGAGCCTTTGATGACAACAAAAACACCCGCAGTGCATCAGCATTGCGGGTGTTTTTCGATTGGATGAATATCAGGAACTGTCTGTCATTATTTCCGGCTTGCCAGCAGAGCCTCGATCTTCTTGATGGGGTCGATGATGCTGGAAACGGACATGTCATGGTTCAGGGCCACGACGAAGTATGCGGCATACTTGGAGACGTCAACATCGACGTACCAGTCACGGGTCAGCAGCTCAGGCATACGGTAGGTCAGGTTGGTGCCGGTGACATAGTCCAGAATGCCGTCGGCCACAGCCTTGTCGAACTTCTCGAGGCCGCTGGTGAAGAGCGGGAAGGTGGCGTTGGCGATGATGCGCTTTGCGCCGCGCTCTTTCAGGTTGGTGGCAACTTCCAGCATGCTCTCGCCGGAAGCGATGATGTCGTCAGCGACGAAGACGGTCTTGCCCTCGACGGAATCGCCCAGATACTCGTGAGCGACGATGGGGTTGCGGCCATTGACCACGCGGGTGTAATCGCGGCGCTTGTAGAACATACCCAGGTTGCAGCCCAGCACGCTGGAGAAGTACATGTTGCGGCTCATAGCGCCCTCGTCGGGGCTGACCACGATGAACTTGTCCTTGTCGAAGCTGATCTCGGGGTTCTTCTTGAGCAGATTCTTCAGGACCTGATAGGTGGGCATCGCATTGTCGAAGCTCATCAGAGGCACAGCGTTCATCAGGCGGGGATCGTGAGCATCAAAGGTGATGATGTTCTTGACGCCCATGGCCTGCAGCTCCTGCAGAGCCACAGCGCAGTCCAGGCTCTCGCGGGACACGCGGCGGTGCTGACGGCCGCCGTACAGGCTGGGCATGATGACACGATACCACGGTGTGCCTTGCCGGCCACGGCCTGGATGAGGCGCTTCAGGTTGGCGAAGTGGTCATCCGGAGACAGGTGGTTCTCATAGTTGAACAGCTTGTAGGTCACGCTGTAGTTGCCGGGGTCAACAACGATGAAAATATCGTCGCCGCGCACCGACTCCTTGACCAGACCCTTGGCGTCGCCGCTCTGGAAGCGGGGGCAGGCGCTCTCGATGATAAAGCTATCGGTCTGGTAGCCGGCCTCGCTGGCCCAGCGCACCAGATGCTTGTCGATGAGGTTGGTCAGCTCCTCGGCACCCGGGCAGGCGATGAGGCGCAGGTCGGCGACCTGAGGCTGGTGGAAGCAATCCTTAGGGGTAATGACAGACATAATTACAGCTCCTTAAAGTTTCTTTTATCAGTTGATAAAATCAGACGTTGAAGTGCATATCCGCTATTTATTCTATCACATTTTCGGCGTTTCGACACCACTAACTTGCATCCAACCTGTATTTTCTGCGCCTTGCACATCTCTTTTTCGAAAAAGAGCCGGAGACTATGTGTTTTTTACAAAAACCATACGTTCTCCGGCTCATAAGTCATTCTTTTAGGTTTTTGCTCTTACAGGGCAGCGACAGCCGCCTTCAGCTCTTCGACGCGGTCGGTGTTCTCCCACTTCACGCCCAGGTCCTCGCGGCCCATGTGGCCGTAAGCGGCCAGCTTGCGGTAGATGGGCTTGCGCAGGTCGAGGTCGCGGATGATGGCGGCGGGGGTCAGGTCGAAGACCTTCTCCACAGCCTGCTCGATCTTCTCGTCGGCCACGACGCCGGTGCCGAAGGTGTCCACCATGATGGAGACGGGCTTTGCCACGCCGATGGCGTAAGCCACCTGCACCTCGCACTGCTTGGCCAGACCAGCGGCCACGATGTTCTTGGCCACCCAGCGGGTCGCATAAGCGGCGCTGCGGTCCACCTTGCTGGGGTCCTTGCCGGAGAAAGCACCGCCGCCGTGGCGTGCGTAGCCGCCGTAGGTATCGACGATGATCTTACGGCCGGTCAGGCCGGTATCGCCCTGAGGGCCGCCCACGACGAAGCGGCCGGTGGGGTTGATATAATACTTGGTGTTCTCGTCCAGCAGCTCGGCGGAGATGGTGGCCTTGATGACCTTCTCCATCACGTCGGCGCGCAGCCGCTCCATGCTGACGGCCTCGCTGTGCTGGCTGGAAATGACCACAGCGTCCACGCGGACGGGCTTGCCGTCCACGTACTCGACAGTGACCTGGCTCTTGCCGTCCGGACGCAGATAGTCCATCTCGCCGCTCTTGCGGACTTCGGTCAGCTTCTTGGCCAGCTTGTGGGCCAGGCTGATGGGCATGGGCATCAGCTCGGGGGTCTCGTCGCAGGCATAACCGAACATCATGCCCTGGTCGCCGGCGCCGCCGACCTCATCGTTGGTGCCGAGGGCGATGTCGGGGCTCTGGCCGTCGATGTTGGAGATGACGGCGCAGGTGTCGGCATCGAATCCGAACTTTGCGCGGGTATAGCCGATGTCAGCCACGACCTCGCGGACGGTCTTCTGGAAATCGACGTAGCAGTTGGTGGTGATCTGCCCATGATGTGGACAAGACCGGTGGATGCGCAGGTCTCGCAGGCCACGCGGGCATCGGGGTCGTGGGTCAGGATCTCGTCGAGGATGGCGTCAGAGATCTGGTCGCAGATCTTATCGGGATGGCCCTCGGTGACGGATTCAGAAGTAAACAGACGGTGCTTTGCCATTTTTGTACCTCCTTGGCGTTGGGGTGTGTGTATCAATATTGACAGCTTCCTACTCGTTCATCAAGTTTATGCAATGAAAAACGCTCAGAACCGAAGCTCTGAGCGTTGCACTCTTATCTTTCGGTTTCCCGCAGGATTTGGCACCTTATGCTCACACACAGGTTGTCGGGCTTCGCAGGGCCTGTCCCCTCAGCCGCTCTTGATAAGTCGGTATTCAGTTTGTCTGGGTAATATCTTATCATTGCTTCGTCGAAATGTCAAGAAGAGTCGCACTCTTTTTTGACATTTCGCGCAGATCGATAAGGCTCAATAACCCTTTGCCTGCTCGCCGTTCAGGATCTTGACGGCGCGGGAGGTGCCCAGACGGTCTGCACCGAGGGCGAGGAACTTCTCCATATCGTCCACGGTGGAGATGCCGCCGGCAGCCTTGACCTTGCAGCGGCCAGCCACGCCCTTGACCATCAGCTCCACATCGTGGAAGTTTGCGCCGGCGGTGGAAAAGCCGGTGCTGGTCTTGATGTAGTCAGCGCCTGCCTCGCAGACGATGTCGCACATCTTGCGCTTCTCGTCGTCGGTCAGCAGGCAGGTCTCGATGATAACCTTCAGGACCTTATCGCCCACAGCCTGCTTGACGGCGCGGATGTCCTCGCGGACGGCGTCGTACTCGCCGTTCTTCAGGCGGCCGATGTTGATGACCATATCCACCTCGGCAGCGCCGTTCTCGATGGCAGTCTTGGCCTCAAAAGCCTTGGAGGCGGTGTCCATTGCGCCCAGAGGGAAACCGACCACGCAGCAGACCGGGATGCGGCCCGCCATGTACTCGACGGCCTGCTTCACATAGCAGGTGTTGATGCAGACGGAAGCCGTGTGGTTGGCAATGGCCTCGTCGCACAGGGTCCGGATCTGGGGCCAGGTAGCCTCAGGCTTGAGCAGGGTGTGATCGACGTGGGACAGGATCTCTTCACGATTCATACTTTTTTCCTCCTGAATCAAAGTTGGTTTGAAAACAGCTTCTTAGTTCTTGGTGGCACGGCGTACCTTCGCCATGCCGACAGCGCTCAGGGCAATGGCCGTTGCGGACACCGTTGCGCCGATGATGCCCAGCACAAGGCCGGAGACCAGAAATGCAAAACCTTTCAGACCACGTTTCATAATACCGTACCTCCTGAAATTATATCAGATATTTTTCTGCCTCCGGCAGAAAAATATCTCACTTACGCTTAAAAACGATGAGCTTGCTGAACACATAATTCAGCACGACCACCACCACGTTGGAGAACACCTTCACCGCCATGCCCCACAGGGCCTGGGCATCGTAGAAGCTGGTGACAAAGATGGCCGTCGGGCCGTCGGCACCGCCGATGATGGCGATGGCGGCAGAGCCGTCGGAGATGGAGGGAGCGGGCGCTGCGCCGCCGGTGGCCATCTGCAGCACCGTATCCGGGCCAAACCAGCCAGCCAACAGGCTCAGCGCACCGTTCATAAAGCTCTCCACCAGAGCCGCCCCCTGGGCGGCCAGCAGGTTGCCGAAGATCATCATGATGGCGGCATCCAATCCCAGTGTACCCAGACGGCAGGTGACGAATGCACCAAATTCTTTCAGAGCTTCTCTGCCCTGCGTCCGGCTGGCGAAGACGAACGCCCGGTTGGTGACATAGGCGAACAAAATGCAGATGACATTGTCCAGCACATTGCCCCAGCTGTTGGCGGCTTCGTAGCCGAACAGGCGGCTGAACAGCGCATACAGTACGATGTTCAGCAATGTGGTCAGCACACCGAAAACGAGATAAGCCAACACCTCGCGGTGCTTTATAAACCAGTTTTTCATAATTGTACAAAAACAGCCCCGCCGCCGTTTTCCCGGCAACGGGGCTGTAGTTCGCATTGTGTCTGATGAGACTATGCTGCGGGCTGATTACTCAGCGTCGTCGTTCAGCAGAGCCTTCATGGACAGGCTGATGCGCTTCTTGTCGAAGTCGACATCCAGCAGCTTCACGTCGACCATATCGCCGACCTTCAGTGCGTCAGAGACCTTCTCAACGCGGTCATTGCTGATCTCGCTGATGTGGACCAGACCGTCAACACCCGGCAGGATGCGGACGAATGCACCGAACTTGGTCAGGGACACGACCGGAGCATGGAAGGTGCTGCCGATGGGGTAGTTGTTCTTCAGCTGCTCCCAGGGGTTGTCCTCAGCCTTCTTGTAGCCCAGAGAGACCTTGTGGTTCTCGGTGTCGATGTCCTTCACATACACCTCGATGGTGTCGCCAACGGAGACGACCTCAGAGGGATGCTTGATGCGGTTCCAGCTCAGCTCGCTGATGTGGCACAGGCCGTCCACACCGCCGATGTCAACGAATGCACCGTAAGAGGTCAGGCTCTTGACGACGCCGGTGTAGGTCTTGCCGACCTCGACGCTTGCCCAGAACTCCTCACGCTTAGCCTTGTTCTGCTCAGCGGTGACCTTGTTGATGCTGCCGACGATCTTGCGGCCGGAGCACTCGGTGACGACCAGCTGAACGTGCTGGCCGACCAGAGCAGTGTAGTCCTCGTCGCGGCGCATAGTGGCCTGAGAACGGGGGACGAACACCTTGACGCCCTTGACGTTGACGACAACGCCGCCCTTGTTGAACTCGGTGACGTCGCCCTCGACGACCTCGCCGGACTCAGCTGCCTTGGCGATCTCTTCCATGCCCTTGCGAGATGCGAGCTTCTTGCGGGAGAGCTGGATGACGCCATCCTGATCCATAACCTTCTCGACGATGAGGTCCAGCTCATCGCCAACTTTCACCAGGTCCTCGACCTTGGCGGAGGAATCATCGGTCAGCTCGCTCAGCTTGACAAAGCCGGTCTGCTTAGCTCCGATATCCACCTGGATCTCGTTGGCAGAGATGCTGGTCACGATTCCTTTCACAATACTGCCTGCATGAACACGCTTTTCCTCGGATGCGTTCAGCATCTCCTCAAAGCTCATGCTGTCATTGATTTCTGCGCTCATACTGTTAAGTACCTCCTCAATAATAGACGATGGCGTTGAAGCCCCGGCTGTGACGCCCGCCGTCTTTACATCTGCAAACCATTCCGGCCGAAGTTCGCTCGCTGTCTCGACCGTTACGGCTCGCGTATGCCTTGCGGCGACCTGTACCAGCTTTTGGGTATTGGAAGAATGATGACCGCCAATGACAACAATGATGTCGCATTGTTGGCTGAGGTCTTCCGCTTCCTGTTGCCTCGCCCACGTCGCATTACATATTGTATCAAAAATTCGGGCGTTTGTATAGGCTTTTTTGAGAAACTCCGAACTTTCTTGCCATTTTGTTACCTGAAATGTGGTCTGTGCAACTGCAAAAATGGGCTTTTGGGGGTCAGAAGGCCCTTTCCACGCCTTCAACTGGGCCAGATCGCTGAAAATGAATACCTCTCCCCGGGTATGTCCGACGATGCCCTGCACCTCCGGATGGGACACGTCACCGGCCACCACGAGTGTCGCACCGGCGGCTTCGGCCTCGGAAGCGACTTTCTGTATCTTCTTCACGAAGGGGCAGGTGGCGTCGTGATAGGTACAGCCCCGGGCGTCCAGCTCGTCGTAAATGCTGCGTGGGACGCCGTGGCTGCGGATGACCACCTCGTAGCCCGCAGGGACATCCGCGGGGGTGTCTGCCACCAGTGCGCCCCGGCGCTCGAGGTCTTCCACGGTCTGGGGGTTGTGGATGAGGGGGCCGAGGGTGGCCACCTTGCGGCCCTCATCCAGCAGACCGTAGGTCAGCTTGACCGCGCGGTCCACGCCGAAGCAGAAACCCGCAGTCTTTGCAAGTCTGATTTCCATTGTACTCTCCTAAATTCAACCTCTCCGTCATCGCTTGCGATGACGGAGAGGGCAAGCCGCCTTACAATTCACTCCACGCATCCAGAACGGCCTGCTTATTCTCCCGCAGCTTCTTTATGTCGCGGCGGCCTTCCATCGCAAACTGTGCAGCGGGCATGGGCTCGCCGAAGATGACACGCACCTTGCAGAACAGCTTCATCTTACCATCGGGGGTGTCGTAGTAGATGCGGCAAGGCACGACGTCCACATTTGCTGCCGCCGCGATGACGAAGAGTCCGCTCTTGAGGGGAAGGAACTTGCCCTCCTTCTCCCGCGTCCCCTCCGGGAAGAGCAGCAGCGTACCGCCCTCCTGACACTTTTTCACGGTGTCTTCGATGACACCGACCTCTTCTTTCGTGCCGCGGACGCAGACTGCACCGGCGCACCGGAAGAACCACGACAGGAATGCGTTTATCTCGAACAGCTCTTTCTTGGCAAACACGGTCATCCGCTGACCCCAGAACCGGGTGATGACGACGAACACCGGGTCGATGGCGGAGATGTGGTTGGGGGCAATGATGCAGCCCTTCGTGCCGATTTTTTTCAGGTTCTCTCGGCCCTCACACCGGACGCGGAAGCCGATGTGAAACACCAGCCATGCCAGCGGGACCAGAATATAATATAGTATCATCCGACCTTCTCCGTGATCATTTTCTTCATGGCCTCAAAGCTCTGCTCGAAGTTCAGCTCCGAAGTGTCCAGCAGCACGGCGTCGTCTGCCTGCTTGAGAGGAGCTGCGGCGCGGTGAGTGTCCTGATAGTCGCGCTGCTTGACGTCGGCCAGCACATCTTCGTAGGGGGTGTCGATGCCCTTCTGCTGGTACTCCTTCCAGCGGCGGGTGGCGCGGGCCTCCGGGCTGGCGGTGAGGAAGATCTTCACAGTCGCATTGGGCAGCACCACGGTGCCGATGTCGCGGCCATCCATCAGGATGTTCTGCGTCCTGGCCATGTCCCGCTGCATCTCCAGCAGGAAGGCGCGCACCGCCGGATTTGCACCCACGGCAGAAGCCGCCATCCCCACCTCTTCGGTGCGGATGGCCGTGCTGACGTCCTCGCCATTCAGATAGATATGCTGTTCACCCTCGATAAAAGCAAACTCGAGGGTGATATTGGGCAGCAGGGCATTGACCGCCTCGTTGTCCTTCGGGTCCTTGCCCGCGCGGAGGGCATAAAGGCCGATGGTGCGGAACATCGCACCGGTGTCTACATAAATGTAGCCGAAGTCCGCAGCCAGACGCCGCGCCAGCGTAGATTTGCCTGCGCCCGCAGGCCCGTCGATCGCAACAGATACCATTATAAAAGCTCCTTCTTTCATTTTACTTAGCATAGCCCGGCCCACCAGTGTTCAGATATTACAGGTTATTCGCAAAACTCTGTGCCGTGCAGAATGCGAGCTGCAGGTTATAGCCGCCGGTATAGGCGTCCACATCCAGCACCTCGCCTGCAAAGTAGAGGCCGAGGGCCTTTTTGCTCTGCATGGTCTTGGGGTCCACCTCCCGCACCGACACGCCGCCCGACGTGATGACTGCGTGTGCCAAATCGCCCCGGGCGTCGATGGACACCCGCCAGTGCTTCATCAGCTGTACCAGCTCCCGCTTCTGCTCCCGGGTGATCTGGTTTGCCCTGGTGGCCGGGTCGATGCCCCAGCGGGCCACCATGACCGGCTGCATACTGGACGGCAGAAGCTTCACCAGTGCGCCCTGCGCCGCGTGGTTCGCCAGAAGGGCAAAGTCCCGGGTGATGCGGTCATAAAGCTGTTCCTCGCTGAGGGCAGGCTTCAAATCAATAAAAGCTTCGTACTTGTGCTTTTTCATGTCGCCCAGATGGCTCGACGCGCTGAGGGTCAGCGGCCCGCTGATGCCGAAGTGGGTGAACAGCATCTCGCCCTGCTCCTCGAAGATGGCTTTGCCGTCCTCGTGGAGGGTGAGGGTCACGTTCTTGAGGGCGAGGCCCATCATCTTCTTGCAGTCGGCATCGTGGCTCACGAGGCTGACGAGGCTGGGGACAGGCTCCACGAGGGTGTGGCCTGCCTGCCGGGCCAGCTTGTAGCCGTCGCCGGTGGAGCCGGTGGTGGGGTAGCTCAGGCCGCCCGTTGCCACCAGAACGGCGTCCGCCTTGTACTCACGGCCCGAAGTTCCCCGCACTCCTACACAGCGATAGGCCGGGCCGGGCTTTTTCTTTTTCGGGCGGCGCGGAGCTTCCGGCGCGGCAGGCGCTTCTTCCGGCTGGGCCAGCGGCTCCAGCAGCAGTTTTTTTGCCCCGTCGTGGACGATGTCCGCTCCGTCTGCGTACCGCAGAAGAGCCTGCCGGATCTCTTCGGCCTTGTCTGACACCGGGAACACCCGGCGTCCGCGCTCCACCTTCAGCTCCACACCGAGAGACTCGAACAGCTCCATCGTCTTGGCCGGCGGGAAAGCCCCCAGCGACGAGAACAGAAAGCGGGGGTTCGTCCGCACATGGTGCAGAAATTCCTCTGCGGTGCAGTCGTTGGTCACATTGCAGCGGCCCTTTCCGGTGACGAGAATTTTCTGAGCCGGCTTTTCCATATGTTCCAGCACCGTCACCTCATGCCCCTGCCGCAGGGCCGCGCCCGCCGCCATCAGGCCGGCAGCACCGCCGCCTACCACTAAGACCTTCATGTTTCGTTTCCTCCGCTTTTTCTTCTGTCTTCACACTTATTCCAGTTTATCATACCAGAATCGACCGCCAAAAGCAATGTGAAAAAAGCAGGTACAGCGTTCTGCTGCACCTGCCCGGAAAATTTTGCTTATTTCATGGCCTTGATGGGGTCGAGATACTTTTCGCCCTCCATGACCTCCAAGTGGATGTGGCTCTCCTCGGCGCACTCGCAGCTCACGCTGCCCACCTTGCCGATGGCCTGCCCGGCCGAGACGGTGTCGCCCTTTTTCACCTTGGCGTCCGTCGTGCCGCAGACCCGCCAGACCCTGCCGGAGGCGTCTTCGATGGCGACCACAGGCCCCCACTTGTCGTCCGTGCCGATCTCCACCACCTTGCCTGCCGCCGGGGCGGTCACTTCCGCGCCCCTGCTGGCGGCGTAGTCCACACCGTTGTGGGTGCGCCAGTCGCCCAGCGTCTTGCTGTAGACCAGCTCATCGCCGCTGTAGCTGTTTAAGACGCGCCCCGAGACAGGCTGCGTGGAGGCAGGCGCATCCGAACTGCTGGCAGGCAAGGACTCGGTTTGCAGCGCGGAGGGTTCGCGCACCGAACCAGACCCAGACTGCGCACCAGAAGAGGACGCAGCCCCACCGGACGAGCTGTCGGCTTTTGGCACATTGGCCACACTGTTTGCTGCGGGTGCGTTCTGCTGCTGCCATTCGGCTTCCTCCTCTCCGGCGACGCCGGGCGATGTGTTGATGCCCTCGTCGATGCCGGGGGCGGTGCTGGACGGGCTGCGCACCGCGTCCAGATCTTGCTTCAGCTCATTGCGCACCGTGCGCACAGCCCACACCCCGGCCGCTGCCGCCGCCAGCAGGCAGGCGGTAAGCACCAGCGCAAAGGCTTTGTCCCGCAAAAACTTTCTGAATTGCTCCATCGTTCGTTACTCCAATCCATTTTGTGTACGGAATCGTTTCTTTGGTGGTAGTTTGGAGCGGCAGAGCGGGGTTTATTCATCCTTTATTCGAAAGGACGCAAAAAGGCCCCGGATGACCGGGGCCTTACCTGTTGCATTGTTCTTTTCATGCAGCGCATTATGCAGCGCAGTCCGGGAAATTCACCACCGTGATTTCCGCCACCGCCTTTTCGACGGTCTGCAAAATATGCTCTATCTTTTCTATTGTATCCGCTGACAGAACAACTTCTCCGCACTGCTCACACTTCATACAGGGGACATTTTTGATGACAACGACACAGTTTTTGAGCTGTACGGTATGAATGGTAGTATCAGGCTTCATTTCGCCCTTGCAGAAAAAGCAGGTCATGTTCATCAGTTGTTGCGGCTGCGGCTGTTCATGCCCAGCAGGCGGACGACATACAGGAAGATGTTGATGAAATCCAGATACAGGGTCAGTGCGCCGTAGATGGAAGCCTTTTCGGCCAGCTCCGCGTCGCCTGCGTAGTAGGCGTAGATCTGGCGGAGCTTCTGGGTATCGTAGGCGGTGAGCAGCATGAACACCACCAGGCCGATGCCGCAGTAGAGCACCGAGGCACCGAAGCCAAAGCCGAAGAGCGCACCCACGAGGCTGGTGACGATCATGGCCACCAGAGCCATCATGAGGCGGGGGCCCCAGCCGGTGAGGTCTTTATGGGTGGTGGTACCGTACACGGCCATGAGGCCGAAGTAGACCGCCGTGGCGAGGAAGGCCATGACCAGCGTACCTACCGAGAACATCAGGAAGTAGTAGCTCAGGACCATGCCGTTCAGGATGGCGTATCCGAAGAACGCGGCTCTTGCACCGTCGATGGACATCTTCTGCACCCGGGCGCTGAGCATGAACACCAGTGCCAGCTCACCGATGGTAAGCAGGAAGTAAAGCGAATTGACCAGATAGATAAGGGACGTGGTCGCCGTGATATAGGCCATTGCGAAGGTGACGAGCAGGCCGCCGGCCATCCAGCGGTAGGTGCGGGTCATATAGTCCGATGCGCTCATCGAAGGCTCCGCATAGCCGCGGTCATAGTTGTTGTAATCCATAAGGAATCCTCCATTCAAAATCAGGGCATCGACCTCGGCCTTGCCCCGGTCTACGAAATATAGTATACTGCATAGAAATGAACGATTCATGAAAAAGGCTGTGATATTTGATGTCCCTCGGACTTTATCTGCATATTCCTTACTGTTTTTCCAAATGCCGGTACTGTGATTTCTACTCAGCCCCCGGCCAGCGCGGCGTCCCCCGGGCCTATGTGGACGCCCTTTTGCGGGAACTCTCCCGGTTTGCGCCGGACGCGCCCCTGCGGCCGGACACCCTTTATTTCGGCGGCGGAACGCCCAGTCTGCTGGACCCGGCAGACGCCGCCCGGCTCATCGCCGCCGCACAGCCCCTGCCCGGGGCCGAGATCACGCTGGAAGCCAACCCTGAGACCGTGACCGAAGACTCTCTCCGGGCATTCCGGGAGGCGGGCGTCAACCGCATCTCCTTCGGCGTCCAGTCGGCCCGGGACAGCCAGCTCAAGACGCTGGGCCGCCCCCACACGGCAAAGCAGGCGCGGGCCGCTTTCGCCGCCGCACGCCGTGCCGGGTTCGAGAACCTCAGCGGCGACATCATGCTGGCCCTGCCCCATTATACGCAGGCCGAGTTCGACGAGACGCTGGAGCTGATCGAGGATGGCGGCGCGGCCCACATTTCCGCCTACCTCTTGAAGATCGAGCCCGACTCCGCCTTTGGCCGGACGCCCCCCGAGGGTCTGCCCACCTCCGACGAGGCGGCAGACTTCTACCTCTACGCCGTCGAGCAGCTGGAACATCATGGCTACCGGCAATATGAGATCTCCAACTTCGCCCGCCCGGGCTATGAGGGAAAACATAATCTCATCTACTGGGACTGCGGCGACTATCTGGGCATCGGCCCCGCCGCCCACTCCTGCATGGGCGGCAAACGGTTCTACTACCCCGCCGACACCGAAGCCTTTCTGCGGGACGAGGCCGCGCCCGTCATGGACGGCGGCTGCGGTGCGGAGGATTATCTCATCCTGCAGCTGCGTCTGCGCAAAGGTCTGAGCCTCGACGAATACAAAAAACGCTATGGCAGGGAGTTCTCCACATCGCAGCTGGCCTTTGCGAAAAACTGCGTGAAGAGCGGCTACGCCAGCTTTGACGGCCACACCCTCGCCCTCACGCCTGCCGGGCTCATCGTACAGAACAGCATCCTTGCCGAGCTGCTGTGAGCCTCAGTGAACAGCAAAGCTCATCGCCGCCAGCACAAAAACACCGATGATGCCGGTAATGCGGCTCACCCTCTGCATCGCGTAATACCAGTCGGTTGGCTCACCGCCGTACACCTCCAGCCCGTGACGGAGGTTCCAGAACAGCAGCGGGAACCGGACATCCAGCACAAGGAGCACCACCAGCGCCCCGATCGGCAGCAGGAACGCCACGCTGCCCCGGGTCTCCCGCCGCCCGCCGACGGCCACATGATAGAGCCAGCTACAGCTGGGCCAGAGGTCGGATCTCCGGTATTCGCCGTTGACGATGACGTTCACCTCGTCGGCAAGGCCCCCATCGTCTTCCCGCCACAGGATGGCGTCGCCGGGGTCGCCCAGCGCGGTCCCGGTAAAAATGACCACTCCGTCCTGCTCGATTTTTACGCCCGGGTCGCTCATGCCCTCGGCTTTCGATTCGAGCCGATAGCGCCGCGTCTCTCCGTCCAACGTGAACTCCACTTCCGCACCGTTTCCTGTCTGGGCGATCTGCATGGTGTAGGCGGCATACGCATCCTTACCCGAAAAGCTGCCGTCGGCCTGACGATACAAAAAGGCATCCCGCAGCCAGACGCCCGGGCGGAGGGCGGCCCAGAGATAGAGCACAGCGAGAAGCAGCGCGGTAAGAATGCAGAGCAGGCAGCTCGTCTTTTTCTCCATGGTCAGGCTCCTTTCGTTTCAGCCCAGTTCGATCACGTTCCACCCCAGCTCCCGGATGGCTTCTTTATCATGGGTCGCCAGCAGGGTGGGCTTTGTGCCGCAGCGTGCCTTGAGCATGGCTGCGGCTTTTTTCATGACGGCGGGGTCCATGCCGGTGAAGGGCTCATCTAACAGAAGGGTGTCGCTCTCGGCCCAGAGAGCGCGCAGCAAGGCGGTGCGGCGCTTCTGTCCGCCGGAGAGCTTCCGGGCGGGCAGGGCCAGGGGCCTCGCCATCCAGTCCTAATTGTATAAGGTCATCTCGTATCTGCTCTTTGTATTGTGTTTTGACCTTGTACTGTTCTGCGGTCAGCACCAGCGCCACATTCTCTTCGGCGGTTAGCTGGGGGCAGAGCCTGTCTTCCTGAAAGACCGCGCCCACACGCCCCACGCCCTCCACGCTGCCGGAGGTGGGCGCTTCCAGCCCCATCAGGATACGGAGCAGGGTCGTCTTGCCCCAGCCGCTTGGTGCCCAGAGCACCGCCGGGCCGTCCACGGTAAGCGAAAGGTTTTCGAAGAGAATTTTCTCTCCGAATCGTTTAGACAGGCTCTTTATTTCCAGTTTGTTGTTGGTTTCACTCATTTTTCAGCCCCCTCTTCGCCCAGAACTGCCGCTACCGCTTTATCCAGCAGCGCGAGGAACAGCTTTTCGAATACGGCGCTCAGCAGGATGATGACGAAGGTCCAGGCAAACAGCTCCCCGGTGGAAAGGGTAATTTTTGCCCGGTAAAGGGCGTCGCCGATGCTGCCGTCCGGCAGGCCGATGACCTCTGCTGCCACGCCGCTCTTCCAGCAGATGCCCAGCGCCACGCTGCATCCCTGCCGGAACGCGGGCAGCACCGCCGGGAGCCAGACCGCCCGCAGACGCCGCCCCAGAGGCAGACGGAACACCTGCGCCATTTCGAGAAGCTGGCGGTCCGCACTCCCGATGCCGGTGCGCACTGCGCTGTAGAGGACGGGCAGCACCATCAGAAAGCTGATAAGGACGGACAGCGACGAGCCGCTGACCCACACCAGCGCCAGAATGATGAAGCTCGCCACCGGAGTAGCCTTGACCAGCTGCATCACGGGGGCGAGAAGGGCGTCCACCCACTCCCACTTTTCGGCGGCCACCGCCAGCACCGCGCTGGACAGAACGCCCAGCCCGAAGCCCAGCAGGATGCGCCCGGCGCTGAAACCGATGCGCTGCCAGAACTCGGCCTGCGGCAGCAGCTCCACCAGCGTACCGATGGCCTGCACCGGCGAGACAAGAAAGACTTCCTGCCCGATGGCCGCAGCCGCCGCCTGCCAGACGCCCAGCCAGAACACCGACGCCGCTAAGATTTGAATGCGGCGTTTTTTTGTTTATCCATGTATTTCTTTGCTCCTGTTCGTTTTCTCGCTTTCAGAATATCACATCATGTATGAGAATACAATCCTTCATCTTTTCTTCTCTTGACATGAGGGTCATAAAACACTACACTGGAATAAAGCAATCCTGATTCTACGTGCCTCCGCGCACAGCTGGGAGAGATGAACATGCACGATTCCGCTCAGGCCCTCCGGGGCAAAAAGCTCCTTCTGGTGGGGTTCACCCTGTTCTCGATGTTCTTCGGGGCAGGCAACCTCATCTTCCCGCCCTTCCTCGGCGCACAGGCCGGGACGGCGCTCTGGCCCGCTTTTGTGGGCTTTGCCGTCAGCGCCATCGGCCTGCCCATCGCGGGCGTGGCAGCGGTGGCCCGGGCGGGCGGTCTGCCTGCGCTGGCCGGGCGGGTCCATCCCCGCTTCGCACAGGTGTTCGCTGTGCTGGTCTATCTGTCCATCGGTCCCTGTCTCGCGATCCCCCGCACGGCCAGCACCTCGTTTGAGATGCTGACGCCACTGGTGGGGCGGAGCACACCGGGACAGTTCATCTACTCCCTCGTGTTCTTTGCTGCGGCGTACTTCGTGGCCCTCAAGCCCGAAAAGCTGACCCAGCGGCTGGGCCGCATCCTCTGCCCTGCCCTGCTGGTGCTCATCGTGGTGCTGTTCGCGGGCTGCATCCTCCGCCCGGCCGCGCCCGGCTACGGCACGCCTGCCGAGGCTTACGCCGCCCTCCCCGCCGCACAGGGCGTGCTGGACGGCTATCAGACCATGGACGCGCTGGCAGCGCTCAACTTCGGCGCGGTCATCGCGCTGAACCTTCAGGCGGTGGGCATCACGGAGGAGTCCGCCGTCCGGCGCGGCACCATCCGGGCCGGGCTCATCGCAGGCGGGATGCTGCTGGTGGTCTACGCCATGCTGACCCACATCGGCGGCATCTCGGGGGCTGTCTTCCCCGGCAGCGACACCGGGGCCGCCGTCCTGACGGCACTGGCCGACGGCCTGTTTGGTCGGGTGGGACAGGTGCTTCTGGCCGCCATCTTCGTCATCGCCTGCTTCAACACCTGTGTCGGCCTCATCGCCAGCGTAGGCGAATACTTCCACGAGCTTCTGCCCCGGCTGCCCTACCCCGCCATTGCGGCCTTCTTCGCGCTGATGAGCATGCTGCTGGCGAACATCGGCCTTGCGGGCATCCTGAGCCTTTCCGTCCCGGTGCTGAACGCCATCTACCCCATCGCCATCATCCTCATCGTGGTGGAGTTCCTGCCCGGACGGTTCCAGCGGACATCGGTCTGGCGGCTGGGCATCCTCTTCACGGCCATCCAGAGCATCCCTGCCGCCCTGCCCTTCGGCCCCCTCTCCACCTTGATGAACGCTCTGCCCCTGAGCAGCCTCGGCTTTGGCTGGCTGCTGCCGGCCCTCATCGGCATCGGCGCGGGCCTTCTGATGTAAGAAAAACTGCCGCACGGCTGTGCGGCAGTTTTTCTTGTTTCAAAGCTTACTTTGCAGAGTTGCGGATCGCCGCCATGACCTTGCGCAGGACGGACGGCTCGGTGTAGTAGAAGTTATCGTCCGGCAGCTTGCCGCCCACGGCGGCGGGAGAGGCATCGTAGAGCACCTGCAGGTAGGCAGAGATGTCTTTCTTCATCTCCTGACCGTTGCGGTAGACGATGTTGCACTTGGGCAGGGCCTTCTTGGCGATAGCAGCCTTGGCCACCACACCGACTTCCTCACAGAGAGCGGCGGTGCCGTCGATGTCCTCGTTGGCCGCCTTGACGCTCTTCTGGTAGTCGGTCAGGAAAGCTGCGATGACGTCGGGGTTCTGCTTTGCGTACTCGGTGCGCACCACGGTGACGCCGGTGATGAGCTGGGTGTCACAGACCCTGTTCCACTCCCTGGTCAGGTCGAGGACGACGCGGAGGCCGCTGTCCTTCATCTGGGCAGCGGTGACGTAGGGCTGAGGCAGGACGGCGATGGCATCCTGCCTGGCAGCGGCCATCTGGGCCGTGACCTCGGAAGCCTCGCTGTAGTATTCGATCTTCACGTCCTTGTCGGGGTCGAGGCCGTTCTTCCTGAGCAGATAGCGCAGAACATACTCGGGGGTCGTGCCTTTGCCGGTGGAAAGGATGGTGCGGCCCTTGAGGTCGGCGAAGCTGTGGACGGTATTGCCCTTCTCCACGACGTAGAGGACGCCCAGCGTGTTGACGGCCATGACCTGGATGCCGCCATTCGTCTTCTGGTAGAGGGTCGCGGCGAGGTTGGCCGGGATAGCGGCCATGTCGAGTTCGCCCTTGATGAGCTTCGGCACGATCTCATCGGCAGCGCCGTAGAGCTGCAGGTCATAGTCGAGGGAGGCAGTGCCGTCCTTCTCCATGCTCAGCAGGTTGACGAGGCCCATGGTGGTGGGGCCTTTCAGGCCGGCGATGCGCACTTTGGTGCTCGTTTTGGCCGATGCGCCGCAGGCCAGCACACTGACCATCAGCACCAGCGACCGGCAGCAGAGATGTCAGTTTTTCATAGGATTCAGCTCCTCACTTTCATTGGGAGAAATTTTCCCGCAAAAAATTTGCAAAACCATTTGCTTTACGCCCTCAAGTTTACTATAATAAGAGAAAAATACCGTTGCACACGCAACGGAATCGCAGAAGGGCGGTGAGGGCCCGGGGAAAACCTCACGGAATGGGTATGGAAAATTATCTTCCGCTGTTACAATCCACCTCTCTGTTCGCCGGGCTGGAAGCCGAAGCGCTCCGGGTCCTGCTGGGCGAAGTGGGGGCCGTATTGCGCACCTACAGCCGGGGCGAGACCCTCGTACTGGCCGGACAGCCGAACCGCCGGGTGGGCGTGGTGCTCTCCGGTGCCATCGAGGCCTATCATTCCGCCGCCAGCGGGGCGCGTCTGCCCATCAGCCAGATGGGGCCGGGCGGTGTGTTCGGCGACGTGCTGGGCGGCTCGAGCCTTTCCAGCCCGGTGACGGTGGTGGCCTCGGCCCCCTGCGAGGTGCTGCTGGTGCCTTACGAGAAGCTTCTGCTGCCCGGGGCCGACCCGGCCCGCCAGCGGGTGCTGCAGAACCTTGTGCGCACCATCAGCGACAAATACCTCCTGCTCTCCCGCCGGGTAGACCTGCTGCTGCTCAAGAGCCTGCGGGCCAAGGTGTGCGCCTACCTGCTCAGTGAGGCCGAGGTGCATCACAGCCTCACCTTCACCGTCCCCTACTCCCGCATCCGGCTGGCCGACTACCTCAACTGCGACCGCAGCGCCCTCTCCCGGGAGCTGAGCCTGATGCAGCGAGACGGCCTGCTCGAGACCTATAAGAGCAGCTTCAAGCTGCTGGAACCGGACGCGCTGCGGCGCATGGTGCTGTAACAGCCTCTCCCTTTGGGAGAGCCTTATATAGAAGGAGAACTTCATCATGTCCAAACCGATTTTATGGATCGTCATTCCCTGCTACAACGAAGAACAGGTGCTGCCCATCACGGCCCCCATGTTCCTGAAAAAGATAAACGACCTCGCCGCAGCGGGCCTTATCAGCGAGAAGAGCCGGGTGCTCTTCGTCAACGACGGCTCCCGCGACGCCACCTGGTCCCTCATCCAGAAGTTCGCCTCTGAGGATGAGCACTTCATCGGCATCTCCCAGAGCCGGAACCGCGGCCACCAGAACGCCGTGCTGGCCGGGCTGATGGAGGCGCTCCACAGCGGCAGCTGCGACATCACCATCTCCATCGACTGCGACGGTCAGGACGACATCAACGCCATGGATGAGATGGTCAAAAAGTATCTGGACGGCGCCGAGGTCGTCTACGGCGTGCGCAGCCGCCGGGACACCGACACCTTCTTCAAGCGGTTCACCGCCGAGGGCTTCTACCATGTGATGAACGCACTGGGCGCGGACATCGTATTCAACCACGCCGACTACCGGCTCATCAGCACCCGGGTGCTGGAGAGCTTCGCCGACTACCGTGAGGTGAACATCTTCCTGCGGGGCATGGTGCCGCTGGTGGGCTACCCCAGCGACACCGTCTACTACGAGCGCCACGAGCGTCTGGCCGGCGAGAGCCACTATCCCCTCAGCAAGATGCTGGCCCTCGCCTTCGACGGCATCACCAGCCTGTCGAACAAGCCCATCCGCCTCATCACCGGCGCAGGCATCGCGGTCAGCCTCATCAGCTTCATCGGCGTCATCTGGGCCATCGTGCAGGCTGTGCTGGGCAGTGCCGTGGCGGGCTGGGCCTCCACCATCTGCATCGTCTGCTTCATGGGCGGCGTCCAGCTGGTGTGTCTGGGCGTCATCGGCGAATACGTCGGCAAGATCTATATGGAGACCAAGGCCGCCCCGCTACATCATCAGCGAGCGCACATGGGCTCCCTACGAAAGGAAGTATCACGGATGAGCAAACAGAGCTGGAAAGGCAGCACCCTCCTGAACCCGGAGCCGCCGGTGCTGGTCTCCTGCGGCGGGCTGGACAAGCCCAACCTCATCACCATCGGCTGGACCGGCACCATCTGCACCCAGCCCAGCATGGTATCCATCAGCGTCCGCCCCGAGCGGTACAGCCACCACCTCATCAAAGAGAGCGGCCAGTTTGCCATCAACCTGCCCACCGAGGCACTGGTGAAGTCGGTGGACTGGTGCGGCGTCAGGAGCGGCCGGGACTTCGATAAATTCGCGGCCTGCAAACTCCATTCTGCCCCCGGCTCGGTGCTGACAGACTGCCCCATCCTCGAAGAAAGCCCCGTCAACCTCGAGTGCAGGGTCACGCAGGTCATCCCGCTGGGCAGCCACGACCTCTTCCTCGCCGAAGTAGTGGCCTGCGACGTGGACGAGAGCCTGCTGGACGAGAACGGTAAGCTCTGCCTCGACAAGGCCAGGCTCATCGTCTACAGCCACGGCGAATATCTGGCTCTGGGCAAAAAGCTGGGGACCTTCGGCTACAGCGTGCGGAAGAAAAAGCCGACGCGGAAGCCCCGCAGATAATACTATGAAAAATGGGAAGCGCAAAAGCGCTTCCCATTTTTTTATTTCTCGTCGAGCAGATCACTCAGACATCTGACCGTCCGGCCATGATAGCCTGTGACCGTCTCGGCATGGAGCAGACTGCTCAGCACACTTTCCTCCACGCACTCGGCCACCGCCCGGAACAGCGGATTGATGGCGTCGTCGTGGACCATGCCCATCGGCAGGATGGCCTTTTCGGAGTAGTGCGGCACCCGGTTGGCGGTGGTGAAGGCAATGACGATCTCGCCGGAGCCGTTTCCGCAGAAAGAGCCGGTGCGGGACAGGCCCACCAGCGCCCGGTGGCAGAGCCGCCGCAGCTGGCGCTCACTCAAGGGGATGTCCGTCGCCAGCACCGTGATGATGGAGCCCTTGTCCTCGTGGGGCGGGATGTGGGCGTCCAGCAGGCTCTGGATGGGGGTGCCTGCCACTACGAGGTCATCGAAGACGGCGTGGTTGGAGAGCACCAGCGCACCGATGGTGTACTGTTTCCCGTCCAGCTCCACCACACGGGAGGCCGAGCCGATGCCGCCCTTCAGGCCGTGGCAGCGCATTCCCCGGCCCGCGCCCACAGCGCCCTCAGCGAAATCGGCGCGGCAGTCGGCCAGCGCGGCCCTCACGTTTTCTTCTGTGACGTGGAGGCCCCGGATGTCGTTGAGGCCGCTGTCATTGCACTCGCAGACCACCGGGTTGACGCTGCCGGTGGTCTCGCAGATGTCGGGGTTCTTATCCAGCATATACTTCACCAGCGCTGTCTCCACAGTACCTACGCTGAGGGTATTGGTGAAGAGGATGGGCGTTTCCAGCGTCCCCAGCTCGTCGATCTGGACAAGGCCGGTGGTCTTGCCGAAGCCGTTGATGACATGGCTGGCCGCCATCACTTTATCGTGGAAAATATCGCCCTGATGGGGCAGCAGCGCGGTCACGCCGGTCTGGATCTCGCCGTCCGCCAGTGTGCAGTGGCCCACCGTCACGCCCGGCACATCGCTTATCTTGTCCAGCGGCCCGCAGGGCAGCTTGCCCACCCGGATGCCTCGGCTCTTCCATTTTGCTTCGATTCCCATAAGTATTCTCCTTGCAAAAATGCCCCCTCCCCACCAGACGGAGAGGGCTGATCTTATTCTTCCTCGTGCTCCACCTTGCTGATAGCACCCAGGTCGTAGGGCGTATTCTGGTAGACGTAGTAGTTCAGCCAGTTCTCATACAGCAGGTGTGCGTGAGCACGCCAGCGGAAGAGAGGCGGCTGCTCGGGGTCGTCGTTGGGGTAATAGTTCTTTGGCACCGCGATGGGCAGGCCCTTGCCGACATCCCGCTTGTACTCGGCGTCCAGCGTGTACTTGTCGTACTCCGGGTGGCCGGTGACGAAGATCTGTCGTCCATTCTCGGTGCTCATCAGGAGGGGCCGGCCTCGTCGCTCTCGGCGAGGATGCGCAGGGCCTTGCAGTTCAGCACGTCCT
>ENA-OQJN01000213-OQJN01000213.1-human-gut-metagenome-genome-assembly--contig:-NODE-213-length-28226-cov-6.732304_pt1 | contig 28226 bp, 34 predicted proteins | sample MGYA00242610_ERZ504777 | MGnify/ENA primary metagenome ERZ504777 (study PRJEB26092, sample SAMD00036350) | human gut metagenome | host: Homo sapiens | study: EMG produced TPA metagenomics assembly of... | reverse complement strand
AAGAAAAAGAAAAAGTAAAATTGGATATTATTTGTATGCAGTTGTTGTACTACTATTGGCGGTTGCTATTATAGTCGTATCTACACTGATTTTATTTCATGTACAGAAGATAGATGTAAAAGGAACACAGTACAGCGAAAAGAATGAGGTGCTAGAGTGGGTGCGGAAAGATAAATACACTTCGAATGCGTTGTATGCACTTTGGAAATTTAATTCAGGTTCCTATAAGATACCGCCGTATCTGGAAAAGGTAGAGGTAGGGCTTTCGGCTCCGTGGGCATTAAAAGTAAAAGTGACAGAGAAAAAGATGATTGGCTGCATTGTATCAGACAACGAGTATATATATTTTGATAAAGAAGGACTCGTGCTTCTGAAAAGTGCTGAGAAGATGGATGGAATACCGATGATAGAAGGACTGGAAGTCGGAACGATAGAACAGTATAAAAAGCTTTCCGTGGATAATGAGAACGTATTCTCTTATATTGTGGAGTTGACAAAAGAGATAAAGAAAAATAATTTGGAGCCGGATCGCATTGTGTGGGAAGATAACAGTATGGAGCTGTATTTTGAAAATGTGTGTGTGCGTCTTGGAAGAAGCCGTTTTGACGAAAAAGTCGTTCAGCTTTCACCGATTTTGGAAAAATTAGAGGGAAAAACAGGTGTGCTCGATATGGAATATTATAATGAAGCAAGCTCAAACATCAGTTTTAAAGAAGAAGTTACGCAAAACGAGTAAAAAATGAAAAATAAGAAAAGTTTCTATTGATTATTTAAGGAAAAGCCGATATTATATAACTATGTGACAAGAAGCATATAAGGTATAATCTAGGGATGTATAAGATAAATTAGGGAAACAAAGGAGGAGAAACTCTTGTTAGAAATCAAAACAAACGAATCAGAAGCAGCAGCAAAAATAATTGTAGTAGGTGTCGGTGGCGGTGGTAACAACGCTGTGAACCGTATGATTGATGAACAGATCGCCGGCGTTGAATTTATTGCAATTAATACAGATAAACAAGCGTTACAGTTGGCAAAAGCTCCAACATTGATGCAGATTGGAGATAAACTTACAAAAGGTCTCGGAGCAGGAGCAAAACCTGAGATCGGTGAAAAAGCAGCAGAAGAAAGTGAAGAAGAGATTTCGGCAGCATTGAAAGGTGCTGATATGGTATTTGTGACATGTGGTATGGGTGGCGGAACCGGTACAGGTGCTACACCAGTTGTTGCCCGTATTGCAAAAGAGCAGGGAGCACTTACTGTTGGTGTCGTTACAAAACCTTTCCGTTTTGAGTCAAAGACACGTATGAACAATGCTCTTGCAGGAATTGAAAAACTAAAAGAGAATGTAGATACATTGATTGTGATTCCGAACGATAAGCTGCTTGAAGTGGTAGACAGAAGAACAACAATGCCAGATGCTTTAAAGAAAGCGGATGAGGTATTGCAGCAAGGTATTCAGGGAATTACGGATTTGATCAATGTACCTTCTTTGATTAATCTGGATTTTGCCGATGTACAGACAGTTATGCTTGATAAAGGTATTGCACACATTGGTATCGGATATGGAAAGGGAGATGACAAAGCTCTTGAGGCGGTGAAAGAAGCGGTGTCAAGTCCACTTTTAGAGACAACAATTGCAGGCGCATCACACGTTATCATTAACATTTCAGGTGATATCACATTGATGGATGCAAGTGATGCAGCAGAATATGTACAGGAACTTGCAGGTGAAGAGGCGAATATTATCTTCGGTGCAATGTATGATGATACAAAGACTGATGAAGCGACGATTACAGTTATTGCGACAGGTCTACATAACACTGGTGGGACAGCTTCAAAATTAAAAGCAAGATTGGAAAAAGCTGTTATGCCTACGATTCAGAATGTAGAACAGCCGGAAGTTTCTGTGAATCAGCAGGCTGTGAATAAGGAGCTCGGAGCGGGAGTGGCAAATTCAGCACAACAAAAGGTTGCGGGTGGAACGATGCCGACACTGCAGGTGCCAAGAACACCAACGAGTCATGTAAAAGAACAGTCCATTAAGATTCCATCATTTTTGAAAAAATAAGAGGTTGAAGAGTGAAAAGAGATATGCAAGAGCATGTCTCTTTTTTTGTCGAACGAATGGGGGAAGTTTCCAAGCATATTTGACAAATTTCTCAGTGGCTGTTTCGTATAATATGTCTTGCTTGAGTACCAAATCGATTTTGAATCGAAGGAGAAAGAAGGTGGAACGTGTACTATGAATTATATATAGACGTGTTGTTTCTGGTAAATTTTATGATGGATTACATACTGTTGCTTTTAGTTCGAAGGATGTTGAAGTGTACTGCCACACACGGCAACATCTGTATGGGGGCGATGACAGGTTCTTTTTTGATGTGTGTGATCATCATATTGCCGGTTCCATATATGTTGTTGAAATTCATATTGTTCCATGTATTTGTAAACACAGCAATGATTAGAGTAGGACTTAAAATCAAAGATATGAGAAATCTTGTCAAAGCACTTCTGATGCTTTATGTGGGGGGATTTCTTCTGGGAGGTGTGATGGAATATTTTAAGCAGTATGTAAAGCTTGGAAGTATGTTCCTGATTATAGCAATCGGAGCATATTACATCGTCACATGGATTTGGAGTTTTATTAGTTCCGTACAAAAAGTGAATCAGTACCAGTGCAGAGCGGATCTGTATATGGGAGAGAAGAAATGCTGCATCAAAGGTATGATCGATACAGGAAATGGACTGCATGATCCGGTCACAAATGAGCCGGTCAGCATATTGGATCAAAAGACGGCAATGGAATTTCTGGGAGATGTAAAACTGGAGAAGATCAGATATGTTCCATATCATTCCATTGGCAAGCGAGAAGGAGTTCTTCCCGTTGTGCGGATTGACAAAATGTGTGTGGAAAATGATGAAGTTCATTGGATTCAAAAACCATTAATTGGAATCAGTGAGGAACAAATTGCGGAAGGGACATATCAGATGATTTTAAATCCTGACATATTTTAGGAGGCGTAAAAATGATTATAAATGCAGTGATGTCAAATCAGTTTAAATTAAAATTCATACCGGGATTTCGGACATTTTTGTTTCCGGAAAAAAAAGATATACATTACATAGGGGGATCTGAAGTGCTTCCGGCTCCACTGGCGGTGGAGGAAGAAGCAGAAGCAATCAGCGACTTAGGATCAAAGGATAACGAACAGGCGAAGAAGGTTCTGATTGAACATAATCTGAGACTTGTCGTCTACATTGCGAAGAAATTTGACAATACGGGGGTTGGAGTAGAAGATCTGATATCGATTGGGACGATTGGTCTGATTAAGGCAATCAATACATTCAATCCGACAAAGAATATAAAGCTTGCAACATATGCCTCCAGATGCATTGAGAATGAGATTTTGATGTATCTGAGAAGAAATAATAAGACAAAGCTGGAAGTGTCAATTGATGAGCCGCTAAATGTCGACTGGGATGGAAATGAGCTTTTGTTGTCCGATATTTTGGGGACAGAAGAGGATACGATATATCGTGATCTGGAAAATGAGGCAGAGCGAAAATTACTTGTTAAAGCAATCGGCAGGCTTTCCAACAGAGAGAGGATGATCGTGCGAATGCGTTTTGGGCTTGGAACACTTGACGGGGAGGAAAAAACGCAAAAAGAGGTCGCTGACCTCCTTGGCATTTCACAGTCTTATATTTCAAGACTGGAGAAGAAAATCATGCAGAGATTAAAGCGGGAAATGGTGCGTTATGAATCTTAAAAATTGGTAAAAAGACTATCGAAAAGAAGGAAAAAGTGGTAGGATAAAAAGAAAAGGGGTTGATTGTATGAAATTAACGTTTATCGGAGCAGCCCATGAAGTGACTGGAAGCTGTCATTTGCTGGAGACGAATGGTAAGCACATTTTGATTGACTGTGGTATGGAGCAGGGACCGGATTTGTATGAAAATCAGGAACTTCCGATTGCACCGGGAGATATTGATTTTATACTTCTGACACATGCGCATATTGACCATTCAGGTTTGATTCCGCTTATGGTGAAAAATGGATTTAAAGGACAGATTGTCACCACTTTTGCAACTGCGGATCTGTGCGATATTATGCTTCGAGACAGTGCCCATATTCAGGAGTTTGAAGCGGAGTGGAGAAATCGAAAGGCAAGACGTTCCGGTGAGCCATTATATGATCCGTTGTATACGATGCAGGATGCACAGGATGCAGTGGAGCTTTTGGCACCGTGCGATTATGAGCAGCGGATAGAGCTGTGCAAGGGTGTGGAAGTGCGTTTTACTGATGTTGGACATTTGCTTGGCTCTGCCTGTATCGAGATTTGGATTACAGAGGAGGGGATATCGCGGAAAATTGTATTTTCAGGAGACGTCGGAAATATCAATCAGCCGATTATCAAAGATCCGAAACAGATAAAAGAGGCAGATTATGTTGTGATGGAATCGACTTACGGAGATCGTCTGCATGGAGATGAGAGACCGGATTATTTGGGAGAATTTACAAGGATTTTGCGAGAGACCTTCCAAAAAGGAGGCAATGTAGTGATTCCTTCTTTTGCAGTGGGAAGGACGCAGGAACTACTGTATTTTATCCGTGAGATCAAAGAGAAGAATCTGCTGAGTGATTTCTCGAACTTTGATGTGTATGTGGACAGTCCGCTTGCGATTGAGGCAACCAGTGTGTTTACAAAGAATGAGAGAGATTGTTTTGATAAAGAGGCAATGGAATTGGTGGATCAGGGGGTTAACCCGCTTGTGTTTCCGGGGCTGAAGCTTTCGGTGACGAGTGATGATTCCAAATTGATCAATTTTGACAGCAGACCAAAAGTCATTATATCCGCTTCCGGGATGTGTGAGGCGGGCAGAATCCGGCACCATCTGAAACATAATCTCTGGAGAAAAGAATGTACGATTCTTTTTGTAGGTTATCAGGCGGTCGGTACGCTCGGACGAAAACTGATCGAGGGAGCGCCTGTTGTCAAGCTGTTTGGCGAGACTATTGAGGTGGCTGCCAGAATTGAATCGTTGAAAGGAATCAGCGGTCATGCGGATATGAATGGACTACTTGATTGGCTTGGCGGATTTGAATCGGATATCAAGCATGTATTTGTCGTGCATGGAGAGGATCAGGTGACCGATTCCTTTGCAGAGACAGTGACTGAGAGATTTGACATACCGGCATTCGCACCGTATTCAGGCGGATGTGTAGATCTTGCGACGAATCAGATTCTGTCAAAAGGAAGTCCGATTGTGAAGAAGAAAGTGGAGAAACCAGAGAAATTGAGAGCAGAAAGTGCATTCAACCGCACAGTAAACGCAGGAAAATATCTGCTTGAAGTTATTATGAAAAATGAAGGTCTCGCAAATAAAGACCTTGCGAAATTAGAAGCTCAGATTAAAAATCTGGCAGATAAATGGAACAGGTAATCAACTGTTTGAAATAATAGTTCTTGAACAAGTGTCAAGGACTATTATTTTTTTATTTCGTCCAAAATAGTATATTTACACCACACAATGCAGAGAATCCTACTAGAAAGAAATCGTGGGAGGATACAAAGATGGCACTGAATAAAGTGGAAATATGTGGTGTGGACACGTCGAAGCTGCCGCTACTTAAGGAAGAAGAGAAAAATGCACTATTTGCAAAGATTAAGGCAGGAGATGAGGGAGCGAAAGAGCAATATATAAAAGGAAATCTAAGACTAGTATTAAGCGTGATCAAGCGTTTTACGAATAGCAATGAAAATCCGGATGATCTGTTTCAGATAGGATGCATCGGGCTGATCAAGGCAATCAATAATTTTAACACAGAGCTGGATGTCAAATTTTCCACCTATGCAGTTCCGATGATTATCGGGGAGATCAGAAGATATATGAGAGACAATAATTCGATTCGTGTAAGTCGTTCGCTGCGGGATACGGCATACAAAGCAATCTATGCAAAAGAGGGATATATGAAACGGAATCTAAGGGAGCCGACACTTCAGGAAATCTCAGAGGAGATTGGCATAGCAAAAGAAGATATTGTGTTTGCGATGGATGCGATTCAGGCGCCGATGAGCTTAAATGAGCCGGTCTATAATGACGGTGGAGATGCACTTTATGTGATGGATCAGATCAGTGACAAAAAGAATAAAGAAGAGAACTGGATTGAGGAACTGGCACTTCAGGCAGCGATGGAACATCTGGGAGAGCGAGAAAAATATATTATCCGATTACGTTTTTTGAGGGGCGCACCCAGATGGAAGTTGCGGAGGATATTGACATTTCCCAGGCACAGGTGAGCAGACTTGAAAAACACGCATTGAAGGTGATGCGGCAATATCTGATGGCGTGAGAGGAGAGAAAACATGGGCAGTGTGCGAGGAGAAAAGTATACTGCCTTCACTACTTTTTGGAGGTTGTAAAAAAGATATTGAAATTTCAGAGTGTTCATACTATACTGATGCTATAAAAAATTAAGGAGGCACACAATGTATAAAGCATGCATATTTGATTTGGACGGGACATTGACAGATACATTAGAATCCTTAACATATTCAGTTAATGAAACGTTGGAAGAATTAAAGCTTAAGAAAATTACACAAGAGCAGTGCAGAAGCTTTGTCGGAAATGGTGCGAGATGTCTGATCGAACGTGCCTTGGTGGCAGGAGGAGATTTAGAAAGATCTCAGATGGAGCCGGCAATGGAGATATATGGACGTATATTTGGAGAAAATTGTACATATCATGTAACACCATACGATGGAATCGCAGAGATGCTTGAACAGTTGAAGAAGAGTGGAATCAAGCTGGCAGTGCTGTCGAACAAGCCGCATTTGCAGGCTGTTGATGTGGTGAAGGAATTTTTCGGGGAAGATGTTTTTTCATATGTTCAGGGACAGACAGACAGTGTACCGAGAAAGCCGGATCCGAGCGCAGCGCTGATGATTGCAGAAAAGCTTGGATGTAAAAAAGAAGAATGTGTGTACGTCGGAGATTCAGAAGTGGATATTAAGACGGGGCATGCAGCGGGTATGAAGACAGTGAGCGTATCCTGGGGATTTCGCTCAAGAGAAATACTTAAGGAAAATGGTGCGGAGCATATCATTGACAGACCAAAAGAATTAATTCATATGATAGGAAAGGGTATATAGGAGGAATTTTAAAATGTATGAATATGATGAAGAATGTTTAAAAGTTTTTTTGGAGAAGCAGTTACAGTTATTTGATGAACCGGTTGCGGAGACGCTTGAGGAAGCAGAGGCATTTTTGGAGGACTGCATGGCAGTTGTCGTGGATTCTCTGGATGAAGTGAGAGATTATTTTGAAGAGAACGGAGCGGATATCGCAGAGATGACAGATGATGAGCTTGAGGAGGCTTCGGAAGTATTTCCGGTTTCCGACGGACGCTATCTTGTTGTAGAAGGATAAGAGAAGCAAAAAGCCACGGTTTTATTTGACCGTGGCTTTTTTTAATGCATCATCAATTGCGTTTATGATGACTTGTGAGGTGTAAGGATTATCTTCCGGGTAGGATATATTTTCCAGTGACTGGGAATCATAGACCTGCTCTGCAATATTTTCAATTGCAGGCTGAATCAGCGGGTACATTGTTGCAACTGTTTCATCCAGATTGCTGAATCGGATGGAGTTGATGTGAGAACTGTCTACCGCAACTTCCACTTCCAATGAAGTGTTATTTAAAGTGACGGTGGAAGTGTAGACACCGGGCATGTATTCTTGTTTTTTAGATGTATGTTTTTCACCATTTGGGAGGAACATAAAGGTTAGCAGCAGGATCAGTAAAATTCCCAGCACAATGAACACTACAGTATAAATCACTTCTTTCATGTGTAAGACAACGATTTTGGTCTTGGAACTCATAGAGGCCTCCTAATCTATCGAACGATAATTGTTTACTTTTTATAATGTATGAAGAAGTTTGGAAAATTATTCATGGCTTTTGCGTGACAAACGAGGATAGTTCTTGTAAAATAAGAAAAGCAGTAAAAAGAAGAGGTGAAATGATGTTTGTTATAGTAGGATTAGGAAATCCGACGGCTCAGTATGAAGGAACGAGACACAATGCCGGGTTTGATGTCATAGATGTGTTGGCGGAGAAATATAATATATCAGTGGATGCAAGGAAGTGTCGGGCATTCTGCGGGAAAGGAGTCATTGCGGGGCAGAAAGTACTTCTTGTAAAACCGCAGACCTATATGAATTTGAGCGGAGAGAGCGTTGGGGGAATTGTAAATTATTACAAGATTGATCCGGAGTCTGAGCTGCTTGTCATTTATGATGATATCAGTCTGGATGTAGGACAACTTCGCATCCGCAAAAAAGGAAGTGCGGGCGGTCACAATGGAATCAAGAATATTATCGCCCACCTTGACACAACGGTATTTCCGAGAATTAAGGTAGGAGTAGGGGAAAAACCGAAGAATTACGATCTTGCAGACTATGTGCTCGGTCATTTTTCTAAACAGGAAAGAGAATTGATGGAAGAAGGATATGAACATGCATCTGATGCAGTAGAGCAGATTGTGCAAGGTGAGATTGAGGCTGCGATGAATGTGTTCAATAAAAAGTAAAAGCATAGAAGGAGGAGAACATGCAGTTTTTTGCAGGACCGCTGAAAGAATTGGCAGAGTATGAAGAGATTCAGAAAAAAAGAACGGAAAAGCAGGGAATGATACAGATATCAGGTTGTGTCACTTCCCAGAAAACACATTTGATGTATGCGCTGGGCGATGGTTTTAAACGAAAAATCATCGCTGTTTCCAGTGAGCTCAGGGCAAAACAAATTTATGAAGAGTACCGTTTTCTGGATTCTGATGTATGGCTCTATCCGGCAAAAGACTTATTGTTTTATCAGGCAGATCTTCGTGGCAAGTTTTTGATTAAACAGAGAATGGAAGTGTACCAGGCATTGCTTGAACAGGAACAAGTCACTGTGATCACAAGCTTTGACGGTTTTATGGATTCTTTGCTTCCGCTGGAAGAGATGGAAAAGAGCGTCATCTCTTTGGAGGCGGGACAGGCGCTTGAACTTTAGAAAAATTAAAAAAGATATGGTGCTTCTTGGATATGAGAGGGAAGAACAGATTGAAGGTCCCGGACAGTTTGCGGTGCGGGGAGGTATTTTAGATATTTATCCGTTGACGGAAGAAGTACCTGTGCGTATTGAGATGTGGGGAGACGAAATTGATTCTATCCGTACATTTGATGTGGAAAGCCAGCGCTCTATTGAGAATTTGGAATCGATTCGTATCTATCCGGCAACAGATTTTCCGGAAGAACAGGCAAAACGTGTTTCATTTTTAGATTATTTTGATAAGAAAACAAGTATGCTGTTTTTGGATGAGCCGGTGCGTCTGATTGAAAAGGGAGAGTCTGTGGAGGAGGAATTTGTGCAGGCACAGGCAAACCGTATGGAATGTGGGTATACGGTCTCGGACGAGGAGATGAAACTGTTCTCCACAAAAGAGATTGCCGACAAGATGAACCAATACTATAGTATCGGGATGTCGGCATTGGAGATGAAGTGCAAAGAATTTAAGACGCGTGGACTGTATCATTTGCAGGCAAAAGGGGTAAACCCGTATAATAACAGTTTTGAGATGCTGACACGGGATCTGAAGCAGTTAAAAAGAAAAGGGTACCGTGCGATCTTGCTTTCCGGTTCTCGAACAAGGGCAAAACGTCTGGCAGAAGATTTAAGAGATTATAATCTAAGCAGTTTCTACAGTGAGGATGTAGAACGAGAGGTTAATCCCGGAGAAATCATGGTGACTTACGGCCATGTGACGGAAGGATATGAATATCCGATGATCAAATTCATCGTCATTTCTGAAACGGATATCTTTGGGCAAAAAAAGAAAAAGAGAAAGCGGAAAGTATATGAGGGACAGAAAATACAGAGCTTTTCAGAATTGAAGGTCGGAGATTATGTAGTACATGAAAATCATGGATTGGGGATTTATCAGGGAATCGAAAAGATTGAGGTGGATAAAGTTGCCAAAGACTATATGAAAATTGCTTATGCGGCGGGCGGGAATCTGTATATTCCGGCAACTCAGCTGGATTTGATTCAAAAGTACGCAAGCGCAGATGCAAAGAAACCAAAGCTTAATCGGCTTGGTGGACAAGAGTGGACGAAGACGAAGACAAGAGTTCGTGGGGCAGTAAAAGAGATTGCAAAGGATCTTGTCGAACTGTATGCGGCAAGACAGGAAAAACATGGATTTGTCTATGGAGAGGATACCGTATGGCAGAGAGAATTTGAGGAGATGTTTCCGTTTGAGGAGACGGAGGATCAGCTGCTTGCAATTGAGGCGACGAAAAAAGATATGGAGAGCACCAAGATCATGGATCGCCTGATCTGTGGAGATGTGGGATACGGCAAGACAGAGATTGCGATCCGTGCGGCATTTAAGGCAGTGCAGGAGAATAAGCAGGTGGTGTATCTCGTTCCGACGACGATACTTGCCCAGCAGCATTATAATACGTTTGTGCAGCGCATGAAGGAGTTTCCGGTGCGAGTCGACCTGATGTGCCGGTTCCGTACTCCGGCGCAGCAGAAAAAGACAATTGAGGACACAAAACGCGGTCTGGTGGATATCGTGGTAGGTACGCACCGTGTGCTGAGCAAAGATTTGGAATTTAAAGATTTGGGACTTTTGATCATCGATGAAGAACAGCGTTTTGGAGTACAGCATAAGGAGCAGATTAAAAAATTAAAGAGAATATTGATGTGCTGACGCTGACAGCGACACCGATTCCGAGAACCTTGCATATGAGCCTCATCGGAATACGTGATATGAGCGTGCTTGAGGAGGCTCCGGTTGACCGTATGCCGATTCAGACGTATGTCATGGAATACAATGATGAGATGGTGCGCGAGGCGATACAAAGAGAATTATCCCGTCAGGGACAAGTGTATTATGTGTATAACAAAGTGAAAGATATCGATGAGATTACGGACAAAGTGCAAAAGCTTGTGCCGGAGGCAAATGTGGCATTTGCGCATGGGCAGATGAAGGAGCGGGAGCTTGAGAACATTATGCTTGATTTTATCAATGGGGAAATTGACGTGCTTGTGTCGACGACGATCATAGAGACGGGGCTTGATATTTCCAATGCCAATACAATGATTATCCATGATGCAGACCAGCTCGGACTTTCGCAAATGTATCAGCTAAGAGGACGTGTGGGACGTTCCAATCGGATGGCATATGCGTTTTTGCTGTACAAAAGAGATAAACTCCTGCGTGAAGTGGCAGAGAAACGCCTGTCAGCAATCCGTGAGTTCACAGATCTTGGTTCTGGTTTTAAAATCGCCATGCGGGATTTGGAAATCCGCGGAGCAGGGAATCTTCTGGGGGCAGAACAGCACGGACATATGGAGGCGGTCGGGTATGACCTGTATTGTAAGATGCTCAATGAGGCGGTTAAACAGCTGAAAGGTGAGATTGAGGAGGAGCCATATACAACAACAGTAGATTTGAATGTAGATGCGTTTATTCCGGTGTCGTATATTCCAAATGAATACCAGAAACTCGATATTTATAAGCGGATTGCAGGTATTGAAAATGAGGCGGAGATGGATGATATGCTGGAAGAATTGATTGACCGATATGGAGATATTCCGAGAAAAGTTCAGCAGCTTTTGCAGATTGCGCTGTTGAAATCACTTGCACACAGTGCATATTTAGTTGCTGTGGAGCAAAAAGGAGAACAGTTCCGGTTCACAATGTATGAACGTGCGAAAGTGCATGCAGAGCGGATTCCGATGCTGCTTGATCAATACAAAGGGGCGCTTAAATTTACGGTTGATACGAATCCTTATTTGTCTATGAAAAGAAAGCAAGAAATAAAAAAGAGAAAGATGATGATGTGCTGGAACTTGTGAAAAAAGTGTTAAATGATATAAAAACATTGATAGAATAAAGAAAAACCGCTATAATTAAGAATTAGAAATACAAAGGAGGCAGTTATGAGGAATCTGAAAAAGAAAGTAGTCGTATTTGCGACAGCGGCATCTCTTGCAGTAGTCTCGATGACAGGATGTGCAAGCTTTGAAAACGCAGATACAGTGGCAACTGTTGGAGGGGATAAGATACCGGCAGGAGTTGCAAATTTTTATGCGAGATACCAGCAGGGAATGATTGAGACAAACTTAGGCTCTATGCTTGGAGACAACATGTGGACGCAGGAAGTAAGTGAGGGAAAGACTTATGAGGACAATGTAAAAGACAGTGTGATGGATGCGCTTCAACAGATGTATATTCTGGAAGACCACATGGCTGAATACGAGGTTGCGTTGACAGATGAAGAGAAGAGTGCGATTCAGGAAGCGACAAAAAAATTCGATGAGGGCAATGGGCTGGAAGCCAAAGAATTGGTATCCGGAGAGACGGAGTATGTGGAAAGAGTGTTGACTCTGCTTACGATTCAGAAGAAGATGACGGATGCGGTGACAAAGGATGTAAGCACAGAAGTTTCGGATGAAGAGGCTGCGCAAAAGAGTATGCAGTATGTAAGTTTTCCGTATACAACAACAGACGAAGAAGGGAATTCTAAGACTTTGACAGATGAAGAAAAGGCAGCCCTGAAAGAGACGGCAGCAGCTTTCCTGGAAGGTGCAAAAGCGGCAGAAGATTTTGCGGCTTACGCGACAGAACAGGGCAAGGAAGCGCAGACAGCTACCTTTGATTCAGAGAGTACATCGCCGGCTGCGGAGTTGATCGCAGCAGCAGATTCTTTGGGAGTGGGCGGATTTACAGATGTCATAGAGACGGAGAATGGACTCTACGTCGCAAAAGTGACGAGTCTGCTCGACAGAGATGCGACAGATGCGAAAAAGGAGACAATCGTAAATTCTCGGAAAAGCGAAAAGTTCAATGAGGTTTATGATGGCTGGAAAAAAGACACTAAGATAAAAGTGAATAAAGATGTATGGGCAAAAGTAGATTTTCAGGATGTCGGAGTAACTGTTAAACAGAATGAAGAAGAACCATACACAGAATAATTAAGGAGACAGCTTTCTTTCACGGAAAGCTGTTTTTTTCATATAGTATCAGCAGAGGTGATCGTATATGAATGGAATTTTAATGGCACTATTTGGAACACTTGGAACCTTTCTCATAACAGCTTTAGGAGCAGCGGGGATTTTCTTTGTCAGACGGGAAGTCAGCGGAAATCTGCAGTGTGGATTTTTAGGATTTGCCGGAGGAGTTATGATAGCTGCGTCCGTGTGGTCGCTGCTGCTTCCGGGGATTGATTTTGCAGAGGCAAACGGGCAGGTTGGATGGCTTGTCATGACCGGTGGTTTTTTGTTGGGAGTCATCACATTGCTTGTGGCAGACGGACTGATGAAAGCATGGTATGAGAGAGAAAAAAGTACACAGCTTACATTGGGGAAAAGTACGGCAATGCTGATCATAGCAATCACAACTCACAATATTCCAGAAGGAATGTCAGTCGGGCTCGCATTTGCACTGGCGGGACAAAATATGCAAGATACGGCGTTGCTGTCAGGTGCGGTTGCACTGGCGATCGGAATTGGAATTCAGAATTTTCCAGAAGGGACGGCAGTTGCATTGCCACTTGTGAAAGAAGGGGTAAGCAAAAAAGAGCATTTGTCATTGCGAGTATGACAGCAGTTGTAGAACCTCTTTTTGGTGTGCTTGCAGCAGTATTTGCGAGATTTGCAAATGCATCAATTGCAATATTACTTGCGTTTGCTGCGGGAACAATGATCTATGTCGTTGTGGAAGAGCTGATTCCACAGGCGCATATGGGAGAAAACGGGAAGATGGGCACACTCGGATTTGTTGTCGGTTTCCTTGTGATGATGATATTGGATGTTGCACTTGGATAAGAAAAGTGCTATTTACAAGCGAGTGTGGTAAAATAGAGAAAGAGGTGGTACAGATGAGGAAGATATCGGTGGAGGAATTGAATGAAAAGTTAGAGCGCAGAAAGAGTGGGGAGAGGCTGAATCTGCGGGAGGTAGCTTTGAGTGGAGCTGATTTGAGCGGGTACAATCTGGATGAGATTGATTTTTCCATGAGCCAGTTTCACCGGGTGTGTTTTGACGGGGCAAGTTTAAAAAAGAGCAGTTTGGAAAATACATTGTTTGATATGTGTACTTTTCGAGATGCCAGTCTTCAGGAGGCGAATTTAAAGTGTGCGGCGATGCGTTACAATGATCTGACAGGCGCAGATATCAGAGGGGCGAATCTGATGTGCGCAGTGCTGGAGCATGCAAAACTAGATGGGATTATTCATGACGGGCATACGAAATTTTTTGACTTGTATTGTCCGGAAAAAGGAGCGTTTCTCGGTTATAAAAAATGTTTTAATGACAGACTGGTTCAGCTTTTGATTCCGGCAGATGCAAAACGGAGTTCCGCGACAATGAACTCATGCAGATGCAGCAAAGCGAAGGTCCTGACAATCAAAAGCTTTGATTATCAGGAGGAATACGAAGAGGCATGGTCATTGGTTGATGAAAATTTCGTCTATCGGAAGGGACAGTGGGTAGAAGTTCCTGATTTTGATGAAGACAGATGGAATGATTCCACAACCGGGATTCATTTTTGGATGACGAGAGAGGAAGCGATGGCATATTAGAAAAAGGATGGGAACGAAAGTAATGTTCACCCATCTTTTTTGGCTTTATGGCATTTGGTCCAGAGATTTGAAGGTGTATCCCATTTCTTCCCACTTTGTCAGCAACTCATCTAAGATTTGTCCGTTTGTGGAAGAGGTGTTATGCAGCAGAACGACAGCGCCGGGATGTATTCTTCCAAGTAGTTTGTCAAATGCCTCTTCTTTTGTCGGTTGTTTATCTTGATACCAGTCAACATAGGCAAGACTCCAGAAAAACGTCTTATAGCCGAGTTCTTTTGCCATTTTCAAGTTTTCTTCACTGTATTTTCCTTGCGGAGGGCGATAAAATTTTATCATTTCTTTTCCGGTGATTTCCTGATAGAGTTTTTCGACATCCTGAATTTCCTTTGAAAAGCTTTCCATCGTGGAAATCTTGGACATGTCCGGGTGCGTATAAGTATGATTTCCTACGATATGACCTTCCTCGACCATACGCTTGATCAGATCGGGGTTGTCGGAGAGGAAATTCCCGACGACAAAAAATGTAGCCGGAACATTGTGTTTTTTCAGTGCATCTAAGATGGCTGGCGTGTTACCATTTTCAAAGCCGGCATCGAATGTAAGATAGATTACCTTTTGGTCGGTATTTTCGGCGTAGTAAGCATCATATTGCTTTAAGTCTTCGTAGGTCGCATTTGCAACGGGAGGTTTTCCGTCCTCCTGAAAACTCAGCCCCCAATTGCCGGTGGCAGATGTAGTGACCGACTTTGTCTGAAAATGTTCCACTGTCCAGGCAAAAAAGTGACCGACGAGGAATGCGGCGATAAATAAAAGAGAAGTACCGATTATTTTTTTGTGTGAGAATGGCTTCATAAGAACCTCAAAAATAGGATTTAGTTTAGTATATAAAAAAGAGGCTGTCTCTATTCCGGGGGAAGAAAAAAGGACAGAAGTAAAAACTTCTATCCTATCCTTACAATCATATATATCAAGTATTGTTATTCCAGTAATGATTAAAATGCTACACTTCCGGTCTCGGTTGTGTTGATTACATAATATACAGCGGCTTCTTCAGGTTTTACATATAATGTCATAGTCTTGATGTCGCCAATTTTTCTACCTGATTTCGTCCATGCCTTTTTCACTGCTGCAATCATGTCTTTGTCTTCCACTTGCTTTCCTTGGTGCTCTACGATCAAAGTCGTTTTCATCTCTTTTTTTGGAGCTGTTTTTCTTACTTTTTTTGCAGCTTCTTTTGTCTCTTCCACAACTTTTTCTGCAGCTTTCTCTACGGCAGGGGCAGTCTTTTCTACGACCTTCTCTACGGCAGGAGCAGTCTTTTCTACGACTTTCTCCACTACAGGAGCAGCTTTCTCAGCAACCTTTTCCACTACAGGAGCAGCTTTTGCTTTCATTGCATTTAATTTACTTTCTTGTTTTTAACTTGTCTTTTTGTAGCCATAATCATACCCTCCTAACAAACTGTACGGCAACATAATACATTATTCTTTTCTATTATAGCATACTGTCAATAAAATTGTTGCCAATAATTTTGAATTTTACGAATAAATGATGTATTTTCTATACAATTCGAAAATATATTTTGTCCCGTCCCATGAAAAAATGGGAATCCTGAAGTTCTGGCTCATTGTCTGGAATGGCATCTACAATGTCGGATAACAAGATTTCTTGTTTGGCGGCTGGTGTGTGATATTGAAAATATTCAAGAATTTTTTTCGGAACACCTAATTTCACACGGCGCTTTCTGGCATATTCGTCTGTTTCGTCTTCGTCTATGTTGAGTCCGAAAAGTTCCAACTCAATCTCCAGATAACCGTCAATATAATCAATGACACTGTCAAAAGGCCTCCGACGAAGAGATTCATCAAACAATTCACAGATATGTCGGTAGTAGAGAGTCAAAAACTGTTCTTTGTCAAAGTGAACATCGGCTTTTTTACCTTCCGGTGCATTGCGGAGAATTCCCTGAAGCTCATTGTGTTTGGTGTCAAAATAGGTCATAGATGCCATTGCAAATGTGGGTGCCTGCCCATTTACACTTTTGATACCGAGCACTTGATTGAAGGCATCGCTTAATGCCTTCGGAGCATGATCACGTTTTCCTGTCGGCTCCCAGATACTCCATTTTCCATCGGCTTGTGTCAGACCGACAAAGGAGGGTTTTTTGCGCCCGTTGCAGATAAAAGATTCTTTCCCGTAGACCTGTTCAAAAAGTGTTGTGTTCAAAAAATAGTCTGTCTGAAATTCTTTCATGCTGAAAAGCTTTGTAAAAATAAGTCCCAGATAGTAGGAGGTAACACTTTTTTCGCTCGCATCTAAATATTCTGTCTCAGGAGATTTGATTAGATAGCCGTCGCAGACAGAAAGAATGGATTCAATCATCGATACTTTAAAAATAAATTCCTGGCTCCGCTTTTCGTGATGCCATAAAGCCAGATGCTGGGATGGAGTCGCGCATGTCACAAGGGCGTGCAGCAGTTCCAGATTGTTGAACTCTAAAATCTTAGAAGAAAAAAAACGGCCATTCCATCCCATTACAGCCTGTAATTTCCAATGCTAGTTTGTAGCAGTTATCCTGTGTTAGTTTCATAGAGATTCCCCGGCTTTCGAAAAGAAAAATACGTTGTTTCTATGCTCTTATTATATGTGATTTTTCTGCTTGTTACAATAGTATTATTAATGAGACTTATAAACCCTCTTTAAAAATAATTAACTATCTTTCTTTGCACTTGCGGGCGATTCGTGCTAAACTTATTCTGTTAATGAGCTAATAAGATAATTGAAAAGAGGAGAAAATACATGGGTGGATTTTTTGGCGTTGCTGCAAAGACAGACTGCATATTAGATTTATTTTATGGCGTAGATTATCATTCACATCTGGGAACAAGACGCGGTGGAATGGCAACATTTGGAAAAGGCGGTTTTCACCGTGCGATTCATAATATTGAGAACTCTCCGTTTCGTACAAAGTTTGAGCGGGATGTCGAGGAAATGAAAGGGAATATCGGAATCGGCTGTATTTCTGATTTTGAACCACAGCCGCTTTTGATTCAGTCACATCTGGGAAGTTTTGCAATCACAACAGTTGGAAAGATCAACAATCTGGATGCACTTTTGAATATTGTCTATGAGAATGGGCATACACATTTTCAGGAGATGAGCGGCGGGCAGATCAATGCAACTGAACTAGTAGCATCGTTGATCTGTAAAAAAGAGACGATTGTGGAAGGAATCCGATATGTGCAGGAGATCATTGATGGCTCCATGACAATGCTGATCATGACAAACGAGGGAATCTATGCAGCGAGAGATCGTTATGGACGTACTCCGCTGATGGTCGGCAAAAAAGAAGATGCATATTGTGTTTCATTTGAAAGTTTTGCATACATGAGTATGGGATACTCTGATTATAAAGAACTTGGACCGGCGGAGATTGTCTACATTACACCAGAGAGTGTGGAAGTCGTTTCAGAGGCAAAAAAAGATATGAAGATCTGTTCGTTCCTTTGGGTGTACTATGGATACCCGACTTCTTCTTACGAGGGAGTGAATGTGGAAGAGATGCGTTATAAATGCGGCAGTATGCTGGCAAAACGTGACAAAGGAACCATCGAGCCGGATGTGGTAGCAGGTGTTCCGGATTCCGGTATTGCACATGCGATCGGATATGCGAACGAATCGGGCTACCGTTATGCGAGACCATTTATCAAATATACACCTACCTGGTCCAGATCATTTATGCCTACAAATCAGGCACAGAGAGAAAAAGTAGCGAGAATGAAACTGATCCCGGTACCGTCTTTAATTGAAGACAAGAGACTGCTTTTGATCGACGATTCAATCGTGCGAGGAACACAGCTTCGAGAGACGACGGAATTTTTATATAACAGTGGCGCCAAAGAAGTTCATGTAAGACCGGCATGTCCGCCATTGCTTTATGGATGTAAATATTTGAATTTCTCACGTTCAAAATCAGAACTGGATCTGATTACCCGCAGAATTATTTTGGAACGAGAGGGAGAGAATGCAGAAAAGGTACTTGATGAGTACGCAGATCCAAACAGTGACCGCTATGCAGCAATGCTGGAAGGAGTGCGCAAGCAACAGAACTTTACGACATTGAGATACCACAGACTGGATGATTTGATTGCGTCTATCGGATTGGAACCATGTAAACTCTGTACATATTGCTTTGATGGAAAAGAATAAAAAACAGGCACAACCCTTATAAAATGGGGAAGTGCCTTTTTAATTGATACTGATTTGATACTATAATTTTATATTTTCCAATTTCTCAATAACTTCCTGTTTATGCGATTCGAATAGATGGGAGTATGTGTTTAATGTCATTTTTACATCCTCATGCCCCAACTGTTCCGCAATCATAAGAGGATTCGCACCGAGATTAATCAGTAAACTCGCATGACTATGCCGAATATCATGCGCACGTATTCGTTTTACACTGGCTTTTTCATAATTGTCTCTTATGGTTATATGAATCCAGTTATCAGCCCTATGAAATAACCTATCTTCTTTTTGTATGCCATATATCTTACTTGCATACAATTTTATCTCGCTGATTAGAAAGGAAGGTATATCTATAATACGTTCGCTCTTTTCTGTCTTTGGCGGATTGATTACTATTCCGTCTTTAGTGTGCTTCAGTGTTTTAGTGATGGACATCGTGCAATTGTCAAAATTAATATCGCCTAGAGTCAAGGCAAGAAGCTCGCCTTTTCTTATTCCGGTAAAGTACAAGATATCGAAAGCGGTAAGCTGCACAATATTCCCCGCTATGGTTGTTCTGAATTTCTTATATTCGTCAAGTGTCCAAAAATTAACAGTTGTTTTCGATGGTTTACAAATTTGGTTAATCACGGGATTTTTGGATAAGCCGAGATATTTTACCGCATAATTAAATAGTTCGCTTAAATCAGTGTTGAGCTGTCTGCAATGCGTTGGTGAGTATCCTTTTTTCAGTATAGCAGATTGCCATCTTGCTATATCTTCCGGGGTAATTTGTGATAATACCAGGCATTTAAAGTGCGGCAAGATATTACGCTCTATGCGGTAACATAGACCTTGAAGCGTAGTATCTCTAATGCGCCCCTTTTTAAAAGCACAGAATTTGTTATACAATGATTCAAACGTAATATCGGGATTCTTTGCGAATTGCTCCAAAAACTTCCGTTCCCAGTCTTTTGCATCACGCTGAAGCTTGAACCCTCTCTTTAATTTCTGTTTCTTTTCCCCTTGCCAGTTGGTATAGTAGAATTTGCAGTACCATGTTCCACGATCATTATCTTTATATACTGCCATGTGTTTATCTCCTTTCATTTCGTGCCTGCCAGTGCGTGAAATGGTTGAAGATAATTGATTTATTCTATTTTGTATACTTTTCTAAATGTGTAAGTTCTTCTACTCTTTTTGCAGCTTCCTTTTTACCTGTTTCATTCAGTTTTTTACAATTTTCCAATACTATCCGTTCTTCTTTTGATTCCGGAACTAGGTTCTCTAACCCATATTTTGATAATTCTAGCTCTAATTCTTCATTACTTATGAGTATCTTGGAACTAAGACGGGTTACGGGTATTTCTAGGGCATCAGCTATTTTCTGAAGTGTTTCTATTTTAGGGTTTGCGTTTCCTGCCTCATATCTTCTGATAGCAGAGTCAGCAATACCGCATAATTCGCCGAGTCTTTTCTGTGTTAACCCTTTTTCTGTTCGATATTTTCTTATTATATCTCCCGTGTATGTTGACATCTTACTTATCACCTCTTTCTATTTGAGAATAGAATAGCACATTTAAAGATAAATGTACAGAACAAAAAAGTTCTAAAAAACTATTGACAAGTACAAAAATGTACTATATATTAAAACTACAGAACAAAAATGTTCTGAAAGCGAGGTGATAAAAAGATGAAACTTAACAGACAAAAATACGAACTTGCAAGAGCAAGATCATGCATGGGTCAAAAAGACTTGGTTGCTGCAGGGATTCCGAAAGGAACTCTATGCGGGATAATCAATGGGAGGGTAGAAGCAAGGCCGGAGACATTGGGCAGGATTGCAAAGGCTCTCGGTGTTGATGTTTTGGAAATCATTGAAACAGAATAAAATACGCCTGCCAGTGCGTGAAGTGATTGAAAGGAGTTGATTAAATGAGTAAGCAGGTATACACGGCGAAAGACATTTCAGAGATTCTTGAGGTGTCTGAGAGTAAAAGTTACCAATACATTCGGCAAATGAATAAAGAACTGGAAGAAAAAGGGTATCTTGTGTGTCGTGGGCGCGTCCCGGTGGCATATTTTCAAGAAAGGTTCTTCGGGGTAAACGCAGTGGAGACGGTAACAGCATGAAATATAACAGAGAGTTAAACATTGCAGTTGGGAGAAATAGAAAAGAGACGAGTTGGACAACACGAGTTATTATGTGGTCTGATTTCATCAAAAACTTGGCCTCTCCTGCAGAATCTAAAGAGACACAGGCAGAATATAAGCAGCTTACGAAAGCGCAACAAGACGAGTTAAAAGACATAGGAGGTTTTATTGGCGGTGTTCTCACTGGAAACAGGAGAAAGAGTGGCAGCGTGAAAAGCAGGTGCTTAATAACCCTTGACATGGACCATATACCTGCAGGTGAGACAGGGAATCTTTTGAAGCGTATAGCCGGTCTAGGCTGTTCATATGTGGTGTACAGTACCCGAAAGCATGAGGGAGCAGCTCCACGTTTGCGTGTTATCGTTCCAACTGATAGGGACGTGCTCCCTGATGAATATGAACCAATAGCCCGGAAGACGGCCGAATTAATCGGAATAGATTACTGTGATCCTACAACATTCCAGGTAGAGCGTTTTATGTATTGGCCAAGCATCTGCAAAGGTGCGGAATATGTATTTCAATATGGGGACAATCCTTTTCTATCAGCTGATGGTGTGCTTAATATGTACGAAAACTGGAAAAGAGTGAAAGAGTGGCCGAAAGTTTCCGAATTAGATAAACGTATTGAAAGAAATATTAAAATGCAGCAAGATCCTACTGAGAAAAATGGGGTCGTGGGTGCGTTCTGCAGAGTATATGACATTCCTGCAGTAATTGAAAAATATCTTTCGGAAAGTTATGAGCCGTGCGGAAATGACAGGTATACATATACCCGTGGATCTACAACCGGTGGAGCAGTACTCTATGAAGGTGGGAAGTTCCTATACAGCAATCACGCAACAGACCCCGCATCAGGTAGGCTGTGTAATGCGTTCGACCTTGTTAGGATGCATAAATTTGGTCATTTTGACGAGGATGCAAAACCGGATACGCCAAGCACAAAGCTTGAAAGTTATTCTAAAATGTGTGAAATGGCATTACAAGACCCCGCAGTCAAAAAAGAAAATATTATCAGCAAATTTCCGGAAGAGGAGAGGACAGATAACGCAGGGGAATGGATTAAAAGCCTGGAAATTAATGGAGACGGCAAAGTATTGAGCACTTCAAATAATGTCATGCTGATACTTGCAAATGACCCGCTGTTGAAAGGTGCTTTTCAGAAAGATGATTTTTCTAATCGTATTTACGTATTACGGGAGACACCGTGGAAATCAGGAAATGATAAACGAGATTTCTCGGATACGGATATGGCGGGGCTTAGGGTGTATCTTGAGACAAGATACCGTATAACGGGAAGTGGGAAAATACAGGACGCTTTCGACACCTTTATAGAACAGACAGCAGTACACAGTGTAAGAGAGTATATAAAAAGCCTGCACTGGGACGGCGTAAAACGTATTGATTCGGCTTTTATTGATTTTCTTGGCGCGAACGATACGCCATATATAAGAAAGTCTGCAAGAAAAATATTCTGTGCGGGGGTTGCCCGTATATTTTCTCCGGGCATCAAATTTGATTACCTGCCGACGCTCATAGGTACTCAGGGCATTGGGAAAAGTACTTTCATCCGTATCATGGGAAAGGACTGGTATAGCGACAGCCTTAAAATCACAGATATGAAAGATAAGACTGCAGCTGAAAAAATACTTGGCTCATGGGTGATTGAGATTTCAGAAATGGATGGCATGAATCGGACAGATGCAGGTACCATAAAATCATTCCTTTCTACAAAAGAGGATAAGTACCGCCCAGCATATGGCAGGGCAACAGTGACCCACAAAAGACAAAGTATTTTGATTGGGACATCAAACGAAAGAGAGTTTTTAAAAGACGACACCGGAAACAGAAGATTTTGGCCGATAGATGTGGGAAAGAATACGCCTTTAAAAAATGTATTTGAAGACCTGCCAAAAGTGATTGATCAGATGTGGGCAGAGGCGCACTGCTATTTTGTAATGGGCGAACCACTGTACCCGGATAAAGAAATGGCAGAAGCTGCAGAAAGGGAGCAGGAAGCACACAAGCACGAAGACCCACGGAAAGGAATTATTGAGGAGTTCTTAAAAATACCTATCCCGGTCAATTGGTATTCTATGGATGCTGATTCAAGACGTTTATATGATCCCAAAACATATACCGGTGAAACGATGGAAAGGGATAAGATATGCGCTTTAGAAATTTGGGTCGAATGTTTCCACAGAGCAAAGGCTGATATGGCGCAGAGAGATACAAGACAAATCAACGGTATCTTGTCAGAAATTTTAAAAGATAAACCGGAATGGATGCGAGACAATTTGCGATTCGGGACAGATTATGGACGGCAACGAGGATTTTCAAAGTGTTCCGTACAAAAATAGAAGTGTTCCAAAGTGTACCGTCGAGTGTTCCACCAACAAACCTAGTAAAATTAAGGGCTGTAAGCATATTTATACTATATGGAACACTGGAACACTTATATAAAAGAGTTTGTTGAAACAAGAAGATTAAGACGTATAAGGTGGATAGCTGTACACCTTAATACACCTTAAACGCCTTAATACAATATGCTATATAGAAATAGGGGTAAAACTGTTCAAAGTGTCCGAAAGGAGGAAAAATGGATTTAGAAGAAATAGAGCAGCAGATTTATATTAATACAATGAGGCTCAAGAGCATAGAGGCGAATTTTGAAAATGTAGCTCCGTATTCTAGTGAATTTGATTCATTAATGGGCAAAGCACTTGAAATAAAAGAGGAACTTGATCGACTTACTGTGGAGCGGATAAGACTGAAGTTCAAAGAGCATTTTGAAAAATAATAAGAAAAACGCCCTCATCTAACAGCAATTAGACAAGGGCCATGTATCTATCTTGATGCCAGCCAGCGTTTAAGAAATGATACATGAATATTATAACAGATATTCAGTGAAAGGAATAGGCGGAATTATGGAATATAAAGTAATTAATGAAGAACTAAACATAAAAGCGTGCAGAATTGGAGATTTAACTATGCAGCAAGTGCAAAGTTTTTTGAAATTGTGGAATGATGGAAGTTCAATCTCTACATTAACAGCTTTTATTGACGAAGAAGATAAGGCGTTGGTACTAAACAAAGATAATAAGAACTATAACTTATATCTTACAATGCGTGAAAAGTATCTATCAACTACAGACGAAAAACGAACCGATTTCAGAGAAAAGTCAAAAGATAATCCACATTATGAAACCGTCTGCCTTTTAGATAAATTGATAGAACTGCGTAGGGTTGGAGAAGTTATGAAGATGTTAGGAAGTCAGAAAGAAAAATATGTTGACTATCCGAAGCATGTTTTTGATGGCATTATCAAGAATTATGATTTTTCAGATGAACGGTTTCACATGTGGAAAGCGTATACTTACGGCATCATTCAAGGAAAAAGAGCAGAACGAGCAAGAAGAAAGGCAGGTGCTGTCAATGAAGCCAATTAATACATACAAGAAATGTTTATGCTGTGGCAGTAAGCATCAAGCTACAGCAGAGCGAAAGAAATGTCTGTGCGGTGGTCATTTGTATCTGATCGGCACGGTTTACCAGCCGAAAATCATGAGAGGAGGCAAATAAAATGCTTTACAGAAGTGACATGTTGAAAGAGATAGAAAGAGCGTTAAAGGATGCAGCATATGCAGATGTACGAAACATTTACATGCTTTTAGTAGGTGCTGGACTTATCGAGGAGAAAGAAGATAACTAGCGAAGATTATAAAAAATTGATCATTAAAATTATTGGGGAAATTGATGATCAGCGATCACTCATATCAATTTATACAGTGGTTAAAGAGTTGAATGAGTAATAAGTGGATTAAGGAGGAAACATGGAAGCAGAGGAGTTAAAAAAATATATACATGAAATGGTAGATAGAATCATGGATGAAAGACGACTTAGACAAATCTATACAATCTCGCACAGGGCTTTTATTCGAGACAGGGGTGTACAATATGAGCGTGAAGATTAAAATATCATATACCACAGATGAGGAGCTAGAAGAGGTTACAAGACCTCTTTCCTCTCTTGTAAAGAATTGGAAGAAACAACCGGCAAAGGGGAAGTATAAGAGGGCTTACGGTACCTTAAGCCGTGAGCGAAGCCCGAACGAAGCACGAGAGGGGGCTAATTCGTGAATGATTCAAATTTAATACCGAACACCGAGCGAAGCCCGGAGGAACTACGAGAAATGGGAAGAAAGGGAGGTATCAAGAGCGGAGAGAGCCGGAGAAGAAAGAAAAGGCAGCGGGAAATTATGAAGCTATTGGCAGAAAATTTCAGTAAATCAGAAGAGTGCAAGAGACTACTGGAATTTATGAAAAGAACATTGCAATAAGCTGCGACATTTGATATAATTATTTTAGAGCAAATAGAATAATATAAGTACCGCACTGGGTTCCTCTCATCTCAGTGTAAGCCTATACAGGGCGTGGGAATAGCTAAAGTCGTGAAATGCGACCATAGCCGTTCTTACGTCCTTTTTTATTTGTTCTATATTCTTCTTTTTTTATTTACACTATTCTTTTTTCAATTTTATGAATAGCCGACCGGGCGTAAAACGGGGAAAGGACATGAAAAGCATGGAAGAAAATGCAATGAACACCAGTACACAACTGGGCGGAAATAAAACACAAACACAGCAGGCGGAAACTGAAAAGATGTTCACACAAGAAGAAGTGAATAGAATTGTGCAGGAACGTCTTGCAAGGGTAAAAACACCAAATGAACCGAATCAGAGTGAACTCGACTTGCAGGCGCGTGAAAATGCGTTGTATGTCCGTGAACAGGTAGCCGAATTTGGACTGCCAAAAGAGTTAGTGGATGAGTTCAAGGGGATGGATAAAGTAACCGTAGACAAATGTATTAAGATAATCGCCCCATATGTGCAGAAATTGAAAGAGCCGATACTAAACGCTGTCGGACCGACTAATAACGGGGCAAGCGGTACAGAAGCCGCTCAAATTCGTGCTGCTATGGGGCTAAAGAGATAGGAGAGTAAAACATGGCTATTGAATTAGTAACCAAATACCTGCCTTATGTAGATGAACTTTTCAAGGCAGAAAGTAAAAAATCGCTACTGACAAATGATGATTTCGATTGGACAGGGGCAAACACTATAAAAGTGTATAAAATTGGAACGTCTGAAATGAATGATTATGACAGAGCTGGGACGGGGAGCGGAGCAACAGGTTCACGCTATGGGAATGTTAGTAACCTTGATGCAACAACTCAAACAATGCTCGTTCGAAAAGACCGTTCTTTCACATTCGTAATTGACAAATTAGACAGTGACGAAACAGGAAGTACATTGGAGCCAGCTTCGGCACTTGCAAGACAGTTAAGAGAAGTTACAGTGCCGGAAGTGGATTCTTATGTGTACGGCAAGATGTGTGAGGATGCAGGGACAAAACCGGAACCAGTAACATTGACTGCTGATAATATCTATACTGAGATTGTAAAAGCGACAACGGCGCTTGATGATGCGGAAGTACATGAGACTGGAAGAGTTTTATTAGTTGTTCCTACAGTATATCAGATTATGAAACAGAGTAAAGAAATTGTACTCAACACTAATGTTGGTGAAGATATGCGATTAAAAGGGGTGATCTCAAATTTAGATGGTATGAATGTGATTAAAGTATCATCTTCACGAGTACCAAAAGACTTTGGGTTTATGGTTGCACACCCTTGTGCGACAGTAGCACCGACAAAACTTGCAGACTACAAAACACATGACAATCCTCCGGGAATCAGTGGCTACTTGATTGAGGGACGTATCGCATATGATGCACATGTACTTGATAACAAGAAAAAGGCGATTTACTACCAGCAGAATAAAGCTGCAGTGTAAAAATAATATAAATACCTCGAGCTTTCAGTTTTGATTGTTCGGGGTATTTTTGAAAGGCGGCGCAAATGATGGACAATGAACAGTTAGTTGCCCGAATCAGAGCCGGAGTTGATACTGCTGATAATATGCTTATACTGTATGAGCAGAATCATGGATTCATTCATAAAATGGCGTTGAAATATTCGGGATATGCAGAAATAGAAGATTTAAAACAAGAGGCTTATATAGGCTTGTGTGCAGCAGTAGAACACTATGACGAGGATAAGGGCGTGGCGTTCATCAGTTACGCAGGCTTTTGGATCAAGCAGACTATGCAGCGGTATATTGATAATTGTGGCGGTATGGTAAGACTTCCGGTCCATGCGAGAGAGTGGATAGCGAAATACAAGAAGATATTGCGGGAATATCGCCAATATTATGGCAGTGAGCCGTCTGAACGTGAGCTGTGCCACCTTCTAGGCGTTGACCGGGAAAAGCTCCATACAATACAGGAAAGCGCGAGAATCGGGCAGATAAAGAGCTTGAGCGAAGTGATGGGCGGAGAAGAGGAAGATTTTACGATTGAGGATACCATAGCATCAGATGAAGATATAGAGGCGGATGTAGCTGAAAGATTAGATACTGCTGCTATGAAGAAAGAATTGTGGATTGCAGTTGATCAACTGCCAAAGGAGCAGTCAGAAGTCATCAGGAAAAGATATCAGCAGAGCATGACCAGGAAAGATACAGGAGAGGCTCTTGGCATTGCTGCAGGTGCGGTGCAGAATTTGGAAAGTAAAGCCATGAGAACGCTCAGAATCCCAAGTAGATCCCGAAAGTTTAAGCCGTATTTTGAGCAATATCTGTCAGCACACAGCTATCACCATGTAGGTGTAGAGAATTTCCAAAGGACATGGATGAGTGAGGTTGAGCGTGAGGCGTTGCGGGAAATGGAATGGGAAAAGGAACATGAGCGGATTATGAGAGAGGCGGATCAGGTGTTGGCAGAAAACGCAAGAATCAAGGAGATGCTAGGGTACGCATAGCGATGTGGTGTGATACTAAAATGATACTTAAATATATACAATAGATAAAAATAAGCCTGATTCTTGGAAATATGAGCGGAAAATGCAGTAAAAACAGATGAAAAAATAGGAATAAATGCTTTAAAGGTTTGATGGAAAAGAATAAGATTTTTTGAGCAGGATTTTAGGAAGATCAGCTAGTAATCGCTGGTCTTCTTTTTAATATAATAGGAAATTCCGATTTTTGTTGGAACAATGAATGAAAATAGCCCGCACAAAGTCGGGCATGAGAACAAGATGACGCTCGTTAGAAGATATAAAAACCTTCTACACCAGCCTCATCGGCAAA
>ENA-OQJN01000212-OQJN01000212.1-human-gut-metagenome-genome-assembly--contig:-NODE-212-length-28235-cov-3.513484_pt1 | contig 28235 bp, 35 predicted proteins | sample MGYA00242610_ERZ504777 | MGnify/ENA primary metagenome ERZ504777 (study PRJEB26092, sample SAMD00036350) | human gut metagenome | host: Homo sapiens | study: EMG produced TPA metagenomics assembly of... | reverse complement strand
CTGGTCCATTTCTTTTTCATAAGCTCCCTTGGCATAGGCTACATTGCTCAATGCCCGGAGCATCTTATCTTTTGCCAGCTTTTTCATAACCTCTGCAAGATCAGCGTCCAGAGTACCACGCTTCACATAGCGGTTTATGGTATTCAGCCGCTTCTCATAAATCTGTTTCACCGGATGATCGTCCGCAAGCTCCCGTTGTTCTCTGCCTTTTAGGTTGCCGATCTGCCGACAGGTGCGGTGCAGCTTGTCCCCGGTGCATAGCCGCCACAGTATTTGGTGTGCCGTGCGTCAATGGTGAGAAACCATCTGCCGCAGATGGGGCATTTCTTGGGCGCATGACCCACACAAAGTCCCTCAAACAAATCGGAACGAAACATTCCCACAAAGGAAACATAGTGCATCCGCTTGACCAGCTTCGCAACTTTTTCGCCGGGACGGATGACGGATACATACTGAACGGAATTGTTCAGGGTAGACATCCAGGTATTGCCCTCCGTGATGGAAAACTCCGGCGGGAAATAGCTGCCGAACATTTTTGCAAAACCCTCTGCGGTGCGGTCTGCTTCGTTGCCGTCTGTTTTTTCTGCAAAATCAAGCATGGCCGTTTGGTATTCCCCAAGGGAGTATGCCAAATGCCCGAAAACTGCGGTATAGCGTTGGAGCATCATCGCATCGGTAAAGTTCTGGATTTCTTCAAATTGCAAAGAATTGGTTGCGGCTTTTATGGCAAACTCCACATATTTCAGCGCATTGTCCACAGTAAAGACTTTTTCAATCCGTTCTCTGTGCTTTGAGATATTCATATAGGAGAACGGCGGTGTTTGACTGAGAATATCAAGCATCGTCAGAGCAGCTTCCTTTGCAATAGGACAGAGTGCAGAAGCATCCTGTCCGGCGTTTAATATTCCAAGCAGCAGATTGATTTTCTCGCATTGCTCGTTTATTTTTGCAATGGTATTCACAGGAACATTCAGTGCATCACAGGCAAGCGTACCGACAGGTAAATGTTTGCTCTCATATATGACCGTATCCTGCCAGAAATCCAATGTCATCAATTCTTGATTCATGCTTGCCCTCCTGTCCTGTTTTTTCATTTTTCTAATTATATCATGTAAATGTGAAGAAATCTACGTCCTCAGATAAGTTGTCCTGTTTTTTGAAACAGGATTGTCCTGTCATTAGCCTGTTTTTTGAAAAATCCGTCATAACCATAATAGAAGGAGCGAAGCACCTGCCAATCACGGCGGGTGCTTCGTGCTTTCCAGAATATTATGAACGGAGGGTTTTCTATGACAATCTATGAAACCATCAAGGCGGCAATCAGCGTCAAGCAAGCCGCCGAACACTACGGGCTGAAAGTGAGCCACAACGGCATGGCTTGCTGCCCGTTCCACAACGACAGGCATCCGAGCTTGAAGCTGAATGAGGACTATTTTTTCTGCTTCGGCTGCGGAGCCAAAGGGGATGTGATCGACCTTGTGGCAAGGCTGTTCAATCTGAGCAGTTATGAAGCAGCGCAAAAGCTGGCTTTGGACTTCGGGCTTAACCCGAAACCGCCCACTGCCGCAGCTATGGTCAAGCCGAAGCGTCCCTATATCCGTCAGTTCCGGGAGGATGAAATGCTGTGCTTCCGGGTGCTGACGGATTATTTGCATCTGTTGGAAGATTGGAAAGTGCGCTATGCTCCCAAGACACCGGAAGATGCTCTGGATGACCGTTTTGTGGAAGCCTGCCAGATGCACTGCCATATCGAATATATGGCAGATGTGCTGACGGTGGGTGATCTGGAAGAACGGGTGGCATTGGTGGACAAGCTGATGCAGGACGGCAAAATTGCTTTTCTGCAAGAGTATACCGCACGAAAGAAAAAGGAGGTGGCGCACCATGGCGAAGAACCGGAAAACGCCTGATATGAACTTGCCCATGTGGTTTGACGGGCAGAACATCAACGAAGCTCTGTTTTGTGAAGAATTTCTGCAAGAGCGCAGGATCATCTTCGCAAACGGAGCTTTTTTCACGCCCGATGGTCGAGTGACGGACGATCTTCCTCTGCGTGGGGAGATTTACGACAAGCTGAAATTCTGTGCCGTAAACAATATCCCCCGGAAGATCACCAACATTCTGGAAGTGCTGAAACTGGAAGCGCAAGTGCCGGACTTTCCACCGGAGCAGGATCGGATTCATTTGTCCAACGGTACGCTGCTATTGAACGGCACATTTACCGAGGGCAGACCGGCTATCGTGCGGAGCCGTTTGCCGGTTGCTTACAATCCCGATGCTACTGCGCCGGTGATCTGGCTGAACTTTCTGGATGGGTTGCTTTACGCCGAGGACATTCCAACTTTGCAGGAGTTTATCGGCTATTGCCTGATTCCCTCCAACAAGGGGCAGCGCATGATGGTGATTAAAGGCAACGGCGGCGAGGGTAAATCTCAAATCGGTGCGGTACTGTCTACCATCTTCGGCACGAATATGAAAGACGGCAGCATCGGCAAGATTTCTGAAAACCGCTTCGCCCGTGCCGATTTGGAACACATTCTCCCTGTGCGTGGATGATGATATGCGGATGGAAGCTCTGCGCCAGACCAACTATGTAAAATCCATTGTCACCGCACAGGGCAAGATGGATTTGGAACGCAAAGGCAAGCAGAGTTATCAGGGTTGGATGTTCGCCCGATTGCTGGCATTCAGCAACGGTGATCTGCAAGCCTTGTATGACCGCAGTGACGGATTTTATCGCAGACAGCTTGTGCTGACCACCAAGGAAAAGCCAGTGGACAGAGCTGACGATCCCGACCTTGCGGAGAAGATGAAAGCTGAAGCCGAGGGTATCTTCCTGTGGGCATTTGAAGGCTTACAGCGGCTTGTTGCCAACAACTTTAAGTTTACGGAGAGTGAGCGTATCCGGGAAAACCGGGAAGCGGTCAAGCGTGACAACAACAATATCTTTGATTTCATGGATTCCGAGGGATACATCCAGCGTAAAGCGGATGCGTCCATCAGTTCCAAGGATTTCTATGAAATCTACCGGATGTGGTGCGAAGAAAATTCCCTTGCACCGCTGAAAGCCCGCAGCTTCAGCGACGCCATGATTGCCAATGCCAAGAAATTTAATCTGGAACATTGCAACAATATCACCAACTCTGCCGGACGGCGGGTTTGGGGATTCATGGGAGTGGAAGCCATTGCACGACCTCATATAAATGGGTTTTACGGAGATTCGCCGTGTACGTACGTACCGGAGGACATTCCGGAGGAATGGCGGCAGGTCGAGTAAATCCCATTGGCTGGTACGTATGTACGCAGCAAAAGAGCGTGAAACGCTTGTGATAGAAACAGCTCATTTCCTTTATTTGGGCTGTTTCTATTGCAGTGAAAGATTTGATTTTCACTGCCGCCGGGATGGGTGGTGTTTCGCAAAACAGCAGCTATCCGGGCTGAACAACAGAAAACGATGCCGACAGTTTTCGGGCAGTTCAGCAGAGGTCACCGCAGTGACCGCATTCCCCCTCGGGAGAGCCCTCGGAGAGCCCACGGCACTTTGCAGCCAGTATGGATGAAAGTGTCATAGTGGGTTATTACACTTTGAAAAAGTGCCTCTCCGTAGCTCCCCGCTGTCTGCAAATCCCAAAGGAGGACAAAAATTCAATGGCAAGAAATGATGGAATAGACCGTACCGTAGCCAGAAATCAGGACTTGGAAACCCCGGCAGATGTGGCTAAGGTACAGGAACACAATGAGCGTGAAAAGGACAGCTACAGCAATCAGGACATCGTGCCGGAACGCACTTCTCTGAACGTTCATTTCAAAGCACCCACGGACGATTATGTAAAAACGTTTGAGCAGATGGAACAGGACGGCGTAATTTCCACCAGAGGTCTGAAACCGGATGCCGTCAAATACGGCGAGTTAGTATTTGATGTGAACTCTGCTTATTTCTACAATCATGGCGGCTATGAATTTGCAAAACAGTTTTATGCTGATGCTTACAAAGCCGCCGTGGAGATTGTAGGCGGTGAGCAGTATATCCTCTCCGCTGTGATGCACGCCGATGAGCGCAACCGGGGCAATGTCCGAAGCTCTGGGCGAGGATGTGTACCACTATCATCTTCATGTGGTTTATATCCCGGTGGTGGAAAAGCAGATCCTTTGGTCGAAGCGATGCAAGGATGAAGCCCTCCGGGGAACCGTTAAGGAGGTCATCACACAGGTCAGCCGCAGTAAGAAATGGGAGTCTAAGCCGGTGCTTGACGAGGACGGTAATCCAATGTTGAACGCAAGAGGAAAAAGATTTTGAGGTCATCCTACAGTGTGTTGCAGGATGACTTTTTTCATTTCATGCGAGTTGCCGGATATACCGATCTGGAGCGTGGAGAGCGTGGCAGTACCGAGGAACATCTGACTGTGACCCAGTTCAAGGTGCAGGCAGAACAGCAGCGGCTGGAAACTGTGGCCGGACAGGTGGCACAGGTGGAGCGGGGTTTGGAGAATGCCAAAGCTGCCACGGAGAAGCAGAAACAGAAACTGGAAGCTCTGCAAAAGGAAACCAAAACAGCAAAGACCGTTGCTCTGACGGTGCAGGAGATTGAAACAATGGGCAAAAAAGCCACATTCGGAAACAATGTTGTGCTGACTCCGGATGAATGCGACACGCTCAAACACTATGCGGTCAATGGTATTATTGCCAATGCTGACAACAAGCGACTGAAAGAAAAATTGGCTTCCGCAGAAAAGACGGTTTCCATCTGGAAGCAGCGGTATGAAGCGGTAAGCGAAAAATATATGGAACTCAAACAGAAAGCCCAACCCTTTCTGGATGCACTGGAAATCGCATCCGAAAAGGTTCGGGCTTTTATCAATTCTATCCTCATCAGAGGAAAGCAAACACAGGAACACGAACACCCTGCCCGGAAGCGTGGACAGGATATGGAACTTTGATGGAGGAATCGCCTATTGAAGAAATATTATGAGGAAGCGAAATATAATGCGGCATTTGACCGCTGTGTGGATGTTATGAGCCAGATGCTCCAGAAATATGGACATCAGGTTTTGGATAAATTGGAACAGGACGCACCGCAGGGAGTGGAGCATTCCGAGGAAAGTAATCAAGCGCAGCTTCTGACGGATAAGGCTGCGTAAAATTTGCAATTTACACGTTGCGTATTCGCTATGGCTATGCTATAATGATTACGCAACGTGTATTTTTTTGCTTTTGTGGAGAAAAGACGGATGGATTGTAAAAACAGAATTATAAAGTTGCGTGAAAGCACAGGACTGAATCGGAAAGATTTTTGCAAGCTCGTCCATATTCCTTACCGGACTATGACTGAATGGGAATTGGACAACCGCCATGCACCGGATTATGTGCTGTGGCTTTTTGGAGTATTATATCCGCAACGAGGGACTTATGGTAAAAGGAAGGAATGAGGGAGGTGGAGATTCTGAAAAAGAACAACTTAAATGCTATCTTTATACAAGAGTGTCCACCTCGATGCAGGTTGACGGATACAGCTTGGATGCCCAGCGTGACAAGCTGCGGAAGTATGCGGCATACGAGGATATGATCGTTGCCGGGGAGTATTCTGACGAGGGCTTTTCCGGAAAAGAACATTCAAGGGCGGCAGGAGTTTCAACGGATGCTGAATGACATCCAGGACGGCAAAGATGATGTTTCTTATGTGTTGGTCTTTAAGCTGTCCCGATTTGGCAGAAATGCAGCGGACGTTCTGAACTCTTTGCAACTCATGCAGGATTTCGGTGTCAATCTGATCTGCGTGGAGGATGGCATTGACAGCTCCAAGGATGCAGGAAAGCTGATGATCTCTGTGCTGTCTGCGGTGGCAGAGATTGAGCGAGAAAATATCCGCACACAGACAATGGCAGGACGTGAGCAAAAGGCTCGTGAGGGCAAATGGAACGGCGGTTTCGCTCCATATGGATACAAACTGGAAAATGGAAACCTTGTCATTGCAGAGGATGAAGTGGAAGTAATTCGTGTCATTTATGACCGCTACATTCACACTAATGAGGGTGTTGCAGGAGTTGCAAAATATCTGAACCGCAATGGTTATACTAAGAAACTAAGACAGAATAATACCATTCCGGGATTTTCAAGAGATTTTGTGAAAAATGTATTGTACAATCCTGTTTATATGGGAAAGATTGCTTACGGCAGACGAAGAACAGAAAAGAAACAGGGTACAAGAAACGAGATGCACGTGGTTGAGCAGTCGGAGTTCCCGGTTTATGAAGGACAACACGAAGCTATCATTTCCGAAGAGGATTGGTATCTGGCACAGGAAAAGCGCAAGATCAATTCCTTTAAGCGGGAAAAGGTTAACAATCCAGACCACGCACACATCCTGTCCGGTATCTTGAAATGCCCATGCTGCGGAAAGAGTATGTACGGCAATATCGCCAAGGCGCACAGGCAAGGACAAGAAACACGGTATTATTACTACTGCAAAAATACGGTTACACCGACAGGGCATGAGTGCAGTTTCCGTCTGAATATCGAGCAGACGGAAATCAACAAATTTGTGCGAAGGTTATCTCCGCTATGGTCAATAATCCACGGTTTGTAGAAGCGATTCAGGCGAAAATCGGAACAGCAGTTGATACAGAAGATATGGAACGGCAGATTGCTGTCCTACAAGGGCGGCTAAAGCAAGCCTTTGGAACGAAAAGCCGCTTGGAGCGTCAGATGGATACCTTGGACCTCAATGATGCCCACTATGACAGAAAGATTTTGGACTTGCAGCGCCGCTATGATGAGCAGTATGATATCATAGAGGAAATGGAAGTTCAGATTGCCGAACTGCAAGGACAGATACGCAGCATCCAGCAGGAGAAAAATCTCTGGCGATAACATTTATCGGCTCTTACTGGCATTTGATGAAGTCTACCATTCCGCAACAGAAGCGGAGCAGAAAGAGTTTATGAAAGCCTTTATTGAGCGAATTGAGATGTTCCCGGAAAAGAGAAAAGACGGTAGTTGGATAAAGAAGATCGTATTCAATTTTCCTGTGCCTGTTGATGGTGAGGAAGTGAAAGAACTTCCCTTGGAAACTGAAACAACTGTTGAGACGTTCCAGTACAAGGATTATGCAGACCGCTATTCGGACGCCTACGAGCTCTATGGCTATGACGCTGAGGCGCTGTTCAACCACTATGAGACGGTCGGCAAGGCCGAGAATCGGGTAGGACGCTTCAAGAAGACGCCGGAAGAAGATGACCGGCATCCCTATGTGTGGGACGCCGATGAGCCGCTGGACCCGCTGCCGCCTTTGGACTTTCACGCGCAGCCGGACTGGTTCGATGCCCGTACCCTCCCGGAGAACCTGTCCAACGTCCGTATCATAAAAGAATATGAGCAGCTGGAAGCCTTTATAGAGAAAGACGAGTGGATCGGAGACCCCGTTCTGGTGCGAAAGGAAGAGCTCCTGACGGAGATGAGCAGCCGCGCCCGGAACTATAGAGGCCGGCGCGGCGGAGCTGACTATCTCCGCGCCATCAGTCAGGACATCGACGTGCTGCTTGATTTCATGGGATAAGGATGCTATAAGATGAAAAGGGAAGAGCCTCACTGCAAAGCGGTGAGGCTCTTCCTTTGGTGGAGCACAGAGGGTCCGTCTGGCTCACGTGTGGTGGAGGCGATGGGAGTCGAACCCATGTCCGAAAAGAGTTCAGCGTAGGTGTCTCCGGGTGCAGGCGATCTACAACATTCCCTCCGCGTCACGCCGGTCGTCAGGCTAACGCTTCAGTAGCTTCATGAGTTCCTGCCGGTCCGCAAAGCTTAGGTCCGTTCAGGTGCTGTGTCTAAAGGACGCCCCGGCCCCACACGACACAAGAGTGGGCGGAACGCGCAGCACTCAGGCTGCGAGCAACTGAGAATTATTGTTGTCAGTTAATTTTTTGGAGGAGTTTAGAGCAGTTCCCCCACTGCTACCCGCTGCCCAGGCCTCGCTCCCCCCGTCGAAACCTTTACGCCCCCATAAAGCGCATGCTGCCATGCGCAGAAAGCTTGGTGTTCTCAGGGCAGGAATGCTGCCTGAAAGAGATCTAGCAGAATTTGCCGTTGGACTTCACAGCCCGGTCGATGGAGCGCTTGGCGTCGCGCTTGGCGGCGTCGGCACGCTTGTCGTAGAGCTTTTTGCCCTTGCACAGGCCGACTTCCATCTTGACGCGGCCATGCTTGAAGTAGAGAGAAAGGGGAACGAGAGTATAGCCCTGCAGCTTGCACTGCTGGTGCAGACGCCGGATCTCGGTCTTGTGGGCCAGCAGACGCCGCACTCGCAGAGGGTCCTGATTGAAAATGTTGCCGTGGTCGTAGGGGGTGATGTGCATTCCCTTGACCAGAAGCTCGCCGTCCTCAATATCGACCCAGCTGTCCTTCAGGTTGACGCCGCCGGCACGCAGGCTCTTGACCTCGGTGCCTTTCAGCTCGACGCCCGTTTCCAGCGCTTCGAGCACGAAATACTCGTGACGCGCCTCGCGGTTTGTGGCGATGGTCTTTGTCGCCGGACGTTCCTTGGCAGGTGCCATGAAGCGCGCCTCCTTCCTTTACTCCAGAAGCCGGTTTCATAAGCATTGCACACCGTCCTGTATACGGGCAAAAATTCTCGTCGTTCGGCGCACTCTGCTTATAAAAGCAGCTTCTTTGTCTTGTCATTATATCACATTTTGCTGGATTTTCAAGAGCGATTTTTGAAAGAATCGTTAAGGTTCTATAAAATCTGCTCTTTACAGCTCGTCGCGGCCGGAGAGCGCGCGGTAAAGCGTCGTCTCATCGGTGTACTCGAGGCTGCCGCCCACAGGCAGGCCGTAGGCTAGACGGGTGGTCTTGATGCCCAGGGGCTTGATGAGCTTTGCCAGATACATGGCCGTGGCCTCGCCCTCAACGGTGGGGTTCATGGCCATGATGACCTCTTTCACCTCGCCGCTGCCCAGCCGGGCCAGCAGCTCCTTCACCGAGAGCTGTTCGGCGCCGATGCCGTCCATGGGGCTGATGAGGCCGTGGAGGACATGATACAGGCCGTGGTACTCCCGGGTGCGCTCAAAGGCCTGCACATCGCGGGGCGTCTCGACCACGCAGATGGTGGAGCGGTCCCGCTTGGCGCTGGAACAGATGGGGCAGAGCTCGGCCTCGGTGTAGTTCTGGCAGACGCGGCAGCGGTGGAGCCGGGTGTGGGCGTTCTGGATGGCCTCGGCCAGCGCCGCGGCGTCCGCGTCCGACATACTCAGCACCTGATAGGCCATCCGGGTCGCGCCCTTGCGGCCGATGCCCGGGAACTGGCTGAACTGCTCAATAAGCTTTTCCAGCGGCGCTGCGGTGTAACCCATGCGTATCCCTCCCGCTTAGAGGCCGGGGATGTTCAGACCGCCGGTCAGCTTGCCCATCTCGGCTTCGGCAGTCTCGTCCACCTGCTTGACGGTGGCGTTGACGGCAGCGGCCACCAGGTCTTCCAGCATCTCGATGTCGTCGGGGTCAACGGCCTCGGGCTTGATGGTGATGCCAAGGATCTCGTGCTTGCCGTTCATGCGGACAGTGACCATCTCGCCGGAGGCGCTGCCGGTGTACTCGGCGGCTTCCAGCTCGGCCTGTTTGGCCTTCATGTCATCCTGCATCTTCTGAGCCTGACGCATCAGGGCGTTCATATCGGGGCGGCCAAAGCCTGCGGGCATTCTTGCTTTCATAATTGGTTCTCCTTAAAAGTTATTGTTTATTTTTTCTTCGCGCTGTCCTCAATGCTCACGTCCAGACCCAGCTTTTCCAGCGCATGGAGCGACTGTTCGGCATTGGAGGTGTGCTTTGCGGCGGTGCGGGGCTCGTAGGGGCCGATCGGCACCGCGACGCCTGACACCTGCGCGATGAGCTTTTTGATGAGACGCTGGCTGTCCTTGTTGACACGGATGAAGTCCCGGAAGGTCTTGCCGCCGTCGATGAGCACCCGTGTGCCGTCGAAGTACGCCTTCGATTTGCGCAGATAGCTGTGAAGCATCGGGTCCTTCTCCTGTAAGAGCTTGACGACCTCGCTCCACTGCTCGAAGGGATTGATACCCTCTGCGGCCACCTTGCGGGGGCGGCTGAGAGCCGGGTTGGCGGTGTACTCCGGGGCAGGTGCTGCCGGGGCGGTAGACTCCACCGGTTTCTCTTCCGGTACGGGCGGGACTGGCGCAGTGACCGGCGCAGTCGGCTCATCCCATGGCAGGGGGGCCGACTCCGCCACCGGCGGCTCGTCGGGCGGAGGTGGAAGCTCTTCGTCTGCGGGCGCGGGGGACTCTGGAATATCCGGGACAGCGGCCTTCGGCTCTGCAGCGGGCGCGGGAGCAGGCTCCTTTTCCACTGCCGGTGCGGCCATAGGTTCCACGGGTGCAGCAGGTGTACTCATGAAAGGCTGCGGCGCAGACTGGATCGGTGCCGAAACAAAGGGCCGGACGGCCGGTGCAGCAGGAGCAGCAGTCTGGGCAGGCATTGCCGCCACGGGGACAGCTGCGGCCTGCGGCGGCTCCGAGAGGGTGAAGAGGGCCAGTTCCAGCTCGATGCGCTGGTCACTGCCCCGGGTCATATGCTCAAGGGCGCTGCCCAGCGTACGGATGGCCCGGATGGCCTCCCGCTGGCCCAGCTGAGGGCCTTTTTCGAGGTACTGCTGTTCCTCTTCGGGAGAAACACCGGACAGCAGGCTCTGCCCGCCGGGCAGAGCCGCCAGCATCAGGGCGCGGTAGTGGGCGATGAGCTCTTCGGTCAGACGCTTCACATCCACCGACTGCTGCCGCAGTGCGGCCAGCTGAGCCAGCGCCGCTGCGCCGTCCTGCGCTTCGAGAGCATCCGAAATATGGAACAGGTAGCTCCGGTCGGTGACGCCCGCCATCCGGCGGACAACATCGGCATCGATTTTTGCGGTCACGCCGGCGCAGGTGTCGAGGATCGAGAGGGCGTCGCGCATGGCACCGTCGGCCAGGCGGGAGATCAGCTCTGCACCATCGGTCGTCAATTCTAAGCCCTCTTGGCCGGCGATATACTCGACCCGCTGGGCGATGTCTTCCGGCCCGATGCGGGTGAAATCGTACCGCTGGCAGCGGGAGAGGATGGTGGCCGGGACTTTCTGGATCTCGGTCGTGGCGAGGATGAAGATGACGTGGGCAGGCGGCTCTTCCAGCGTTTTCAGCAGCGCGTTGAAGGCCGCTGTGGACAGCATGTGTACCTCGTCGATGATGTATACCTTATAATGACAGGCACTGGGGGTGTAGGCTGTCTCATCCCGCAGGTCGCGGATGTCGTCCACACCGTTGTTGGACGCCGCGTCCATCTCCACCACGTCGAGGATGCTGCCGTTGTCGATGCCCCTGCAGATCTCGCACTCGCCGCAGGGGTCGCCGTTATGGGGGTGAAGGCAGTTGACCGCCTTGGCGAAGATCTTCGCGCAGGTGGTCTTGCCCGTGCCGCGCACGCCGGTAAACAGGTAGGCGTGGCCTACGCGGCCCGACGCTATCTGATTGCGCAGCGCCGTGACGATGCCGCGCTGTGCGACGACATCCTCAAACCGCTGGGGTCTCCATTTGCGGTATAATGCGCGATACATCGGTGCTTCCCTCCCGTCAGTAATAAAAAATCGGACAGCGCTGACGGGGTTTGACCCCCGCCTTGCGTAACTCGGCATACGGATGCAGGCTGACTGAAACGCACGGGGCGCGCCGCTTAAGGCTGCTTGGTTCCCCACCTGACCTGGTTCACTGCGGCTCCATCGTACAGGACCCGCATCCGTATGCCCGAACCACGCAGCAGGCGCTGTCCGACAAGGCACACGATTCGTGTGCTTTAGTATTGTACCACAGTTCGGTGAGGAATGCAAGAGGAAGCTAAGGCTGCTCCCATCCGGCCGCAAAAGCTCCAGTGCATGCGTTTCAAGCCGGGAAACGTAACTCCGGCTTATTTGGAGCAGCTTTGCGTTTCCAGCTGGGTCAGCGGCGGCTGGCCCGCCAGACCGTACCTTAACAATATGAGTTTCCGCTCCCGGGCGGGCAGCCCCTCGATGAGACGGCGCAGGCGCTGGGCATCGTCCTGTTTTTCGCAGCTGTCCTCCATGCAGAAGCCGTCCTGCAGTACATCGGCGAGGGTGAGGGCAGAGTCCTCCTTTCCGGCATCAAGAGTCTCCTGAAGCGAGAGGGTGGGGGCGTTCTTCCGCTCCCGCCGGAAGTGCATCCGGAGCTCGTTTTCAATGCACCGGCTGGCATAAGTGGAGAAGCGCGCCCGGCGGGTGGAGTCGAAGGTGTCCACGGCTTTCATCAGGCCAATGGTGCCGATGGAAATCAAATCGTCCTGCTCAGAGGGGAGAGCATAGTATTTCTTTGCGATGTGCGCCACTAAGCGCAGATTGTGGCGGATGAGCTTTTCCCGGGCGGATGGATCGCCGGCCCGCAGGGCGGCGAAGGTCCGGATCTCCTCCTGTGGGCTGAGCGGGCGGGGGAAACTGCCCGCTTCCAGATGGAGCGCCAGAAACAGAAATTTTGTGGCGAAAAATTGCAGTAAGGTCAGCAGCACACGATATCCCTCCCGGTACATAGTTGTTAAAGTGTATGAGCCGGAGTGCGGATAGTTGCCGGAGAGGCCTTTTGTGCGCGGTATCTTTTCCGCAGGGAAAAAGCGTGGTATACTGAGGGGGATAACTCGGAATTTGCGGAGGAAAACACATATGAAATACAAAGGAACGCTTATTGTTGTTAAAGACTGTAACCGAGCGCTAAAGTTTTATAGTGATATGTTTGGGTTTCAACTGCTTCAAGATAACGATGGAAATATGGAATTGACGAATAACTTGTATTTACAGGAATCGGGTTACTGGGAACAATTTACAAAAAGAAGCATAATTTCAAACAGTAATCAGTCTGAATTATATTTTGAAGAACCTGACATAGAACAATTTGTAGAGCGTCTTGAGACACTTTACCCTGAAATCGAATACGTCAATTACCTGATGACACACAGTTGGGGGCAAAAGGTGGTCAGATTCTATGACCCTGACGGTAATCTGATCGAAGTCGGGACACCTGTATAATCAGCTCGACAACTTCCCATTTATCGAGTGACGAAAACAATACATCCTTCAGCGGACGACCCTAAAACGCTTGTCCGCTCTTTTTATGCCAGTGCATCCTGACAGGAGAACTGCCCGGCGAAAACGTCTGCGGGCGGCGCATGGAACGGTCAACGGGTCAACAGCTCAAAATGATTCCGCTTTGTGACCAGCAGCCCTTCCTTTTGCAGCTTGAGCTTGCAAGCCTTTTTGGTCTTGCCGTCCACCGTGATGCTCTTGACGCTCTCGGAGGCGTAGCCCGTGGGGGTCGTGCCGCCCAGCCAGCGCCCGGTCTTTGCCAGCTCGTGCATGTTGTCCCGGATGCGCTCCGCGATGGTCTCACGTTCCAGCTGACTGAACACGGATGCGATGTACATCATGGCACGTCCCATGGGGCTGGACGTGTCAAAGCTTTCACGGATAGACACAAAGTCGATGCCCAGCCGTCCCAGTTCTTCAATCAGGCTGGAAAAATCACTGATGTTGCGGCTGATGCGGTCCAGACGGTAGACCACAATGGCCTTGAATTTCCGTTCCTTGGCAGCAGTCATCATCTTTTTGAAGTCCGGGCGGTTCAGGTTGCCGCCGGAAAAGCCCTCGTCCTCAAAGACAACGGCATGTTCCGCGGCGGCATCGCCGTAGTGAGTGCGGATATATTCGCGGCAGAGGTCGATCTGATTTCCGATACTTTCGCCCTTGCCGGTGTAGCGGGACTTGCGAGAATAGATGGCAATGGTGTCAGCAGTTTTGGCCATGAGATACTCCTTTCCTGTTGTCCGGTGGCCGTAGATGCGGCTGTTGTAGCATGGCAAGACATCTTTGTAAAGAAAAATAACGATAGTCATACATATTTCATCATACTACGAACGGAGGTGTCAAGGATGTGACAAGGCAGAACAAGCGAGGAAATCAGAATGTTTGACTATTTCTATGGGCAGTCGGGCGAGATGTTCTCGTATTTCCGGGTGCCCAAAATTTTATTCCGTGACATAAAATTCAAGGACCTGTCCACTGATGCCAAAACGCTGTACGGTATCCTGTTGGACCGCATGGGGCTGTCGGTGAAAAACGGATGGCTGGATGAGCAGGGAAGGGTGTATATCATTTTTCCTGTGCAGGAAGTGATGGATGCACTGGGCTGCGCAGACAACAAGGCAACCAAACTGTTCCGGGAATTGGAAAAGTTTGGACTGATTGAGCGCAAACGGCGAGGGCTGGGAAAACCCAATCTGATTTACGTCAAAAACTTTGCAGACCCACGATGCCGCAATTGTGGAAAGAACGGTTCCGGTGCCGCGGATTCAGCGCAGCAGGAAACGGCAAAATCACGAGGAAATAAGACTGAGTGGAATAAAACCGAGGGGAGTGAACCTGATTCTTTCTCTTCCGATGCGGAAAGCAAACCGGATGAGCGCACACGGCTGGAAGCGTATTTTATGCAGTCGTTGGAGGTGGACTTGCTGCTCCGGGTCTGCCCGGATGAGGAGGACACCATCCATCAGCATGGGCTGGCAGCAGCCCGATGAGCTGCCTGTTACGCTTTCTACCCTGATGGCAAAAGCCATGAACGACCAGTGCATCCCGCTCGGTGAAGGCATCCTGCACCATGCGGAAGGCGTTGACCTGATTCCGGCTAACATCGAACTGGCAGGGCTGGAAGTGACGCTGGTGAACAGCATGAACCGGGAGAAGATGCTCAAGCAGGTGCTGGACAGTGCCAAACGGGAGTACGATTTTATTCTGCTAGATTGCACCCCTTCCCTTGGGATGCTGACCGTAGTCGCTCCGCTTCTATGGCTAGCGGTACGCACTATGTGCGAATTTATAATTATCTCCTGCGGAGATACCGCCATCAATGCACTGGCAGCGGCGGACACCACCCTGATTCCCGTACAGGCGCAATACCTTTCCGCAAAGGGACTGGAGCAGCTGCTGCAGACCATCCAGAAAGTGCGCCGGCAAATAAACCCGAAGCTGAAAATCGAGGGTATCCTGATGACCATGACGGACAGCCGCACCAATTACGGCAGGGAAATCGATGCACTGATTCGGCAGGCATACGGAAAGCACCTGAAGGTGTTCGGGCAGACCATCCCACGGTCCGTCCGAGCAACAGAAACCAATGCGGCAGGCAAAAGCATCTTTGCCTATGACCCCAAAGGCAAGGTGGCAGCGGCCTATCAATCTTTGACGAGGGAGGTGCTGGCCGATGCCGAAAAGCAACGCATACTTGGCGCTGAAAGGTCTCGATGAGATGTTTTCCACCGAAGAATCCCGACAGGAACAACAATGGGAACAGGTTCAGCAGATTCCCATCGAGGAGCTGTTTCCCTTCAAGGAGCATCCGTTCAAGGTGCTGGACGATGAGGCTATGCAGCGCACGGTGGAAAGCGTGGCACAGTACGGCGTACTGGCCCCGCTGATTGCGAGACCCCGCCCAGAAGGCGGATATGAGATCATCTCCGGGCACCGCCGTCAGTATGCGGCGAAACTTGCCGGGATGGATACCCTGCCGGTTATCGTGCGGCAGATGTCGGACGATGCTGCTGTGATATTGATGGTGGATTCCAACCTTCAGCGCGAAAACATCCTGCCCAGTGAGCGGGCTTTTGCGTACAAGATGAAGTTGGACGCCATGAAAAGAACTAGCGGTAGACCGTCAAAAGAAAATGTGTCCCAAATTGGGACACAAAAACGTTCCGACCAAATCATGGCCGAAGAACTTGGTGAAAGTCGCAATCAGATTCAACGTTTCATCCGTCTGACCAAAGCAGGGCCTTGGCTGGGTCAATATGGACAGTCAGGCACCCAATAAGGTGGTAGGGGAGTGGCTTGCAAAACAGGGCTACGACTATATCAAGCCGGAATTCACCTATGGCAAGTCCCGCATCGACTTTTACATGGAAAAGGGCGAACAGAAGTACCTGCTGGAAGTCAAAGGCTGCACACTGGAAGTGGACGGTATCGGCTATTTCCCGGATGCACCCACCGAGCGCGGCGTGAAGCACCTGCACGAGCTGGCGCAGGCACAACAGAAGGGATATCAATGCGCAGTGGCCTTCGTGATTCAGATGGAAGGCATCACCGAGGTGCGGCCAAATGTCAGCACACAGCCGGAGTTTGGCACGGCACTGGCCGAAGCAAAGGCTGCAGGTGTGCAGGTGCTGTTTTTGCTCTGCCATGTAGGGCGTGACAGCTTGGAAATCGTGGAGCAGCGGGAAGGCTGAAAAAATTTCAGAAAACCTCTTGACCCTGACGCAGCGTCATAGCGTATACTGTGGCTGTCGCAAGGGAGGACAGCAAGATGATGACAGTGAACGAAGTGAGCAAGCGGACCGGAGTGAGCATCCGGACCCTGCAATATTACGATAAAATCGGTCTGCTGCGCGCGGCGGGCCGTACCGAAGCAGGCTATCGGCTGTATGACGATGCCGCGCTGGAACGTTTGCAGCAGATCTTATTGTTCCGGGAACTGGAATTTCCGCTGAAGGATATCCAGAAAATCGTGGAGAATCCTGCTTTTGACCGGCAGAAAGCACTGGAACAGCAGATCACACTTCTGACATTGAAAAAGCAGCATCTTGAAGATCTGATCGGCCTTGCGCAGAAAATTCGAACCACAGGAGGAAAGGTTATGGACTTTACCGCATTTGATACGCAGAAGATCAAAAAGTATACCGAGCAGGCCAAAAAGGAATGGGGCGAAACGCCGGAATACAAAGAGTTTGAGGAAAAAACTGCCCATAAGACCGAGAAAGAAGTCAAGGACATGAGCAGTCAGATGATGGACATCGTGGCGGCATTCGGCGGGATGCAGGGCAAAGACCCGGCGGACCCTGAAGTGCAGGCACAGGTGAAGAAGCTGCAGGAGTTTATCACAGAGCACTACTACAACTGTTCCAAGGTGATCCTGAATCAGCTGGGGCAGATGTATGGGGCAGGCGGAGCATTTACGGAAAACATCAATGCTGCCGGCGGTGCCGGTGCCGCAGAATTTGCGCAGAAAGCCATTGAGATTTATTGCAAGTGAGCCCAAAAACGCTTTGCGTGATTCAGTTACAGAAATCATAAATAGGAAATGTTATCATATAGATACAAGAAACACACCGACAACATTCCAGTGGAGGATTTCGATATGAAGGCAAAGTTTTACATCTGCAATCACTGTGGCAACCTCGTCACTACCATCCATAACGCAGGCGTTCCGCTGGTCTGCTGCGGGGAGAAAATGAAAGAGCTGGTTCCCAATACGGTGGAAGCCAGCGGCGAGAAGCATCTGCCGGTGGCAGAGCTTTCCGGCAGTCGTCTCACGGTCACAGTGGGCGCGGTGGAGCACCCCATGGCGGATGTTCACTATATTCAGTGGATTTTTGTGGAGACCGAGAATGGCGGGCAGATCCGCTATCTGAATCCGGGGCAGGCTCCCAACGCGGTGTTTGAACTGGGAAGTAAAAAGCCGGTGGCCGTTTACGCATACTGCAACCTGCATGGGCTCTGGATGACGAAACTCTGATACAATCAATGCAAACGGGGAGTGATTTGATGTCACTCCCTGTTTTTTGATGAGAACTTTATGCGGTTCTTTTGGTTCGGAACTGTGTGTAAACGGGATAGATAAAATGAGCGGACACACTATATGTGTTTGTTAAATACTATTGGCGTTCAATTTTTTGCGTGGAATCGTGAAAATGAGACCTGTGAAAAACGTAGAAAATTTGATATGTTTGCGCTGCAAACTAAGACATATTGATGTTTTTGAAACGAGTTTATAGTGAAATATGTGCGATTCGAGTGCAGATATTCATTCTTGTGAGTTTGTTGTGTGAATTTGTCACGTTCCGCCGCAAAAAAGGATTTGACGAAAAAAATACTCTGTGGTAATTTATGAGCAAATTCGCTTTTGTGAATTAAAGTCGAATTTGAATCCGCATGCATTATCCTGGTATGCGGAAAAGGAGAAAGCATCTTTATCGCAGGGAGGATTGCAAACAAAACCCAGTTCCTCCGCCCAAACCGCTGCGTAGCAGCAGAAAGGACGACCGAATATGAGTTATGACAAAGTGCAAGTCGGCAACAGAATCCGCGGAAGCCGCCTCGAAAAAGGCTGGACGCAGGAACGGCTTGCAGCAGAAGCTGAAATTTCAGTGCAGCAGCTTCGCGCATTGGAAAAAGGACAGCGCAATCTGGGAGTAGACCACTTGGGACGCCTGTCGGACGCAATGGGAGTCAGCAGTGATTTCCTGCTGAAAGGTTGTTCTGAAAACAGGCCGGGACTCGGAAAAGGAGTCTCGGCCTGTTTGCGTTTTCGGCGCAAAGGAAAGGATTGAACAATGCGATTTGATGCAAAAGAATTCGGCGGACGTATCCGCGATTTGCGGAAAAAGAAGGGGATTACACAGGAACAGTTGAGTATGATGCTGAAAGTTAGTGCGAACCATCTTGCAAAAGTTGAAACGGGAAGCCGCTGCTGCTCGATTGAGTTGCTGCAGGATCTTTCGTCCTGCCTGAATGTCAGAACGGACTATCTGCTGAACGGAGATGCACCGCATAACAACCATCTGATGGAAAGACTGACGTTTCTTGCACAGGAATTAGAAAAGATTACGGCGGACCTCCCGATATGGGGATAGGAAAAAGCAGAATCCTCTTTTTCAATGCCCAAAAGCGTGGTAGAATAGAGCTGAAACGGAGGACGTTGCAATGGACTGGTCGAAGGCAGATTGGAAGCTGTTTTGTGCGTGCATCGGGGAATGGCAGGAAACATATATCAAACGCTTGAATGAGCAATATATCGAAATTTTAAGCGGAGACGGTTTGGCTTCGGATAAATTCTGGAAGTTGAATCAGCGCATCCAAGAGGATAAGAAGAATCTTGGTGTAAAAATGTCGCTTCGTAAGCCGGATATCGCACTGACACTTCTCAATCTGTTGAATGAGAATGTTATCTCATTGGATGACCTGAACGGGTTCAGCAAAGAATTGCAAGAAACGTAAAGCAATTGAAGATAAGACTTGTTGAACGAGAATGAAAAGGAAAATTACTACGAAACAATGAAGATTCTGGTCAGCGCCTGCCTGCTGGGCGAAAACTGCAAATACAGCGGCGGAAACAATTACAATCAGGCGGTCTGTGATTTTGCGCGGGGGCATCAGGTGGTTCCGGTCTGCCCGGAGGTTTTGGGCGGCCTGCCCACACCGCGGTGCCCGGCGGAAATCGTGCAGGGCGTTGTCACGAACAAAGAGGGCATCAATGTGGACCGGGAGTTCCGAGCGGGCGCAGCCAAGGCCCTTGCCATCGCAAAAGAAAATGAGGTGGAGCTTGCCATCCTGCAATCCCGCAGCCCCAGCTGCGGCGTGAAGGAAATTTACGACGGAACGTTTTCCGGGACAAAGATTCCCGGACAGGGCGTTTTTGCGAAAATGCTGATGGACGAAGGCATCCGTGTTCTGGATGCCGGGGAATTGCCTAAAATTATCTTGAAAAATGAGGACGGAAAATGTCAATCAAACTGATTTGCAGCGACATTGACGGTACGCTGCTGCAATACGGCAAAAAGGAACTGGAAGACGAGATCTTTGAGCAGATACGGGAGTTGCATCGGCGCGGCATTCTGTTTTGCCCGGCATCCGGTCGGCAGTATACCAGCCTGCGCAAGCTCTTTGCACCGGTGGCAGACTGCTGTGTGTTTCTTTGTGAGAACGGCGGCGTGATCTATAAGGACGAACAGTGCATCGCCAAGAATCCGATGCCCCGTGCACTGGCCGAAGAAATCGCCAACGACCTGTGGACCCGCAGCGACGGGCAGGGCGAAGTGATGCTTTCCGGCCAGAATACTGCATACCTGATGGAGCGGGGTCTGGGAATGCTCAAGCGTATTCAGTTCGTCGGGAACAATTATCAAATCATCCATGACCTTCCGAGGTGCCGGAGGAGATCACAAAAGTATCGGTGTATCTGCACGAAGGCGTAGAATCTTACACGGAACGGTTTGTCCCACGATGGAAAGAGGCAAACTGTGCCGTGGCGGGACCATATTGGATCGATACTACCTCTGCCAACAAGGGCATCGGTGTGCGCAGCATCTGTAAGACTCTGGACATCGCCCTTGCCGATGTGATGGCTTTTGGCGATAATTATAACGATGTGTCGATGCTGGACATTGTGGGTGTGCCCTACATTATGGATGGTGCCGCCGCACCGCTGCGGGAAAAGTACCCGAACCATACACCCCGCCCGGAGGATGTGCTGCGGGAGTTCTTGAAGCAAGCGTAAATTTGGAACGCGCACGTTCCAAATTTGAAATGATACGATACAAGCTGCACGGCTCTGCTGGAAGAACTGCGCTGACAGGAGAATTTTATGACAGAGCGTTATTGTGAGGGCGAACGATTTACTGGCCTGTCGTTTGCCGGGGAAGTCTTTGAAAGCTGCGATTTTGCGGACTGCGTATTTGTGGACTGCTCCTTTACAAAATGCGGGCTGGATCATACCACGCTGAACGAGTGCAAATTCGTGCGGTGTGAGGTCACAGGTCTGCGCAGCACCCATTCTTCGGTTCAGTCGCTGGATTTTGAGGACTGCCGTTTGCAGGAAATCGAGTGGGCACCGCTGATGTCCAATGGTGCCTTCCCGGACCCCATCCATACGCTGAAGGGGTGCCGTCTGAAATATAACACCTTCACCGAAATAAACTTTAACCGCTTCGACTTTTCGGACGGCAACGAAATTGTCGGCTCCATGTTTGCCAAATGCGAGATGCAGCTGGCGAATTTCAAGGGCGTGGAACTTCACGAAACGGAATTCTACCAGTGTGACCTGCGCAAGGCGGATTTCCGGGATGCCGCCGATTATAGGGTGGACATTCTGGGCAGCCGCCTGAAGGATGCGAAATTTTCCCTGCCGGAAGCGGTGAATCTGCTGGTAGATTTGAAGATCAAGCTGTCGTAAGAAGGAGAAAAAATGCGTCAACTCATCATTGCACGAAAAGATCTGCAGATGTCTCCCGGTAAGCTGGCGGCGCAGTGCTGCCATGCTTCGCTGGCATTCCTCACCGACCCCATCGGCATGGGACAGGGCGTGGAACCCATCGAGAAAGACGGAGAAATTACCGGCTATCGGGCAGAAATCATGTTGGAGAAAGCAACCTATGAAGAATGGTTCGATGGTTCGTTTACCAAGACCGTATGTGGGGCAAAGAACCGCAATCAACTGCTGAAAGCAAAGACCATTGCCGAGGAATTGGGACTGGTGGAAAACAAAGACTTCTTCCTTATCCGGGATGCCTGCCACACCGAGCTGGAACCGGAAGAATTTGATGAAAACGGCGAGGGCATGACCCTGACCTGCATCGGGTTCCGTCCGCTGCCGGACGAAATTGCACATCAGATCAGCCATAAATTTCATTTGTATTGATTCCTGATTTACGGAATACGAAAGAAAGTCCCGGCCGTTCTCCTGTGATTTGCAGGAAAATGGTCGGGACTATTTTGCTTTTTATTGAAGATTCATCCACGCCGCCAGTGCATCCGCTGTCTGCTGTTGCTGTTCCTCGGCGGAGATAACAGGCGCGCCATCGCCCTTCTGCGCACCGTAACTGCCGAACCCGGCATGACAGCCGCCGTCAATGACCGTTTCGGTGGTGTCCTGTGGGAGGTTCGTGCGGTCGGCTTCGTATTTTTCGCGGTTCAGCACACCGTCCTCGCTGCCGTAAGTGGAATAAACTCGCAGGCCGCTGTCGGTCAGGTCGGCGGTAGAGTAGGCCGCCAGCAGCACCAGACCGTCCAGTTCATCGGTGTGCTTGGCCGCATAGCTTGCCGCCATGGCCCCGCCCAGCGAGTGCCCGCCGATGTACCAGTCTGTGACTTCGGAAAAGCGTTCCGGGATGCTGTCCGCCGCGTTCATGTCCAGTACGGCCAGATTGCAGGGCATCTTTACCAGTACGCACAGGATGCCGTCCTCGGCAAGATCGTGCAGGAGGGGAGTATAGGCGGTGTTTTCCACCTTGCCGCCCGGATAGAAGATCAGCCCGGCGGTGGGAGATTCCGGCGCAAAGACCCAGTTGCCGTTCTGCTCGGTGACGCTCACCACGTCATCCGATACCAGCGCATCCTCGGCGGCGGGGTCGGCGTGGTAGTAGTCGCTGACGTAAACGCCGAACGCAACATAGACGGCCAGCAAAATGGCCAGCAGGCAGAGGAACACTCTGAAGAGAAACGATTTTTTCTTCTGGTTCTTCATAGAACTCCTTTATTTTATAAGCATTTTCCACAGTCACTGCAGCCGTTGCAGATCAACTTGCTGCCGCAGGTCTCGCAGTTTGCGCGGAAATGAGGCACATAGAGATCTTCCTGCGGGATGGGGTAGCCCCAGTCGTCCACGAGGTCAAAATGAATGGGCCTGCCCTGATAGTTCATGCCGGATTTATAAGCCATTCGGCTTTGCAGCTGCTTGCTGGGCAGGTGGTAGCGCCTGCCGTCCTTGATGAACACGGTGCCGGTCTCGATAAAGCAGAAGGTCACATTGGCATCCACGCATTCCTGCCGGAGAGACTTGACCCAATCAAAATTGCAGGGGCGGGCACCATCGTAGTTTTCGCCGCCGCAGATGACCTGCTCGATCTGCCCGGCGGTAAGGTACTGCCGGATGCTTACTGGCCCGATGAAGGGCGCGCACATGATGCCCTTGTGCTTGAAGGGCAGGTCAAACAGAATGGGAATGCGCTCATCGGCGCGGCGCTGATTTTCACAGGTGACGTTGAAAAAGATGTTGTCCCAACCGCTGCCCCAGTCCGGCGGCAGGCACTCCCGTACCCGCTGCGGTCGTTTGGTGAGAAGGAAAAATACCACATCGCTGCGCTGGCGCATGATGTCCCACGCCTCAGTCCGCCACGGGTCGGCTTCTTCCAAGAAAAATCCGAGGTCATGCAGACCCGGATCTGCTCACCACTCTGGATTTTGTAGTGTCCGGTGCGGTCTTTCTGGAGCGGATAGGAAAAGCCGCTTTTCGTTTTGTAGATCTCGGCTCCGTTCTGGTCCCGCATCCGGTCGAGAAAATACATGTAGCAGTTCTGGCAGCCCTCGCTGCACTTGACGCAGCCGTGCCATGGATTCCAGATGTCGTGCAGGAAGCTCACCTTCTTTCGGTACCTATTATTATAATAGCTGCGCGGACAGGAAACAAGAGCACCCCTTGCACCGCCCCATTGGATGTGATAAGATTAAATAAAATTTAATAACGCTTTGTATGAAAACAACTTTAGATAGAATTCCAGGATGATACAATAGAAGGGGATTTGACTATGGCACGATATAGCGTGAATAATTATACGGTGGATGTGCTTTTGGCGGATATAAAATCCGGTAATATTGCGATTCCGGAAATGCAACGTCCATTTGTTATGGGACGCAACGCAAGTGCGTGATTTGATGGATTCGCTCTATAAGGGCTTTCCGGTCGGATATATTATCGTATGGCAAAATCCAAGTGTAAAGTTGAAAGACGGAACAGTTGCAATAGGGAAAAAGTTCTGATCGACGGGCAACAGCGTATTACTGCTATGGCGGCTGCAATTGTGGGACAGGAGGTTTTAGACAGCCACTATAAATGGAAACGGGTCTGTATTGCGTTTAACCCCATTGACGAAATATTTGAAGTGGCAAATTCCGCAAATCAAAAAAGCAGTAAATGGATTCCAGATATTGCAAAAGTGCTGGATGTGTCCTTTGGTTCTTTTTCTTTTGTGATGGAATATTGCCAGAAAAACGGAATTATGGACAAAGCACAGGAAATCAATGACACAATCAATCGGTTGAGGGCAATACAAAATAATAGCATTGGTGTTATTACGCTGGCAGAAGATTTGGATATTGACAGTGTAACGGAAATTTTTATTCGAATCAATTCTAAGGGTGTGGTTCTGTCGCAAGCAGATTTTGCAATGTCTAAGATTTCTTCGAATGAAATATATAATGGAAATGTGACCCGAAAAACGATTGATTACTTCTGTCATTTGTTGGAGTCTCCGGAGGATTTGAAAGAAATCAAGAAAAATGATGCTGAATTTGCGGCGAGACCGGAATTTGAAGCTATAAAGTGGGCAGCTGCAAAGAATGCACCGATTTATCGCACATGTTATACGGATATTCTTCGTGTTGCATTTACATATAAATTCAAGCGAGGAAAGCTAGCAGATTTGGTTAGCTTGCTTTCAGGTCGAGATTTTGAAACGCGTGAATTTAAGATCGAAATAGAAGAAAGGTCGTTCAATCAATTACATGAGGCAGTTCTGCAAGCGGTGAATCAGACAAATTACGAACGGTATTTGATGATTGTGCGCTCAGCGGGAATTGTGAAAAAATCGCTGATTCGTTCACAAAACGTTTTGAACTTTGGCTATGCGCTTTTTCTTGCACTTCGTGAGCGAAAAGTGGATAGTAATCAAATTGAAAAGATTGTACGCAAGTGGCTGGCTTTGTCTATTTTGACGGGAAGATATTCTTCTGGCTCGCCAGAGTCTGCATTTGATTACGACATTAAGAGATTCTTTGCTTATGATGATCCGATGCAGTACCTGAATATCACAGAGGCGGGCGAATTATCTGAGGCGTACTGGAAGGTAAATCTTGTTCAACGGCTGAACACATCGGTTGCGAGCAGTCCATATTTTAATATGTTCCTTGTGGCACAGGTCAAGGCACACGATAAAGGCTTTTTGTCGATGGAAATTGATATTGAGTCCATGTTGGAAAACAGAGGCGATATTCACCATTTGTTCCCGAAAAATTACTTGATAAAAAATGGAATTGTGCAAGCACAATACAATCAAATTGCGAATTATGCTTTTATTCAACAGGAAATCAACATTAAAATTAAAGATAGTTCGCCAGCCCACTATATGACTGAAGTGATAGGGCAATGCAATACGAAAAAGCCTGTTTATGGTGGAATCATAGAACAAGATAGGCTGGCTGAAAATCTTAAACAGAATTGTATTCCAGACGGATTTGAAAGCATGGAGATTGGCGACTATCAGGATTTTCTACAAAGGCGTCGGGAACTGATGGCCGAGAAAATACATCAATACTATGATTCTCTCTGATTTCAAAGGCGAAACTTGATATAAAGGAATGCCCTGCGCAATGCTGTTTCCCTTGGCGGCGACAGCGACACCCTTGCCTGCATCACCGGCGGCATTGCCGAAGCCTTTTATGGGATGCCGCAGAAACTGCGGGACGAGACTTTGAAACGTCTGCCGGAGGATATCCGGGAAGGATATGAGCTGTTTCGGTGGAACATCGGCCAGAGATAAGACATTCGGAGAACCAAGGAGCAGATACAACACACTCGTGATGTGAAGTATCTGCTCCTTGGTTTTTAATAAGACTCGATGGAGGGCGTCTTGCATCGGCCTGAAAAATCCGATATACTGAACCCAGAGAGTATATCGAATTTTTTGGGAAAAGGAGAGAACGTTATGGAACATCTTTATGAAAAGGCACTGGAGAGTGCGGAATATATCAAGACGCACACGAAAAAGCGCCCGAAGATCGCGGTGGTGCTGGGCTCCGGCCTTGGCAAGCTGACCGCGGACTTTACGGACACGGAAGAACTGTCCTACAAGGATATCCCCAACTTCCCGGTATCCACGGTGGCAGGACACAAAGGCGCATTGTTTGCTGGCAAGCTGGGGGACACGGAAGTCTACGCCATGGAAGGCCGCTTCCATTTCTATGAGGGCTACTCCATGAAGGAAGTCTGCTACCCGTTCTATGTGTTCAAGCTGTTGGACGTGGAAAAGGTGGTGTTGACCAACGCCTGCGGCGGCATCAACCGGGAGTTTGCGCCGGGCACCCTGATGCTCATTACCGACTTCATCAACATGATGGGCACGAACCCCCTCATTGGCCCCAACGATGAGCGCTTCGGCCCCCGCTTCCCGGACATGACCGAACCTTACAGTCTGGAACTGCGGAACCTTGCCAAGCAGACCGCCGATGAACTGGGCATTGCCTACAAGGAGGGCGTTTACATGAGCTTTATGGGCCCTTGCTATGAAACGGCGGCTGAAATTCGCGCCTTTGCGGGGATGGGAGCCGATGCCGTGGGCATGAGCACCGTGCCGGAAACCATGGTCTGCAACTACATGGGCATGAAGGTACTGGCCGTCAGCTGCATCACTAACATGGCCACCGGCATCCAGACGGTCAAGCATAGCCACGCCCGCGTGCTGGAGATCGCAAATCAGGCAGGCGATACCCTGTGCCGATGGCTGGGTGCGGTGATTCAGAGAATGGAGTAAAAAAGATATACCATGAAGATCCTTTCGTTTGGTTCCCTCAACTACGATTATACCTATGAGGTCGAGCACTTTCTCGCGCCCAAAGAGACCCTTGCAGCCAAGTCCATGCAGCGGGGCTTTTGGAGGGAAAGGCGCAAACCAGTCTATCGCCTTTGCACGAGCTGGATTGTCAGTATACCATGCGGGTCGTGTCGGCGCAGATGGACAACCATTTGTGGATTACCTGAAACAAAATGGTATTCATACAGATTATCTGATAAAGGACGATGCTGCTGCCACCGGCCACGCCATCATTGAGGTATGCCGCGGCGAAAACTGTATCCTGATCTACGGCGGTGCCAATCAGGAGATCACCACAGAGCAGATCGACCACACGCTGAAAGCCTTTTCGCCAGGCGACTGGCTGGTGCTGCAAAATGAGATCTCCAATCTGCCGTACCTGATGCAGGCCGCACAGAAAAAGGGGCTTTCCATTTTCTTCAATGCCGCACCCTACGATGTCGGCATCTTGACCTACCCGATGGAACTGGTGGATGTGCTCTGTGTCAACGAGGTGGAAGCCTGCGCCCTTGCCGGAACCGAGACCTTTGAAGCGGACGCTGTTTTGACCCTGCTGCACGAAAAATACCCGCAGACCCGTCTGCTTCTGACAGCCGGGAGTGCGGGCAGCTACTATCTGGATGCAGAGCGGCGGCTGTTTGTCCCCTGCGAAAAGGTGCAGGCCGTGGATACTACAGCTGCCGGGGACACTTACAGCGGCTATTTTCTGGCGGGCCTTTGCAGCGGCAGTTCAGTAGAGGACGCCATGCGGCTTGCTACCAAAGCAGCCGGAATTGCCGTGCAGCGCAAAGGTGCAGCGGCATCCATCCCGGAAATCAAAGAGTTGAAATGAATGATACAGAAGGCCATGTGGATATTCTGGTCTGCATGGCGGGCACCGGCGGCACGGGTTTTGGCACAGCAAGTTATCTGCGCAGCCGCAACCCGAATCTGCAAGTGGTTCTGGTGCAGCCCCATCCGGACTCCCGCCTGATCCCGGAGCACCCGGATGCGCAGATCATAGATGGCGTTTTGCCGGCGTATGATGTGCCGGAAAGCGCACTTTCCGACTATCTGCGGCCAGACTGGAGCGATGCGTGCATCAATGTCCGCACCGAGGAAGCCTACGAAACGGCCCATGAGGTGCTGCGGGCGGAAGGACTGTTTCTGGGCACATCGGCAGTAGCGGCTTTGCACGCAGCGGTGCAGGTGGGCCGCAGACCGGAGAATCAGGGAAAAAACATCGTGGTCATCGTCCCGGACAACGGCATGAAATATCTGTCTACGCCGATGTACCGGCAGAAATGATAAAAACACGATGATACGACTGAATTTTAAAAAGATTGCATAGGATTTTATAAAAGTGTTATTCTTTCATGAATTTTAGCGCTCTTCTATTGACACTGCTAATAAACGGTGCTATAACAGTGGCGTGCTCAGGAGGAAGGGCAAAAGGAGAGCCGCTAGGCTCCCCGGAAAGCCCTTCTGAATGGACGCTTCAGTATTTTTCGCCCCGACCCGAACGCCGGATTGGAGGAATGATTTATGCTTATGCCGACTTGTTTTCCATGAAAACCTGTTCGATGATTTCCTCGATCCGTTCTGGAATGACGCTGCACTGGAACGTATGATGAACCGTGAGGCTCGTGATACCTTTGGTAAGCGCGGTGCAAACATGATGAAGACCGATGTCAAACAGACGGACAATGGCTACGAAGTAGCTGTTGACCTGCCGGGCTGCAAGAAGGAGACGTCCAGATGGAACTGGACGACGGCTACCTGACCATTCAGGCAGTGCGCAGCCACAGCAACGACGAAAAGGATC
>ENA-OQJN01000211-OQJN01000211.1-human-gut-metagenome-genome-assembly--contig:-NODE-211-length-28355-cov-10.650276_pt1 | contig 28355 bp, 22 predicted proteins | sample MGYA00242610_ERZ504777 | MGnify/ENA primary metagenome ERZ504777 (study PRJEB26092, sample SAMD00036350) | human gut metagenome | host: Homo sapiens | study: EMG produced TPA metagenomics assembly of... | reverse complement strand
CATATTTCCTTTGTTCCCGCATTGGTTTTGTCTCTCTCATTGCAGACGTACTTTCTCTATTCACATCTGCATGACTTGGAGATTGTATACTACCCGTTTTATTTTCCCATTTCTCAAACATATTTTTCGGCTCTTCATAAGTGAATGGCTGCTTCCTGTTCGTCTGTTGTGATTCAAATCCATTTGTCTGCTTCTGATCCGCCGCATGCATATCATTCACATTATTCTTCTCCGGCTTTTCTTCCTGATCAGAAAAAGGTTCTTTCGATGTCACTTCTCCTGCAGATGTTAAATTCTCTGTTGTCCCTTGCTCTTCCATTCTGGAAACTTGCTCTGTCCCATGCTCTTCTTGCTCCATGTTCTGATGTGACATTTCATCAAAAGAATTTCCTTGCCGGTTCTCCATTCCATCTGCTCCCTTTACATTTTCTTCCATCTGCTGAGTACTGTTTGAATTTTGGTTATGAGCACCATTCTGTTCCATTGACTGCTCCATGTTCTGATGCAATATTTCATCAGTGCTATCGTCCTGCATTCGGAAGTCTTCATTCATATTGTTCCTTTGTTCTGATTGCATCTCATTTTCAATGCTTTGTGACATCTCATCAAAAGAATCTCCTTGCCGGTTCTCCATTCCATCTGCTCCCTTTACATTTTCTTCCATCTGCTGAGTACTGTTTGAATTTTGGTTATGATCACCGTTCTGTTCCATTGACTGTTCCATGTTTTTAAAGCTGTCTCCTGCACTTCCGCCAGTTCCACCGCCTTGGCTTGTTGCCTGCATATTTTTCATCGCATCTCTTTGCTCTTTCATCATGTGGAACTGTCTCGCCTGCTGGACAGTTTGTCCTGCACCCCGCATCATATGATATGCAGCAATCAATTTGCCTGTCATGCTGCTTAAGCCAGCATCTACACCTGTTAATTTTTCTATGATATTCGCTCCATCAATGACACACCAAGCAATAAATAAAATGATGATTCCCCTTGCCAATCCGTTAATTTCTGTCTTGGAATTGACGTATTCCACAAAAAGAAAATAGGATTTCAAACTAATTGCCGTAAAACAGAGCGCAAAATAACTATCTCGAATACTCTCCAATATTTTTACCACTTTTCTTGAAGAAGAAAGGTTCGCAGCATATAAACCAACTAGAATACGACTTACAAAAATTTCATAAATCACTCTTGTATTCTTATATGCAAGACAGATATAGATCAAAATTGCTGCAGCTGCAGTTAAATAATATGTACCATAGTGAAACGTGTACCGGTAATAATAGGTATTTCCGAAGTCTGTCCATGCAACTCCGTCTTTGGCATCTATCAAACCATATTCCCCATTTCCTGTAGGCGTCAACCGTTTCTTTAAAATGCTTTCTGCATTTTTAGACAATCCGTCTGTTCCCGGATCGAGTATTTCACCAATATCAATGTAATCTACATCCGTTTTGCCAAAAGACGTACTCTGTGGGATTTTCCCTTTACTATTCAAGTTTTCCAGTCCAATCTTGAAATCAATATAGTAAAGATCATACAAATTGGTACGGATTAATTCTGTTCCGTTAACCGTACTTCCCCCGGATAATGCTGCATCTTTAAAAGCAATGGAAAATCGGTTCAGTTCTGTAAAAATGGTTGTCGACGCCGACATTACTACCATCAAAATCAAAACACTGTGGATTACATTATGCTTTTTGTTCTTCCCAAACATATACATGAATCCAAGAATGACAAGAGAAGCCATCATAATTGCCTGTATCAGTGGTTTGTAATCACTCAGGTAATTTTCTAAAACAGACCATCTTGTAATATCAATCAGACCAAACGTCCAATCGTACAGCGTAATGCAACAATCAAGTAACAGTGACAATCCTTTTACCAACAGCCAGCCTACTGTCCTTACTGCGGTAAGGATGATATCATTCGTACTGAAAAAATCAGAATTTAATTTTAAAAATTCTATAATCTGTGCTTCTGACATAACGCCTCCTATCCTGCTTTTTGGAGCGTTTCCAAAAAGAGTGTTTTCTGTATCTCCGGAAGTTCTATCCGGTTTAAACAATCTGTAAATTCTGCAATTGTCATCTCTCTTCCAATTCCATATTTTTCCTCCATATCTTTTCCAAATGCGTTATAAAGCAATGGTTCTAATTCTTCATAAGCCGGAAAGTCAGACAGCCTTTGCACTTTGTTTCTGTCTGCCTCCTGAAACATCTGAAAACTTTTTGCAATATCCCATACCCTTTCATCTAGTCGGATCCCCACCCGGCTTTCTTTGCAAATATCCATAAAATTCACATCATTTGGATGCGGATATGTTTCTTTTGGAAAATATTCATATGCATACCAAAAATACCTTCCACTTTCTACAGAGTTAAAAATAGGTCTTGGTTTAATCTTGTTTCCTTTTAAATCTCTTCTCTTTGAACGCCGGAAGATAACAATCTCACCTTCCTGAAGTTCCATGAGTTCGTTGTGATTTAACAATGGTCGTTCGTCAATTGATTCCGTATAATATTTATGAAACGACAACTTGCTTCCTGCTCTCTGCACGTTTACAATTGATTTGCTACCGAGCATATTCGAGAAACTTTTTGAGGTTTCCTCTGAGTTTGTCTGCAGATAAAAGTGATTTCCACAATTCCCTTTGATCGTTTCTGCAATCTGTTTTCCATAAATCTCTTCTAGCTGTTCATAATTCTGTAAATACAAGTCAAACGAAATATTTTGTCCAAGTCCCATTGTCGTCATTATTTTCATCAACTCAATATTCGGCATATTTCCTGCCTCGTCCAAGATGACTTTTACCTGCCGAGCACATTTTCCTTTTCCATCATCACACATCTTTCCAAGTATATAATACATCTGCCGGATAAAAATGGTTGGCAATTTATAAAGCGAGCTATCATAGGATGGGGTTGCAAGAAATACCGCAATCGGACGTTCCCCGAACCCAATCTCTGCCATATCTATACTGCTCTCTGCCGTCATCATTGCAACATTCCGAAGGGTAAAAATATCTAATTCTCTCAGCATTTCCGAAAAGACCCCTGACTTTGTTTTTCCCGGAGCAACTTTCACACCTAAAAACTTCATTCTTGCCCGGTCATCTATTGGTCGTTGTTCAAAATAAACATCCAAAAGTGTACGAGTTCCAGTTTTATCAACAGGCTTTTCTACTAATTTTCCAAAATTTATTAAAATGCTGTAAAAATTAATGGTCTTTTCATTATCGTTCCGATAATGAAAAGGATGTTTTTTCTTTGCTTCTTCGTTCAGATAAGACCATACCTCATATCGTTTTTGATTTTCTTCTTCTTCTGCACGGAATGCATCTATGATACTTGCAAGTATCATCGCACTACATAAAGCGGCGGCTGCACTAACAAAGTACACCATGTCGCCTTTTGCTCCATCCACATCAAAAAACGAATGTGTCAAAGAATTTACAACCTGTTCTGCCATATCATAATCTTTCTGCTTATAGAACTTCACTGCAACACTAAGTAAATTAAATCCCATGGAATACTTGGGATTAGATGCATTTAGCAGATATACTTTATATCCTCTTTTTTCCAACGCTGAAGCAAATACTTTATAATGCTCCAGCTTGTTATCATTTATAATCACGCTTGGTCGAAATTCAGCTCTTGAATAACTCTCTATACTGGACTTTACAAGTGTCTCTCCTTTTCCGGAACGTGTGATTCCAAGAATCAGGTTATTCACAACCGAATCATCTATATAAAATGTCTCACCGATTCTAGAAATTAAGATGCCCGGATTTCCCGGATAAGGAGTTTCAAGCGGCTCAATCGCCTTATATTGCTGCTTAATCTCATCTTCGTTTGTAAATCGAGAGACACCTTTTTGTCCTACATTAAAATGTGTTTCAGACCAGGATAACTTGATTCGGATGACCAAAACAGTATCCAGTATTACCAAGCCGATCAACACTATTCCTACTTCCTGCATGGTTACTTCCATTAAATTCGGAATCATATGTACAAGCGAAAATATTCCTTCTAAAGTACCATGTCCAAGCAAAATGGATGGAAGCTGTTTCAATAGATGGATTAGATATGTCCCGCCTAATATTACAAATAGATCTAACACGATCATCAATACGGTAAGTACATAATTATTTGACAAGAAGTATTCCAATTTCATTGTCCGCCCCTTATCTTTTAAGGGATTGACCAGTTCATTTTTCCATTTATTTTTTCTCATATTTTTTCCTGTTTTTTGTAAGGGGGACAAATTTGTCCCCTTGTTTTTTCTAAAATCCAAAGCTTGCTGCAATATCCGTCGCCCAGCTTGATCCTGTATAAATCAAAGCTGCACCGATAATCAGCCAGAGCACATGCTCTTTTGCCCATTCCTTTGCTTTATGTCCCGGCGCAAGAAAGGCAAATCCCATAATTACAATCACGACAAATATAGCTGTTACTCCCAAAGGAATCACATTTTTATTTACAAATCCCTCTATCATTGTCTTAAGTTGCTGCATGTTCCTGTTTCTCCTTTCTCTTCTTCGCAAGTATCATTAAAATTATTATGATTAAAGCCACACCAACCAAAATTCCTACTCCTGCAAGTATGTAAGATAATTGGTTGTCAACTTTTTGATAAACTGCCGTAGCTTCTATCGTGTAATTAATATCTGTTTCGCTGTCCACTTCCTGCTCTCCTTGGTACAACGCAGTTTTCACTATGTGTGGTGTAGTAATCTCACCTTGATATTCGGCACGATATACCGGAACAAGTTTTTGAATATTTGCACGTGCATCTCGACATACCACACCATCTGCATTCGTGTAAATATCCGATGTATAGTATGTGTTTTTTACCTTGCCATCTGTCCCAAGCCCTACGGATGCCAGCAGTTGTTCTTCATATCCCTGCAAAGGAGCGTTTGCTCCTCTGTCGTTTGGAAATACCAATCCCTGCCATTCAATTGCATTCCGGTCGTATCCTTGGAATGTAATATCAATATCAGAATCAATCCAAACATGGTCTATAAGACGTACTGCAGAAAGGCTACATGTTACCGTTTCCATTCCCCCCGTTTTTTCATTTTTCACAGAAACCTCTTTCGTCTGTGGCGCAGACGAATGTGAAATCTCGTATTGATACTCATTGTAAGCTGATACACTTTGTTTATAAGGTTCACTTTCCTGTTCTGTAATTTCCTTCAATTTATAAACGATTCCATCTACTGTTTTTTCTTCCGGAAATTGATATTCGCTTCCTTTCACAATCGAATCAGATTTTTCGGTATACTCTACTACTTTCTTCTCCTTTTCCGGTTCTGACGTAAGACTTTCATATGTCACATTCTTTAGCACATATTTATTTCCATCAAATGTTTCTGTTTCCGGAAAGGATTTTTCTTCCTCTTTGTCTTTGGTCTGATATGTAATTGTCTTTTCTCTGATGTCAGTATCTTTTGCCTGTGTTGGAAAAGATACTGTACCAATCAATAAAAGTCCCAGCATACCTGCCAGCCATTTATTTCTCTTCATAATTTTTCTTCCTTTTCTGATAAAAAAATGCCAGCATAGTTCCTATAAGAGTAGCTCCTACAATTACTCCTGCCATGCAAAGAGCAATATTAATGTTATCACCAGTTTTTACATGATCTCGTTCACTATCCGGTGTGTCTGTGATGATTTTCCCTGGTGGAACCGGAGTGTGCTTTGGAATCACTTTTGCATCATAGAGCATGTCTCCTTCTTGCTCTCCCCACGTAGGGATTGCAATCAAAAGCGGTGTGATATCATCGTATCTTTTGTGTTCTGAAGCATATAAAAGATACACTCCAACATCTAAATCTTTTATGATCGCTTTTCCGTCCGCATCTGTCGTGCAGCTTCCGTCTGAAGTTTTGTAAGCGCTTAACTCTAAAGCTGCCTCTTCTAATTGCTCCGCTGTCTCAATTGCGTTTAAGTCTATCCCGCTTCCTTGATAAGCCTCCAGCAGCTCATACTCTCCGTCTACAACGTCTGCTACCTTTGCATATTCAAAAACAACATCCTCTTTTGTTGTTCCAACTCCGCCGTCTGTCGATTCTATTTCAATGCTTCCCTCTTCCTCTGTTTGGACTGTCTGCAGTTCATCCAGTAATGCTATATTTTCATTTGCAGCCGATACCGGAAATGTACAAATCATCACCGAAAAAACCAAAGGAAGTAATTTTTTAATCTTTTTGTGTTTCATTGCTGCTACGTTTCCCCCTTTTCTTTCTTATCATGCTTCCAATTCCTACAACCAGATATAAAAATGGAAGTGCTGTAAAGACCAATTCCCGAAAAGACATACTTCCCGGTACAATTTCTTGTTCTTGTTTCTCTGTATAAGGAATCCGTTCGCCTGTGACTACCAGCCGCTTGGTATTCAATCCGTATGGCGTACATGTGATTAGGGATACCAAATCTTTTTCTGCCTGTATCCTCAATCCTTCCACATCCTCCGGATGAACGATTTCAATTTTCGTTACCTCATATGCCAGCTTTTCGCCACAAACTGTTAAGAAAAATAAATCACCTTGTTCCATTTCATCCAGTCTTGTGAAGAGCTTGGCGTTTGGAAGTCCCCGGTGTCCGGTTAGAATACAGTGTGTATTTTCTCCCCCAACCGGAAGGCTGCTTTCTTGAAGATGCCCTACCCCATTTGCAAGAATTTCTTCTTCTGTACCGTGATAGATTGGAAGGTCGACGTTAATCTTAGGGATAGAAAGCGTCCCCATCACGCCTGTTCCCGATAAATTCAATTGACTTTGATAGCTCTCCTCTTCTAAAATCCCCTGCTCAATATCTCCAATCAGTACGCCGTTAGTCTGCCACAGCATTTCATTATACCGCTCTGCCTCTCCAAGCATTTCCTGAAGCTTCTCTTCGCTGTTTGCCTCTATATTTCCCTGATACGTCTGAATCACATTCTGCTGATGCTTTCTGTCTATCACACTAGCAAATGCAGGATATATGCAAAGAAGCAGACCTGTTACAAAAAGAACACCCGTAAGCATCTTTTTTCTCTTTTTAGTTCTCGTCGTTTGATTTTTTCTGTCGTTTTCCATACACAAATGCTCCTGTCACAAGTGCTGTTCCTGCTGTGAGCATCAGAAGCATCATAGAAGAACCAGTTACCGGAAGTTTCTTTCCAACCTTGTTAATGACTGTCAAGTTTGAAGAACCTTCACTGGTATCTGTTGTCAAATCTACATCTGATTCTTTGTATGCTCCGTCAAAAAATTCCTTGATATGCGCAGTCGTTTCTAATTTCTGTAATGTCTTATCGGTTGCTCCATCGCCTTTTACATAATCGTTTCGTTCATCTGTGAACGTCGCTTTCAGATTCAGCACGATTGGATCAAGCAGAGGGCGGTATCCGGCCGGTGCCTCGGTCTCCTTCAGATAATAAATATCCGTATCCAATCCATAGATTTTAATTTCTCTCTTTGCGTTGGATACCATCTCTACTGAATCCTGAGGTGTCGTTCCGCCAATGTGGTCACTTCCTCCGACTGTATCACGATTAATGACAATATACCCATCATCCTCAGCTTTCTTCACATATACTTCATTCTTCAACTCTTTGTCTGAATATAGGCGGAATTTTGCTCCTTCCAATTTCAAATCATGGTCATTCGTTTTCAGAATATTGAGTTTATACGTGAAGCAGACAACCGTATCCCACGGAGTATATCCTGTTGTTCCATCCCCATCATGGTCTGGATTATTTGAAAATTCGAGACGTACATCATTTTCAAATCCCGGACGTCCAGTGTCTTCTGCAGCCTTATCATTTAAAGTTGCATTGTATCTTAAAATTACTTTCTGTCCATACACGTTTTCGTTCAAATCGTTCTTTTGATCAAATTCTCGATCTACGATTGCTTTGATGTCCTGAATCTCTACTTTGAACGTCTCACCATTTCCCGGATTCGTAATCACTTGAAATTCATCTTTTGCAAGCTCATAATTTTTATCCTCTGTTCGAACGTGAATTGCAACTGAATCCGGATCAAATGTCAGAGCTTCGTCCATCACGTCATGCCATGCATAATAATATGTATCATATCCATTGATGTTTGGAATATTGGATTCAAATTTATATGGCACCGTCTGTCCAATCTCGAAATCTCCGATGTCGTTCCATCCGTCATTTCCGATATTCTCTTTGTTGTCATCTTCTTGTATTTTTTTGATCACTGTCGGATAATCTGACTTAATATTCACATCTGCTTTTGGATTGGCTGTATTTACGATACACATAGATGCTGCGGAATGTGTACCCTCTACATCACTTACTTCATCCACTACGTAATAGCCATACTCCAAACCTCCAATCACGATCGAGTTATCTTCCTTTACGCCTGTTACATTCACCACATCTGCCGCTGCTTTATCTTTTACAATCTGATCTCTAAGCTCTTCAACAAAATATCGGAACTCGCTGTAAGAACCTTCTATATTCTGTTCTGTCTGTGCTCCCTCTACCTGATTATTGTTTAAAGACTGAATGTAATCGATCACTTCATACTCTGTTACTTTAGAGGCTTCTTTTCCAATCTTTTTTCCTACCACTGTTTTTAATGATTTCTCATATAGTTCATTAAATGTATAATTGATTGATTCCCCGCCATCTGAGTTTTCCGCATTGAACAGCTTATATACTTGGAATTTCTTTCCCTTCAAAGTTTGTCCTTCATTTCCCTGAACAATGATACTTGCATCACCTCGTCTAAAATCCGCAATACCGTTTTGTGTGTTGAGCATTGTACGGGCTTGTGCTGCAGCCACCTGCATGGTTCCAATTGTTCCTGCTCCTCCACTGACTGCAACAGCTGTAGAAAGTGCCAATGCATACAGCATTTTTAATGTTTTCTTTTTCATAGATCCTCCCCTGTCTCGTTTCCATCTAATCATAGTGATTACGCCCAGAATCAGCGCTCCCATCATTAACAGCATCGTTGTATTCGAACCTGTATTTGGAAGTTTCATCCCAATGTTATTCACAATCGTCATGTTTGTTATCCGGTCTGCTTTTGTGCCAGTCACTGTAAACATGCCATCTGAATCGGTTGTAAATGCCTTTCCGTTTACATAAAAGATAAACTCATCCTTTACCGGAGTGCTCTCTGTACGTATCTCATAAGTTACCGGATTTCCAGAGGCATCCAATGGAAGCCGATAGCCTTTTGGTGCCTTGGTTTCCTGTAAATAGTATTGTTTCCCTATTTTCAATCCTTCCATGTTCAGAAGTCCTTGACTGTCTGTAGTACCCTTTGCCACTTCCTGTGTACAGTCCGAATCACTATATACGGTAAACTCTGCACCAGAAAGCATCTTTCCTTTATTATTTTCTTTATGGATCCGGAGAGTGAATGGAGAAAGAGGGTCTTCTACAATCACAGAAATATGTCCTTCATCTGTAACATCAAAGACTACATTTCCAAGAGTAATATCAATCTTTGACGTGAGTGTAACCTTATTATCTTGTGCAACATGAAATTCAATCAGATTGCCATTGATCTCATAACCGTCCATGACTTCAATTTCTGTAATGCGGTGTGTCCCATACTGCACTCCTGTTAATGTCAGTTTTCCTGCTTCATCCGTTGTCAGTATCTCTTTTGTTCCATCTGGCTTCGTATGTTCAAACTTCGCACCCGGAATTGGGATGTCTGTTTTCTCCTGCCGCTTCACCAAATCTAACTTCATCACTTTTTCCGGCACAACTGGTCTGTTATAGGTGTTCACATTCTCTGTTGAACCTGATGAGGTAATCTGTCTAACAAACACTTCCGAATTAATCAGATAACCCTCCGGTGCTTTCGTCTCCTGAATGGTAATAGTTCCAAGTGGAAACGCTGGATATCCTGTAGATGACAGATACAATTCACTCCCCGATACTAAATAATCTTTTGCATAAGATGTATATCCATCCTTATCCGTTTGAAACACCCATGTACGAACTGGCATCTGTCCAAGTGTTGCCGGGTCTACGTTGGGTGCCCACAAGCCAGCATAATATTTCACGGTGAACTGTGCTCCCTGTAGTGTTGCACTCCCCTGTGGTTTATTCTGGTTCGTCTCTGCATCTACTTTCCCGAGCAGGATTCCAACCGGATCCATCTGCGGGAGATCTTTAAACGTCACCACAGCCTTTTGATCAGCCGTCACGGTTACCTCTTTCACACTTGGGTCAAGTGCAAATCCTTTCGGTGCAGTCAGCTCTTTTACATAATACGTTTTTGCATCTAATTGGAGCGTATCAGAATTTCCATTTGCATCCGTTGTAAGCGTTCCCACTCTGGATGCGCCGGACAGTGATGAGCTGCTGTACACGCCGAAAACTGCTCCCTCCAATGAATAACAGCTGTTTCCATTTGTCAATCCCGGATTTGCAGATTCCTTTTTTAAAGTCAGCGTGCCTTTACTTGGCGCATATCCTAAAAATGCCACATCCTGATAGCTGTCCGGGGTAATGTTGACTTTGTATGCATGGAATCCTAACGTAATCGGGTCTGCTTTTCCTTCCAGCGATGCAATATAGCTTTTTGCCCTGCCGTTATTGTTACAGCTTCCATTCTGATATCCCACTGCAAAGGTCGCATTGTCCATGTCATATCCTAGATTATTTCCGGCATACCCTGGTCCTCCCGGAGAGTAATATAAGATTTTTCTTGCAACAGCATCATCCCATTCTGTAATCTCGCCATATTTTGTACCATAATTACTCCAAAAGTTCTTTTTGTTTTCTGCGCAGTATCCGTAACTGTTTGCACCATCAATTGAAAAATAACCATTTCCTGCACCACTTACTCTTGGCATCTGAGTAACTCCTACTGTCTGCCCCGGTGTAAATGCACGTTCGCTCATCCTATTTAACTTTATTTGGCTTCTTGCAAGAGTTGCCTTCATTTGGCTTTTTGCAAGGACTGCCTGCATCTCCTCTTCTGTTGCCATTTCTATCAGAATGTCCAGCGCTGGATCTTTGATTGCTCCATCCTTTCCAATCTCCTGCTCATTCCGATAATCAACTGACAGAAAAGCTCTTTCGTCCAAAAAAGCTTCCAATCCCAGCTGCTCTGCCGCCTGCTTTCGTGCTGTTACGACTTCCTCCGACATCTTATCGCCTTTTCGGTAGGCTTCCAACACCTTTTCGTATATCTCGTCTTTATTTGTATCAAGTGTCTCCCCCTGTGCGTGAACTGTTGTTGAAAACAGGATACAGATCAGCATCAGTGATAAGATTTTTTTTAATATTTTCAAATGCTTTCCTCCCATCTCACTTAAAATGGTAATAAAAAATAGAGTACCTGAAGATACTCTACTTTCACGTCGATATTTGATTTTCTATTTACTTGCTCCGCAGCTGCATGTATAACCAGTTATCACCGTTTCATCCCATGCGGCGCTGTCTTGCACCCATCTTGTTTCATACTCTGCTGGATGTGCTATAGTTTCTGTCCCCGTCTGCTTTTGGACATATTCTGTATGATGTCCTGCTCCTTCTCCAGCTAAAGCATGTTGTTTTACATGCGGTGTTGGGTTGCCTGTTATGTCGGCACCACATGTATTGCAAATTGTTAAACACACCGTCTCATAAATTGGCTTATATTCCGTCCAAGCCTCTTTTATCAGCACCTGCTCATTATGTCCGGATGCCGGATGATGTACAACTGTCGTCTGAGCATTCCAACTGTGTGTATGGGACGGCTTAGAAGGTTTTTCTCCTGTTTCATTGTTTGGTCTTGCATCAGAGGATGGCTTTTGTGAAGTTGTATTCTTGCCGTCTATTGCAGATGCTTTTTCTGTATCTGTCTGATCCACTGTTTTATCCTGTGTTTCTGTTTCCTGATCCTTACTGTCCGCTTCTTTCTCTTTGTCCGCATCCGATGTATTCGGTTTCTGATCTGTCTCTTTCTGAGCAAATATCGAATCTTCTTTTTCCTGATCAGATGCATCATCATTCACAGCTGCCACCTTCTCTGAGTTTTCCGCTCCTGATGCAGTTGCTGTTCCCTGGTAGAATACTGTCGTCCCTGTCAGACCAAGTAACAATACAAAGGCTGCTCCTGCTCTTGCTATGTTCTTCTTCCTCATACCTTTTCCTCCTCCTTAAATCTTACACTTTACAAAACCACTTTTATTATAGCTTACTTCTTTCCTGTTTACAATCTGTTTGCAACTTATAAAATACAAATTTATCATCAACGTGAAAATACAATGTTTATTCCCGTCTGCATTTCAAAACCAATTCTGCAAATATCACTCGTTTGTATGATTCTTTTAGCCAACCTGTATATGAGAAGAGCAAAATAAGTACCAGTATAATAGCAGCTATTGTCAATATGCCTGCTATGCTAAATCCAACCTTCATAATCACTTCTTGGTTTGTCTGACAGCTTACTGCTGTTTTTCTTACCTGATTCATAAACGCAGCACAAGCCTTGCAGATATTTAAAAGCGCCAACGTCGCCAACACTATATTTAATATCCATATATTTTTTTGATGCCGATAATTTACCTTTGCATTGATATACTCAAACATCAACTCCTGTTCAGACATATTTTTTAAGCGATTATACGTTTCACAATTGTTTAAATCATTTTTTTCTTTCCGCTTGTTATTCCACCATTTGATATGAGAAAATTTATCATTCACAACTATTCCTCCTTGGTTTTCATGTAACGAGAAATAAACAAAATCCCATAAAAGTTTCTCTCAAATTTTTCTTTTTCAAACTTAAAATTCCCTGTGTTCGTGAAAAAGAAAAACTCGCGTGGATTTGTCGAATCCACTACAGTTTTTTCATCATCGTACCTGTAACGGCGTAAGAACAGAACTATGTTCTTAAAAAATATTTAGTTGTGGATTTTTTTACTTGTGTAAGAACCGGATTTTATTTCACTAAGATACTTTGATACAGTCGCCCTGCTGCATCCGATTTTTCCAGCCATGTCTTTTACAGTCATATCTGGATTTTCTCTAAACAAAACATAAACCTTTTTGCGAGTAGTCTCACCTCTTGCAAGTTGCTTTGCAATATTCTTCTGTTTCAAGTTAGCCTTTGCTCTTTTTTGTGCTTCTTTTGCGTTGTAAGGCTGCCCGTCTGATGTATTATGCAGTACCTCACGATAAATCGTTGTCCTGTTCCTCCCAATTATTCTTGCAATCTTCTCTGTTTCTGCCATAGTCATACCTTTTTTGTACAATTTTTGAATAACTAGTCGTTCTTGAAATGACAATCGACTATAGCACTTCCCCATTACTGTTATCCATCCTCCTTCCTAAATTCATTGATTTTTCAATGTTTTTGAGACTTTTCAATACAAAAAAACGCCCCAGAGACTAATTAAATTTAGTCTCTGTGCGTTCAATTATAGACGTTGCGGTTCTTAAAAACTCCTGTCCCTGTAATATGAGTACCTATTCTACAACTGCAATACGCATCATGTTGCTTATTCCTTCTTTTGCTACTCCTTCGCTTCTTGCCGGAATTCCTGCTGTCAATACAACAATGTCTCCTGGTTCTACAATTTGTTTTGCACTCACAAGATTGATAGCCTCTTCACAAATATCTTCTGTCGTCTCCAACTGAATTGATTTGATCGGATATACACCTCTGTAAAGCTGCATTTTACGAAGCGTCAACGCACTTGGGCTCACTCCGATAATCGGTGCTTTCGGTCTGAATTTTGATACCACTCTGGCTGTTGCACCGGATACCGTCGGTGTGACGATACATTTTGCATTCAGGCTTGCCGCTGTTGCAACAGATGAGTAGCCAATTGCACTGGAAATTCCTTTTTTGCGATGTGCCTGTGCTTTTCCAAGAAGTGTCTCATAATCCAAATGCTCTTCTGTATTCTCGATAATATGAACCATCATCTGAAGTGCTTCTAAAGGATATTTTCCCTGTGCAGTCTCACCTGAGAGCATCACCGCATCTGTTCCATCATATACCGCATTGGCAACATCTGTCACCTCAGCTCTTGTCGGTCTTGGATTTCTCATCATAGAATCTAACATCTGTGTTGCTGTAATAACAGGTTTATAGTTACTGTTACATTTTTGAATCAGCATCTTCTGCAAATATGGAACTTCTTCTGCCGGAATCTCAACTCCCAAGTCTCCACGTGCAACCATGATTCCGTCTGCACAACGGATGATCTCATCAATATTTTTGATTCCTTCTGCATTCTCAATCTTGGCAATAACCGGAAGATGTGGTGCTCCACACTCTTTTAACAGTGCTTTGATCTCAAGCACTCCTTCTGCCGAACGCACAAATGATGCCGCAATAAAGTCAACCCCTTGTTCCACACCAAAAATAATATCCTGACGGTCTTTTTCTGTCAGTGCAGGAAGTCTCACCGGTACATTCGGCACATTCACACCTTTTTTCTGCCCCAGTTCACCACCATTAATTACACGGCAAATAATATCTGTATCTGTAATATTCTTTACTTCCAACTCAATCAAGCCGTCATCAATCAAAATTTTCTTTCCGATTTCAACATCTTCTACAAGACCTTCATATGTGATGGAAACTCGATTTGCATCGCCTTCCACTTCTTTTGTAGTTAATGTGAATTTTTGTCCCTCTACAAGTGTCACTTTTTTATCATCTTTTATCACACCTGTACGAATCTCCGGTCCTTTTGTGTCCAAAAGAATCGCAATTGGTTTTCCAGCTTCTTCACGAATTGCTTTGAGCATATCCATTCTGCTTTTCTGTTCTTCATGATCTCCATGTGAGAAATTGAAACGGGCAATGTCCATTCCATTTTCGACTAATTTTTTCATTAATTCTCTGTCGTTTGTGTTTGGTCCCATGGTACAAATAATTTTTGTCTTCTTCATCTCGTTCTCTCCTGCCTTTTTTATTTCTATTTCACATGTGCATGCGTAAACAAATGGTCCTGACAATATTCGTAGTTCCCATTGCATTTTGAACAATAGCGAAATTCCAAATTTTCATCATCAAGTTCCGTGCGTCCGCAGACTGCACATTTATGTTTTGCACCACCTTCATAGTGCTGCTCTCTTCTTGCTTCATGCACTGCTTTTTTATAAGCCTTTTTCCTACGAACCTCCTTCGGCGAATACCGTTTCATATTTCTTGTCGAAACATAGAAAATCAGGAAATTCAAAATGGATACCACTGCAGCCAATGCATTTGCCTTATAGACAATTCCAAATACGCTTCCTCCATATGCCGGCAAAAATGCCTGTAGAATCGCATATCCAAAATAAGCCGCATCCAGACACGCCAGATATTTCACCTTAATCGGAATCACCATAAACAATAAGAACTGTTCGTTCGGATACAACGCTGCAAACGCAAAAAACAGTGACAAATTCAAGTAAAACGTCCCAAGTGGGAATGATATTCCTGTTATCACATATACGAGAATCGCTGCCAGTATATGAAACAGCACGCCCGTCAAAAAATATAGATTAAACCGAAAAGCTCCCCATGCATATTCAAGCTGACGTCCGATCATATAGTATAAATACAATGCAAACACCATAAATAATGCACTCGAACTTGGTGGCTGCATCAAAAATGTAACCAGCCTCCAGATCTGCCCGTGAAACACCGCTTCTATGTTCAGTGACAAATACTGATAATAGAATTCCGGAGCAACCAAACTCAATGCAAAGCCAACGGTATACAACGCAATCACATAAAACATCAGATTCTGAATTGCATATCGTCCAAACTTCCGTTCTAACTTGCTAATCCAATTCATAAAAATATAGCTCCTTTATTATTTTTTTACTTTCTCAACAACTAGTAGTAATTGTATCCTCACTAATTCAGTTTGTCAATCGGGCTATTTATATTTACATAATTTTAACAATTTCTCAACCCTAAAAGCTTAAAATATTCCACATATTTTCAAATTGTGTTTTTCGACATCTTATCGTATAATGTAGGTTGTCAAAAAAACGAAATCCATTTTAATTAAGAAACTATCTGTTTCTTATCCATAAAAAGGAGATAGATATGAGTAACAATAATTTATATACTTTAGGAATTGATATCGGTTCCACTACTGTAAAAATTGCGATTTTGAACGAGCAAAACGAGGTGCTCTTCTCTGACTATGAGCGTCATTTTGCAAATATTCAAGAGACTCTTTCCGATTTGCTCGGACGTGCAATTTACAAACTGGGAGCCATCCACGTATCGCCGGTCATTACCGGTTCCGGTGGACTGACACTTGCAAAACACTTAGAGACACCATTTGTTCAGGAAGTCATTGCAGTATCTACTGCACTTCAAGACTATGCTCCACAGACAGACGTCGCAATCGAACTTGGTGGAGAAGATGCAAAGATTATCTATTTCGAAGGAGGTAATGTGGAACAGCGCATGAATGGGATCTGTGCCGGTGGAACCGGTTCTTTCATTGACCAGATGGCTTCTCTGTTACAGACAGACGCAACCGGTCTGAATGAATATGCAAAGAACTACAAAGCTCTCTATTCTATTGCTGCACGTTGTGGCGTATTTGCCAAATCTGATATTCAGCCATTGATCAACGAAGGGGCTACCAAAGAAGATTTGTCCGCCTCTATTTTTCAGGCTGTTGTGAATCAGACGATCAGTGGACTCGCCTGCGGGAAGCCAATCCGCGGGCATGTCGCTTTTTTAGGGGGACCTCTTCACTTCCTTTCTGAATTGCGGGAGGCGTTTATCCGAACATTGAAATTAGATGATGAGCATATTATTGCTCCGACACATTCTCATCTGTTTGCTGCAATTGGTTCTGCACTGAACTCCAAGCGAGATCTGAGTGTTTCTCTTCAGGAGTTGCAGGAGCGCCTTGCCGGACATATCCACATGGACTTTGAGGTTGAACGACTCACCCCACTATTTTCGAGCAGAGCAGACTATGATGAGTTTCAAAGCAGACACGCAAAACATCAAGTACCTGTTGCTGATCTCTCCTCTTATAAAGGAAAAGCATTCCTTGGAATTGATGCCGGTTCCACTACTACCAAGGCTGCTTTAGTCGGAGAAGACGGAACTTTACTCTACTCCTTCTATCACAACAATGATGGAGATCCTCTTGGTACGACAATCACAGCAATCAAAGATATTTACCGTCAGCTTCCAAAAGGAGTCACGATTGCGCACTCCTGCTCTACCGGATATGGCGAAGCACTGATCAAGTCCGCTTTGCTTCTTGATGAAGGCGAAGTGGAAACGGTATCTCATTATTATGCCGCCTCTTTCTTTGAGCCGGATGTAGACTGTATCCTCGACATTGGCGGTCAGGATATGAAATGCATCAAAATTAAGAATCAGACCGTCGACAGCGTTCAACTAAACGAAGCCTGCTCTTCCGGCTGCGGTTCTTTCATTGAGACATTTGCAAAATCATTGAATTACAGCGTGGAAGACTTCGCTCATGAAGCATTGTTCGCCAACCATCCAATCGACCTTGGCACACGCTGTACCGTATTTATGAACTCAAAAGTAAAACAGGCGCAAAAAGAAGGGGCTTCCGTCGCTGATATTTCTGCCGGACTTGCCTACTCTGTTATCAAAAACGCACTGTTTAAAGTTATCAAAGTATCCGATGCTTCTGAACTTGGGAAGCGGATCGTCGTGCAGGGTGGTACATTCTATAATGATGCTGTTCTTCGAAGTTTCGAGACAATCGCCGACTGCCAGGCGGTGCGACCGGATATTGCCGGAATCATGGGGGCATTTGGCGCAGCTCTCATTGCGCGCGAACGTTTCAGCGAATGCAAAGGAACTACGATGCTTTCCATTGAAGAGATTGAGCATCTAGAGTACAGTACCAGCATGGCAAAATGTAAAGTCTGTACGAATAACTGTCGTCTGACGATCAATAAATTCAGCGGCGGACGCAAATTCATTACCGGTAACCGCTGTGAACGCGGTCTCGGAAAAGAAAAATCTGACAACGGTATGCCGAACTTGTTTGCATATAAAATGCAACGTTATTTCAATTATCAGCCGCTTGACGAATCCGAGGCAGTCCGGGGAACTGTTGGCATTCCACGTGTGCTGAATATGTATGAGAACTATCCGTTCTGGTTTACATTTTTCAACACTTTGAAATTCCGCGTAGTACTTTCTCCGGCTTCCAATCGAAAAATTTACGAACTTGGCATTGAATCAATCCCAAGCGAATCCGAATGTTATCCGGCAAAACTTGCTCACGGACATGTAGAATGGCTCATTCAGCAGGGGATTCCTTTTATCTTCTATCCTTGTATTCCTTATGAACGACAGGAATTTGAAGATGCCAACAACCATTATAACTGTCCGATTGTTACTTCTTATGCCGAAAACATAAAAAACAACATGGATGAGATCACAAACGGAAAGGTTAATTTCAAGAATCCATTTATGTCGTTTAAAAGCGAATACACCTTATCAACCCGCCTGATTGAAGAGCTTTCTGGAGAATTTTCAATTCCGGCTGATGAGATCCGACAGGCAGTTCACCTCGCTTGGACAGAGCTCGCCAAATGCCGCGAAGACATTCGCAAAAAAGGAGAAGAAACCATTGCATATTTGGATAAGACCGGTCAACGTGGTATCGTCCTGGCAGGGCGCCCATACCACATCGATCCGGAAGTACACCATGGAATTCCGGAACTGATCAATTCTTATGGAATCGCTGTACTGACAGAAGACTCTGTCTCTCACTTACATAAAGTAGAACGTCCGCTTATCGTAATGGATCAATGGATGTACCACTCACGATTGTACGCAGCCGCTAACTATGTAAAGACAAAAGATAATTTAGATCTGATTCAATTAAATTCTTTTGGTTGTGGTTTGGATGCAGTAACAACCGACGCAGTAGCAGATATTTTGACAAAATCCGGCAAAATCTACACTTCACTGAAAATCGACGAGGTGAATAACTTAGGTGCTGCCAGAATCCGTATCCGTTCTCTTCTTTCTGCCATCCGTGTCAGAGAAGAAAAACATACTTCACGCGAGGTTAAGCCATCCTCTATTGTGAAGGTTCCATTTACGAAAGAGATGCGAAAAAACTACACAATACTTTGCCCGCAGATGTCTCCGATTCACTTCGAGCTTGTAGAACCCGCATTCCGCTCTTGCGGCTACAATATTGAAGTGCTTGCAAATGATAATAAATCCGCGGTAAATGTGGGATTAAAATATGTAAACAACGATGCCTGCTACCCTTCCTTGATGGTAGTCGGTCAGATTATGGAGGCCATTCTTTCCGGAAAATATGACACAGATAAGATTGCCGTGATCATTTCCCAGACAGGCGGAGGATGTCGTGCTTCCAACTACATCGGATTTATCCGACGTGCATTGGAAAAGGCTGGTTATGCACATATTCCGGTCATCTCCATCAATTTAAGTGGGTTGGAAGAAAACCCTGGATTTAAGATTACACTCCCACTCGCTTTAAAAGGAATGTATGCTGTCGTATTTGGGGATATTTTCATGAGAGCACTCTATCGTGTCCGCCCATACGAAGCGGTGCCTGGCTCTGCAAATGCTCTCCATGAAAAATGGAAGAAAAAATGCATTGCATTCGTACAGAAAAAACATCCCGGCAGACGTGAATTCAGCAAAATGTGCAAGGAGATTATTGAGGACTTTGACAATCTCCCGATGTTGGATATCCAAAAGCCGCGTGTTGGAATCGTTGGTGAGATTCTTGTAAAATTCCTTCCTGCGGCAAATAATTATCTTGTAGAACTGCTGGAACAAGAAGGTGCCGAAGCGGTCGTTCCTGATCTACTGGATTTCTTCTTATACTGTTTCTACAACAGTAACTTTAAAGCAGAAAAACTAGGTATGAAAAAATCAACTGCCCGCAAAGCAAATCTTGGAATCAAAGCACTGGAATGGTTCCGTGCCCCTGCCACAAAAGCATTTGCGAAAAGTAAGCACTTTGATCCGCCAGCGAAGATTACAGACCTTGCAGATATGGCAAAAGATATTGTTTCTCTCGGAAATCAAACCGGAGAAGGCTGGTTCTTAACCGGAGAGATGTTAGAACTCATTCATAGCGGCACAACAAACATTGTCTGCACGCAGCCCTTTGCCTGCCTTCCAAACCACGTTGTCGGAAAAGGTGTGATTAAAGAACTGAGACGACGCTATCCGCTCGCAAACGTCGTTGCCATCGACTATGATCCGGGTGCCAGCGAAGTAAACCAGTTGAATCGTATCAAATTGATGCTGTCAACTGCAAATAAAAACTTAAGCAAAAACAATTAAATCGTTTTTCAAAAAAAGACCTTGCCAAAGCTTCATGCTCCATGCAAGGTCTTTTATGTTCTCTATAATTATTTCACAAGAAGTGATGTTCCTGTCATTTCTTTTGGCTGTCCATTCCCATTAATTCAATCAATGTCGGAGCAATATCTGCCAAACATCCGCCTTCTCTTAATTTGTATACAGGATCTGCATTTACTAAGATAAACGGAACCGGATTTGTTGTATGAGCTGTAAATGGCTCTCCTGTCTCATAGTCCACCAATTGCTCTGCATTTCCGTGGTCTGCACAGATAAACATCTGTCCGTCTACTTCTTTGATTGCTTCAACAGCTCTTCCCACACATGTATCCACTGCTTCAATTGCCTTAATTGCTGCATTTTCTACACCAGTGTGTCCTACCATATCCGGATTTGCAAAGTTGATAATGATCACATCATACTTGTCAGATTTGATTGCATCTACTAACTTGTCGCACACTTCAAATGCGCTCATCTCAGGCTGTAAGTCATACGTAGCAACCTTTGGAGATTTCACCAGGATACGGTCTTCTCCCTTATTTGGCTCTTCGACACCGCCGTTGAAGAAGAATGTAACATGTGCATATTTTTCTGTCTCAGCGATTCTTGCCTGTGTCATATCGTTTACTGCAAGGAACTCACCAAACGTATTTGTAATCTCCGTCTTGTGGAAAGCAACTAATTTATTCTCAATTGTCACATCATACTCTGTAAAGCATACAAATGTTGTCTTAACTCTTTCTCCTCTGTCAAATCCTTCAAAGTTGTCATCACAGAACGTTCTTGTGATTTCTCTTGCTCTGTCCGGTCTGAAGTTGAAGAAGATGATAGAATCGTTCTCTTTAATTGTCGCAACAGGCGCTCCATCTTTTACAATCACTGTCGGTAACACAAATTCATCTGTTTTTTCTGCATCATAAGACGCCTGAACTGCGCATGGTCCACACTCTGCAGTCTCACCTTCACCTTTTACCATTGCATTGTATGCCAATTCTACACGATCCCATCTGTTATCTCTGTCCATCGCATAGTAACGTCCCATTACAGATGCAATCTCACCTACTCCGATTTCTTTCATCTTATCCGCTAATTCCTGTACATAGTCTTTTCCAGATGCCGGCGGTGTATCACGTCCATCTAGGAAACAGTGTACATAAACTTTTGAAAGCCCTTGTTTTTTTGCAAGTTCTAACAATCCATAGATGTGAGAGTTGTGGCTGTGTACTCCACCGTCTGAAACCAGTCCGAACATATGGAGCGCTGAATCGTGCTCTTTTGCGTTTTTACATGCTTCTAACAATGCCTCGTTTTCAAAGAAATCTCCATCCTGAATTGCCTTTGTAATTTTTGTCAAATCCTGATATACGATGCGACCTGCTCCCATATTCAAATGGCCAACTTCTGAGTTTCCCATCTGACCTTCCGGAAGTCCCACTGCCATACCGCTGGCATTTCCTTTTACAAACGGATACTCTGCCATCAATTTATCCATTACAGGTGTCTTACCTTCAAATACCGCATTTGCCTCATGCTTATCATTCAGACCATATCCATCAAGAATCATTAAAACTGTTGGTTTCTTACTCATCTTTTCATTCTCCTTTATGTTAAACTTTTATCTTTTATCCTACCTGAATTATTTTACATGATTTTCCTTGTCGTTGCAAGTTTTTACCCATGAATTTCTCAGCTCAGATGCGTTCCTGTAAAAAATCAAATACATGTCCTTCTGGTGTATTTAAAAAATGCATGAGCATATATGCACACATAATTGCCACATTCTCTTCCTTTAAGATTCTTCGCACCTCCGCTTTATCTGCAAGTACAATCTCAATCACCTCATTCTCCTCCTGCCCTTCTTTGGAAGGAACTCCGCTCGCATATCCATACACAGTCCCACAAGATTCATCTGTCATGCCGATCGTCGTAAAATACGGCTTTGTATACATATCCGCCGCATCAATCGGTTGAAAATCAAGTCCGGTCTCCTCTTTTAGTTCCCTCATGCCAGCCATCTTAAAGTCTTCCCCTTCATCCACAAGTCCCGCCGGAAACTCATAGATATAATCATCCAAAGGACATCTATACTGACGAATTAAGACCAGTTTTTCTTTTTTCTCTTTTTCATCTCGATAGACACTATATATAATCACTCCATCTGCCTTGTTTTCTCTTGTCTTAATCTTCAACTCTTCTATCGTCTTTGCTCTGGATGCCACAAAATAGGTACTGTGCTTCCCTGTATCACTTTTCATATCTAGCTCGTACATGTTCAAAAACTTGTTTTGTGTTGTCTGCTTAATACTTTCTACTCTTTGCATGCTAAACACACTCTCCCCTAAAAATTTGTATCACACTGTTTTTCAGAAAACAGCAAAGAGTCACTGACTGTTCTAGCCAATGACCCCCTGTTAGTTACTAAATTTCAAATACTATTTGTAATTTACAATTTTTCCAAAATCTGGTTTTAATGATGCTCCACCAACAAGTCCACCGTCGATATCTGCCTGGGCAAATAACTCTGGAGCGCTTGCGGCTGAAACAGAACCACCGTACTGAATACGGATAGCTTCTGCTGTAGCTTCATCATAGATTTCTCCGATACATTTACGGATTGCTGCACAAATTTCCTGTGCCTGTTCTGTTGTAGCTACTTTTCCTGTTCCAATAGCCCAAATTGGTTCGTAAGCGATTACCGCAGTCTTAGCCTGATCTGCTGTCACATCTAAGAAAGCAATTTTAATCTGCTGACGAATGAAATCAATCGTAACACCCTGTTCTCTCTGTGTTAATGTCTCTCCACAGCAAACAATTGGTGTAATTCCGTGTTCAAAAGCTTTTTTTACTTTTTTATTGACAGTCTCATCTGTCTCTGCAAAATATTCACGTCTCTCAGAGTGTCCAATGATAACATATTTTACCCCAACATCTGTAAGCATATTTGGTGCGATCTCTCCTGTATATGCTCCACTTTCTTCGAAGTACATATTTTCAGCACCGATTTCGATGTTGCTTCCTTTTGCCGCCTCGATTGCTGGAATAATGCTGATTGCCGGTACACAAAATACTACGTCCGCATCTTCTGTAGCTACTAAAGGTTTTAATTCGTTGATCAACGCAACTGCCTCACTTGGAGTTTTGTTCATTTTCCAGTTTCCTGCAATAATTTTTCTTCTTGCCATTTTTATCGTCTCCCAATTACTATTTCATTTATTATTTGTAACTGTTCAATGTGGCGCCGTCGTACAAAAAAGTACGTCAAGCCGCATCTAACGCAGTCATTTTGTCATATATGCATGCTATTACTTATCGTTAGCAGCTGCTACCCCAGGTAACTCCTTACCTTCTAAGAATTCAAGAGAAGCTCCGCCACCTGTAGAGATGTGTGTCATCTTATCACCGTATCCTAATTGGTTAACTGCCGCTGCAGAATCTCCACCACCGATGATTGTCACTGCATCTGTCTCTGCTAATGCTTTTGCTACTGCCTCTGTACCTTTTGCAAAGTTTGGCATCTCGAAGCATCCCATTGGTCCATTCCATACAACTGTTTTTGCTGTTTTTACAGTTTCAGCATACAATTTTGCTGTCTCTGGTCCGATATCAAGACCTTCCCATCCATCCGGGATTTCTCCTCTGCTCACAACCTGAATATTTGCATCATTAGAGAAATCATCTGCAACAACATGGTCTACTGGAAGTAATAATTTTACACCTTTTTCTTCTGCTTTTTTCAACATGTTTAAAGCAAAATCACAGTAATCTTCTTCTAATAAAGAGATACCTACTTTTCCGCCCATAGCTTTGCTGAATGTGTAAGACATTCCACCGCCGATGATTAATGTGTCTACTTTGTCAAGTAAGTTTTCGATTACAGAAATCTTGCTTGATACTTTCGCTCCACCCAAAATTGCAACGAATGGTCTTTCCGGATTATTTACTGCATTTCCTAAGAAATCAATTTCTTTTTGCATCAGGTAACCAACAACCGCTGTATCTACATATTTCGTAACACCTACATTTGAGCAGTGTGCTCTGTGAGCTGTACCAAATGCATCATTTACAAATACATCACATAAAGAAGCTAACTCTTTGCTGAATTCTTCTCCATTTTTTGTTTCTTCTGCTCTGTAACGAGTATTTTCAAGAAGGATAACATCTCCGTCATTCATTGCTGCTACTGCAGCCTTCGAATTCTCACCAACAACAGTTGCATCTGCTGCAAATTTTACTTCTTGTCCCAATAACTCAGACAATCTCACTGCAACTGGCGCCAATGATAATTCTGGTTTTGGCTCTCCCTTTGGTTTTCCAAGATGTGAACAAAGAATAACCTTTCCACCGTCTGCAATTAATTTTTTAATTGTAGGAAGAGCAGCTACAAGACGGTTCTCATCTGTGATTTTCCCATCAATCAATGGCACATTAAAGTCACATCTTACAAGAACTCTTTTCCCTTTTACATTGATATCATCTACTGATTTTTTGTTAAGCATAGTATTGCCTCCTTAAAAATATGATTTTATCATTGAAATAACTATACATATATGTACCATTATTTCTAAAAAAGAGCCCGGTCCCCAATAAGACCGGACCCCTTTTTGGATCTTAAATAATTCTGAATCAAATGCAATGTAACATTATGCTAATTCAGAGAAGTATTTGATTGTTCTTACCATCTGGCTTGTGTAAGAATTTTCATTGTCATACCAAGAAACAACCTGTACTTCTGTTGTACCATTGTCTAATGGAAGAGCCATTGTCTGTGTAGCATCGAATAAAGAACCATATCTCATACCAACGATATCGCTTGAAACGATTTCATCCTCGTTGTATCCGTAAGATTCGTTAGCTGCTGCTTTCATAGCTGCGTTGATTTCATCAACTGTTACGTTTCCTTCAACAACTGCTGTTAAGATTGTTGTAGATCCTGTTGGTGTTGGAACACGCTGAGCAGATCCGATTAATTTTCCATTTAATTCCGGAATAACTAAACCAATTGCTTTTGCTGCACCTGTGCTGTTAGGTACGATATTAACAGCTGCTGCACGAGATCTTCTTAAATCACCTTTTCTCTGTGGTCCATCAAGTGTCATCTGATCACCTGTGTAAGCATGAATTGTGCACATGATACCAGATTTGATTGTAGCTAATTTGTTCAATGCGTCAGCCATTGGTGCTAAGCAGTTTGTTGTACAAGAAGCTGCTGAAATTACTGTATCTTCTGGTTTTAATGTGTCATGGTTTACATTGTAAACGATTGTTGGAAGGTCATTTCCTGCTGGAGCTGAGATAACAACTTTTCTTGCACCTGCTTTGATATGAGCTTCTGCTTTTGCTTTTGATGTATAGAATCCTGTACATTCTAATACAACGTCAACACCGATTTCTCCCCATGGAAGTTCTTCAGCGTTTGCTTTTGCATAAATTTTGATTTCTTTTCCATCTACTGTGATAGAATCTTCACCTGCTGTTACTTTATCAGCTAAAGCGTATTTTCCCTGAGATGAATCGTATTTTAATAAGTGAGCTAACATTTTTGGAGATGTTAAGTCGTTGATTGCAACTACTTCATATCCTTCTGCTCCGAACATTTGTCTGAATGCAAGACGTCCAATACGTCCAAATCCATTAATCGCTACTTTTACTGCCATGATTAATTCCTCCTAAAGTTTAAAAAAATTGTTGCTGCTTTGCAGCTGTTTATTGTAAATCTCCAACCAAGTAATTACTTTGTTAAAGATTCATCAACTACGGTTATTGTACTAAAATGAAAACAAAAATTCAACCCTAAAATATATTTTTATAGAAGTTGTTTAAAAATAGGTTTTCTGTCCTGAAATTCTGTATAATATTTAAAGCCGCACGCCTTCAAAACGTCTGCTGCTTTCTGAAAATCATAAGCCACATGCTCGGGCTTATGCGCATCAGATCCTACTGTGATGATTTCCCCGCCCAGTTCTTTATACCGGCAGAGAATTTCCGGATGGGGGTGGCAGAATGCAAGGCCGTATTTCCATCCGGCCGTATTCAGCTCGATTCCTTTTCCCATTGCAATCACTTTTTTCAGGATTTCATCAATCTCCTGTGCATATTTTTTTGTAAGAATACTGCCTGGCCTGACACTTTCCATAACGTACCACATAATCCAGATGACCCAGCACATCAAAACTGCTGACTGCATCCAGATTTTCCAGGGTAGCCAGAAAAGTCTCTTTGTAAACTTCTTCATCAGACCGTCCCTCAAAAATCTCTCCGTAATAGGGATCCATCCCATGCACCACATGAACTGAACCGATCACAAAATCAAACGGATACTGATTCGTCAGTTCTTCATAAAATCCCGCAAGATGAGGCTGCAGCCCCAGCTCAATCCCTCTCCGGATCTGAATTTTCTCCGCATATGCCTCTTTCCACTCTGCCAGCTTCGGAAAATACTCATCCAGATCCACCAGAAATGCCTCTGCACCGGTATCTTCATGAAACGGATAATCTTTGTCAATATGATCGGTAATACAAATGGACTGCAATCCTTTTTTTGAGCGCACTCTCGATCATATCCCGGATATCTGCATCACTGTCCGTGGAAAATCTTGTATGCATATGAGAATCACTTGTTATCATTGAATCGTTCCTCCGCCGAGCACATACTCTCCATCATAAAATACAACAGCCTGTCCGGGAGTGACCGCTCTTTGTGGTTCATCAAAGGTACACAGTACTTCATCCTCTCCCGTCTTCTCTATTGTACACCAGGCGCCTTTGTGGTTATAGCGTATTTTGGTAAATACATGTAAAGGCTCGGTTAAATCTTCCACTGCCATAAAATTCAGATTTCTGGCTCGAAGCTGTGTAGTCATGGATTCTTCTTTTGTCCCGATCACAACTTCATTGGTTTCCGGACGGATCTCCAAAACAAATGCGGGATATCCAAGTGCCAGACCCAGACCTTTTCTCTGCCCTACCGTATAATGGGTAATCCCTTTATGCCGTCCAAGCACCGTACCGTCTGTGAGCACGAAATTTCCTTCCGGAACTTTCACCCCTGCCTCTTCTTCAATATAAGCGGCATAGTCGCCATCCGGCACAAAGCAGATATCCTGGCTGTCCGGTTTGTTGGCAATCCTGAGATTGATCTTTTCTGCAATGGCACGTACCTCGTCTTTTGTGTATTTCCCCACCGGCATCAAAGTCCTTTTCAGCTGTTCCTGTGTCAGATTATACAATGCATAAGTCTGATCTTTTGCAAGCGTAGCAGAGCGCCGAAGAGTATATCTTCCGTTTTCCAGCTGTACCACTCTTGCATAATGTCCCGTCGCAATATACTCTGCACCGATCGAGAGACTTCTTTGTAAAAGAGATTCCCACTTTACATACCGGTTACAGGCAATACAGGGATTGGGCGTTCTTCCATTCTGATATTCTTCCACAAAATAGTCGATCACATTTTCCTTGAACTCTTTTTTAAAATTCATCACATAGTATGGAATTTCCAGTGCAGCTGCCACTCTTCTTGCATCATCTACCGCACTGAGTCCGCAGCAGCCTCCGTTTTCCTCCTGAGCGGCCTGTTCTTCGTCCTGCCAGATCTGCATGGTCACTCCGATCACGTCATACCCCTGCTCTTTTAAAAGGATGCCGCTACGGAAGAATCCACCCCTCCGGACATTCCAACAACAACTTTACTCATTTTAGTATTCCTCTTCTTCCTCTTCCTCGCCTTCGTGGATATCAGATTTCGGCTTTTCCAGTCCTTCTATTTTAATACCATTCTTTTCCGCGTAATCCCAAAGCGCTGCATGAATGGCTTCCTCCGCCAGAAGAGAACAGTGTACCTTCACCGGCGGAAGCCCGTCCAGAGCTTCCATTACCGCTTTATTCGTTACTTCCATGGCCTCCTGGATGTTCTTCCTTTCACCAGCTCTGTAGCCATACTGCTTGTGGCAACTGCCGCTCCGCAGCCGAATGTCTTAAACTTGACATCCCGGATGATCTGGTTCTCATCAATATCCAGGTAGATTCTCATGTATATCTCCGCACTTTGCGTTTCCTACTCGTT
>ENA-OQJN01000210-OQJN01000210.1-human-gut-metagenome-genome-assembly--contig:-NODE-210-length-28380-cov-3.340389_pt1 | contig 28380 bp, 29 predicted proteins | sample MGYA00242610_ERZ504777 | MGnify/ENA primary metagenome ERZ504777 (study PRJEB26092, sample SAMD00036350) | human gut metagenome | host: Homo sapiens | study: EMG produced TPA metagenomics assembly of... | reverse complement strand
CATATAAGGAATTGCCCGTTCCTGAAAAATAACCAATCATAAAAGTCCACCTCAAAGACAGTTGTCCCCTCTTACGAGAAGACAATCGATAATTTATATCTATTATAGCATGAAGGACCGGTTCTGTCTTGAGGGGCTTTCGATTATATGTATCCCCGTTCGCAGAGGCTGACGAAGATGCCGTCGCCGATGATGATGTGGTCGAGGACGGGGATTTCCATGATCTGACCGGCTTCGACGATGCGCCGTGTAATGCGGATATCGTCGTTACTCGGCTCGGGATTGCCCGACGGGTGATTATGGACTAAGATGACGGCTGCCGCATTGTAGCGCAGGGCGTAGCGAAAGACGTCGCGCCCCTTGGCCAGGCTGGCATCGATGGTGCCGATGGTCAGCGTGCGGTAGGTAATGAGCTGATTTTTCGTCGATAAGTAGACGGCGCCGAACTGTTCCTGAGGCAGGAAGCGCAGGTCTTCCATGACGTAGCCGGCCACGGCGTCAGGCGTGCTGAAATCAGGGGCCGTGCGCAGGGCCTGCTGGCGGGAAATGCGCCGGCCGAGCTCGATGGCGGCGCAGACCGTGACTGCCTTTTCTTCGCCGATGCCGCGGATATGGCAGAGGTCGGCGACGCTGGCATTGCTGAGGTAACAGAGATTTTCACCGGGCAGAGAACGGATGACCTGCCGCGATACGTGGAGTACCGAGCGGCCCTTGGTCCCTGTCCGCAGCAAGATGGCCAGTAAATCCTGGTCGGTCACTGCCGCCGGACCGTGGCGGATAAATTTCTCTCGCGGTTTCTCACAAACGGCGAGTTCCCTCACCGGGGTATTCATACGTGAACCTTGGCCTTGTGGAACAGCTTGCAGACCTGGGATAAGGGCAGGCCGACGACGTTGGTATAGGAACCGTTGATCTTATCGACGAAGGCCGCAGCCCGGCCCTGGATGCCGTAAGCGCCGGCTTTATCGAGGGGTTCACCGGAGGCGATGTAGGACTTGATTTCCTTGTCCGTCAAATGGCGGAACCAGACTTTCGTTTCGACGACCTTGGTATATTCCTTCTTGTCGTTGATCAAGGCGATGCCCGTATAGACGGAATGCTTCTTGCCCGACAGTTCGCGCAGCATTTCCATGGCCGCCGTCCCGTTCTTGGGCTTGCCCATCATGACGCCATCGAGGGCGACGATGGTATCGGCGCCGAGGACCCACTGGCCCGGGAATTTTTGGGCGACGTCGCGGGCCTTGCCGAGGGCCTGGTCCTGGACGTACTTCTGAGGATCTTTCTTCTTCGGCGATTCTTCATGATAAGAACTCGGATTGACCATGTAGGCCACGCCGATCTGGGTCAACAGTTCGCGTCGGCGCGGCGAACCAGAGGCTAAAATAAGCATGTAATCCCTCCTGTGTGTTACTGAATGTGGCGAAAGAGCACGCCGGCTAAGAGAATGCCGATGATGCTCAGTAGATTCGGTGCCAAATGGATGCCAAACTGCAATTCCATGAGATAGAGATTGAGGTGAATCTGCTGGATGTTCAAGATTTCATAGTGCTGGGTCAGTGCCGGCAACACGCCCTGCAGGGCCGGAACGGCGTATAAGGCTTCGCCTACGATGCCGCCGAGAATACCGCCGGCGATGAGAAAGATAAATAAAGACAGCCAATTATGCGAGCCAAGATTTTTCATGTTCCCCTCCATTATATACACCATGAGAAGAAAGGGCTGCCCCCTCTCAGGAAATTCTAATCCTTCCGGAGAAAGACAACCCTTTTATCATCGGCTTTATTGATTTTTCTGTTTCTGCATCTTAGCCCAGGTGTCGCGGAGGCCGACGATGCGGTTGACGACCATGTGGTCTTCTGTCGTATCGGGGTCGATGACGAAATAGCCCTGGCGCAGGAACTGAAACTTATCGCCGGCTTTATAGTCAGCCAGTGCCTTTTCAGCCTTGCTGTGGTAGACGACGAGGCTGTCGGGATTGATCTGGTCGAGGAAATCCTTGGAGTCGCTGCCATCGTCCTGGCGCAGGAGCGAATCGTAGACCCGCGTTTCGACATCGACGGCATCTTCGGCGTTGACCCAGTGGAGGGTGCCTTTTACCTTGCGGTCGGCGTTGGCGCCGCTGCCGCTCTTCGATTCGGGATCATAGGTGCAGCGCAGTTCGACGATGTTGCCGGCTTCGTCTTTGACGACTTCTTCACATTTAATGATGTAGGCGTATTTCAGGCGGACTTCTTTACCCGGAGCCAAGCGGAAGAATTTCTTGACCGGTTCTTCCATGAAGTCGCCTCGTTCGATGTATAAATGCTTGCTGAAGGTCATGTCGCGCGTGCCCATGGCTTCATTTTCCTGGTTGTTGTCGGCCTTCATCGTTTCCGTCTGGCCGTCGGGATAGTTGGTCAGGACGACTTTGATCGGATCGATGACGGTCATCAGGCGCGGCGCCTTCATCTTGAGGTCTTCGCGGATGCAGTATTCGAGGAGGGCCATTTCGACGAGGTTGTCGGCTTTGGCGACGCCGATGCGTTCACAGAAGTCGCGAATGGCTTCCGGCGTATAGCCCCGGCGGCGAATGCCGGAAATGGTCGGCATGCGGGGATCGTCCCAGCCGCTGACGATGCCCTTTTCGACGAGGGTCCGCAGTTTGCGCTTACTGGTGATCATGTTGGTGACGTTAAGGCGGGCAAATTCGATCTGGCGGGGTTTCTGCCCTTCCGGGTCTTCCCAGTCTTCGAGCACCCAGTTGTACAGCGGACGATGTGCTTCAAATTCGAGGGTACAGATGGAATGAGTGATCCGTTCAATGGCATCGGATACGGGATGGGCCAGGTCGTACATGGGATAGATGCACCACTTATTGCCTGTCCGGTGATGTTCGGCGTGGACGATGCGGTAGAGGATGGGGTCGCGCATATTGAGGTTCGGGCTGGTCATGTCGATCTTGGCGCGAAGTACCTTTTCGCCGTCGGCGTACTTGCCTTCCTTCATTTCTTCAAAGAGGCGCAGGTTTTCTTCGACGCTGCGGTTGCGGTACGGGCTTTCCTTCCCCGGTTCGTTGAAGGTGCCGCGGTAGGCGCGGATTTCGTCGCCCGACAAGTCATCGACGTAGGCCTTGCCGAGGGTGATCAGCTTTTTGGCGTATTCGTAGAGCTTGTCGAAGTAGTCCGAGGCAAAGAACATGCGGTCGTCCCAGTCAAAGCCCAGCCATTTGACGTCGCGCTTGATGGAGTCGACGTACTCTATATTTTCCTTGGACGGATTGGTATCGTCAAAGCGAAGGTTGGTGATGCCGCCGTATTTCTTGGCGATGCCGAAGTTCAGGCAGATCGATTTTGCATGGCCCAGGTGGAGATAGCCATTCGGTTCCGGCGGGAAACGGGTATGTACTCGATTGCCGTATGTATTTTTTCGTTGTCTTCATCGATAATGGTTTCAATAAAATTTTTGGTCGTTTCGTTATCCATCGATGTGTCTCCCCTTTTATCTATGTATGAATGCTTGTTCAGTATTTAATTATACCTTGTATTGCCTTCTCTTTGCAACTCATATAGCCTATAAGAATACCGAGGCCTTGACAGAAGCTGTCTGTCCCCTCTCACGGCATCGACCTTCCCTTAGGCAGCCTCAAAGGAAATTTGGACAGGCCAAAAGGGGCATGATATAATTTATCGTATACAATGATAAAGGAGTCGATGCTTGCATGATAAAAAAACTTGTCACCTTTGAAGACCTGGGGTTCGTCCAATGGGGCGTCCTCGACGAATCGGAAACAGGCGTCTACGGGGCCATTGCCTTAGAAGAAGCCTTTTTCACGCCCCTTCCGGAAACGCTCTTGGAATTCATCCGCCAGGGCAACGACGGCATCTTAGCCTTAGCCGATGCCTTAGAGCAAAATGAAAAGGCCGGCGCCGTCAAGGCCAAGCCCCTCGACACGGTCCGCATCATGGCCCCCATTCCCCACATGGAACGGAACGTCTTCTGTATCGGCAAAAACTACGCCGACCACATCGCCGAATTCGATAAGACGGCCATGCCCGACAAACCGAAATACCCGGTCATCTTCACCAAGGCCACGTCGGCTGTCATCGGGCCGGACGATCCCATCGAACCTCATAAGAACGTGACCGAACAGGTCGACTACGAAGGCGAACTGGCCGTCGTCATCGGTAAAGAAGGCTCGGATATCCCGGTCAGCGAAGCCATGGACCACGTCTACGGCTACACCATCTTGAACGACGTCACGGCCCGCGACCTCCAGGCCAACCACGGCCAGTGGTTCCACGGCAAGAGCCTCGATACCTTCTGCCCCATGGGCCCCTATGTGCTCCTGCGCGATGCAGCTCCTGAGACCTTTGACATCATCACCAAGGTCAACGGCGAAGTCCGTCAGGACGGTTCGACAGGCGAATTCATCTTCACCATCCCCGAACTGATCCACACCATCTCCCAGGGCACGACCCTCTTCCCGGGCGACGTCATCGCAACGGGCACGCCGAGCGGCGTCGGTGTCGGCTTTAATCCGCCGCGGTTCCTCCATTCCGGCGACACGGTCGAAATCACCATCCCGGCCATCGGCACCTTGAAGAACAAAGTAAAATAAGCTTATACACAGCTCCTTTTTTTGTGGTATCTCAAAGAGAGCGGCCTGTCTTACGACGGGCTTTCTTCTTTCTTCTGAAGCACACTGTGTCTACGGCCATAGACGAAGTAGATCAACCAGCCAAGGATGGTCCAGCCCGTAAACAGCATCAGGGTATGCGGCGACAGTTCAAAGAAGATGAAGGCGCAGCAGATGAAACCCAACGGTGCGATGATGTGGACAGCCGGGCAGCGGAATCCGCGCGGATGATTCGGATAGATGCGGCGCAGAACCAGGATGCCGACGCTGGAGCACAAGAAGGCGAAGATCGTGCCGGCGCTGCACGTTTCAGCGACGATATGGATCGGCGTGAAGCCCGTGATGCAGGCGACGATGATACCGATGACGATCTGGATGATGTACGGCGTCTGGAACTTGGGATGAACCTTGTAGAGGCTCATAGGCATCAAGCCGTCACGACTCATGGAGTAGAGGGCACGGCTCTGGGCGAAGAGCATGCCCAGGACAACCGTCGACAGGCCGCAGATAGCGCCGGTGCCGACGATGGCCGAACCGAGGTGAAGGCCGATGTACTCAAGGACGAACGATGCCGGTGCTGCCGTATCGAGCATGGGATACGGGACGACGCCGGTCATAGCGGCGCAGACGGCGATGTAGAGCACCGTACAGATAGCCAGAGCCGAGATGATGCCGATCGGCATATCCCGTTTCGGGTTCTTCGTTTCTTCGGCCGCTGTCGACAGGGCGTCGAAGCCGAGGTAAGCAAAGAACAGGACGGCGGTCCCGGCGAAGACGCCATGGATGCCGTACGGCAGGAAGGGTTCCCAATTCATCGGTTCGATATGGGGGCCTGCCAAGAAGAGGAACAAGAAGATAGTCCCGATTTTAACATAAACTAAGACGCGGTTGACACGCGCACTTTCGCGGACGCCGACGACAAGCAGCGCCGTCGCTAAAGCAACGATGAGCACAGCCGGTAAGTTAATGATGCCACCATCTGCCGGAACGGCCGTCAAGGCCTTGGGAAGGTCGATGCCCATGGAATGCAGGATTCCGACGAAATAGGCCGACCAGCCGCCAGCAACGGCGCTGGCACCAACAGAATATTCCAGAATCAAGCTCCAACCGACCCACCATCCGAAGATTTCACCGAGCGATGCATAGGCGTAGGTATAGGAGCTGCCTGATACAGGCAAAAACGAAGCTAATTCAGAATAGGCCAAACACACAAACGCACATGTGACGGCTGCAAATACGAAGGATAACATCAGGCCAGGGCCAGCGTATTTTGCAGCGCCGATACCGGTCAGAACAAAGATCCCCGTACCAATAATGATGCCAAGACCCATCATGGTGATGTCGAAGGCGCCCAGCGCCTTGTTCAACTTCTTTTCTTTCGTGTGGGCCAGCAAATCATCGAAGGATTTACGGCGTAATATGTCCATAAGCTCATCCCCTGTCTGTTATTTCGCTGTCACACCGTTAGACGAAGAGGAGAAAATGCTTTTCCAGATAAAGCCGATGACGAAGCCGGCGATGGTAAAGCATACCCAGCCCATCCCCAACGAGTGGAGCGGTACCATAGTAGCAAAGATAGTATCAATATGTCCAAGCGAGAATTCAGCAGTCTGAAGACCCGTAACGATAGCCGGAATCAAGGTCAGGCCGATGGTCCATGCATAGACGCACTGGCGTCCGCCAAAAGCATTGTGCAGGAAGGCCAAGATGATGATGGCAACGACCAGCGGATAGATGAACATCAGAACCGGAATGGCGGCGGTGATGATCGTCTTCAAACCGAACATAGCGACGAAGAAGGAAATGAGGGTAAAGATAACGACCCATTTCTTATAGCCGATCTTAATCAGTTCATTGAAGTACGATGCGCAAGACGTAATCAGGCCGATCGCTGTGGATAAGCAGGCCAGAAGAACGATGATGGCCAAGATAACTGCCCCGGCGTTACCAAAGAGGATCATAGCACTCTTCGAAAGAACGGGAGCACCGGTTTCCTGAATCCCAAATGCAGCCACGCTGTCAGCGCCGATCTTCGCTACGAAGATGTAGACGAAGCCTAAGCAGCCAACGGCGATAGCACCGGCTTTAAAAACTTCTCTCGTAATGGCCGACGGCGTCGTTGCCCCGTCTTCCATGACGAATTCAATAACCAGGATGGCAAATACTAAGGAAGCGATAGCGTCCATCGTATTGTAACCGTCGAGGATCCCCTGTACCGCTGCGATGCTGGCCGTGCCGTAAGCGGCAATCGGTTCCTGCGGCGAGCCCAGAGGCGTGATGAAGGATTTTGCGATGAGCAGTAAAATAGCGAGCAGCAGGGCCGGCGTTAAGATTTTGCCGATGCGGTCGACTAATTTCTGCGGCGAAATGGATAACCATAAAGAAATGAGGAAGAATAAAACCAAGAAGCCGGTCATGATGGCTTCGCTGCCGCCACTCTGTAAGAACGGACGAACGGCGATTTCATAAGAAACGCTGCCCGTACGAGGAATGGCGAAGAACGGCCCAATGGTCAGATAGCTGATGACCGTAAAGAAGAGGCCGTATGCCGGATGAACGCGGCCAGCCAGTTCCTGCAGGTTCTTACAGCCCGAGTAACCCATGGCCAGGACACCCGCGAGCGGCAAGCCGACACCGGTGACGACGAAGCCCAGGACAGCCCACCAGACGTTGATGCCTGCGGCCTGACCCATGGCTGCCGGGAAGATCAGGTTCCCAGCACCGAAAAACAGCGCGAACAGCATAAGCCCGATGGCTACCGTTCTGTTTCCCTTATTTTCTCCCATAATAACACTCCTCCTAACAATTAATCGTGTCAATAAATAATAAGGACGCTGAATCGATTAAATTAAATAATTTAATCTTGAATTTATTCTATCATAAAAAAAGGAAAAAATACACAAAAACTACATCAACTTAATCTAATTCTAATAGACAAATGTCTACCGTTTAATATTTTTTTTGTAGTTTCCGTAAATTCGTTAGTTTTTCTTGTAAAATCTGTATAAACGATTTGTTGTCCAAAGGAGAACGGACGGCTGTCCTTATATATGACGGCGATAAACCGACATAATTGGCACAGGAGCGAACCAAAATTCCCTCGCCCCGAAGGGCGGCGATCAAGGGTTCGGCCAGGGTGTTCCTCGACCAGGCGCCATAGGAGGAAATTGACGCAGGGCCGGAATACTTCAAGGCCAGCCATGTTTTGCAGGGCTTCATACAGATGGATGCCTTCAGCGGCGACGAGGCGGCGCGACGCATCCTGGTATTCCCCATCGCCCAAGGCGGCGACGCCGGCATACTGGGCCAGGACGTTGACGTTCCAGACGTCTTTATGGCCTTCCATGAGGCCCCGCCGAAAGGGCGTCGTCACGCCAAAGCCAAGGCGCAGGCCCGGCAGGGCATAAAATTTGGTCAGGGACCGGATGACGAACAGGGAATCCATGTTCTGTGCCAGACGACGGACGGAATAAGCCTCTTCCGATGGGAGAAAATCGAGAAAAGACTCGTCGACGATGATGTCCGTCCCCTTCCGTGCCGCAAGGGCTGCCAAGGCTTCCAGTTCATCGGCTAAGGCCAGGGTCCCTGTCGGGTTATTGGGGTTGCCGATGACGATGCAGTCGACACGGCCGCAGGCCCGCCTCAAGGTGTCCCCAGGGATAGGCAAAGTTTTCTTTCGCCTGCAGATGGCAGTAGTCGACGGCAGCCCCGCCGGCCCGGGCCGCCCGTTCGTACTCACTAAAAGACGGAACGGGAATGAGTACCCGACGGGGGCGAAAGGTATGCATATAGAGATAAAAGAGTTCAGCTGCCCCATTTCCCAGGATGAGCGCATCGGGATTGACGCCGTAAGCTTTTCCAAAGGGCTTCCCGAAAGGGCCGTCCCCTTGGGGTCGGGATAGTGGACGACGTCGCCGATGTGAGCCGTCATGGCTTCTTTGACGGCCGGCGAAAGCCCCAGGGGAGTTGATGTTGGCACTGAAATACGAGCCAGACCTTCCCGGCGGCGGGGCCGTCATAAATGTTGCCGCCATGTTCAAATCGTTTGATCACAACATATCACCTCCTTTCCATAAAGATGCCGCCCTCTTGAAGATGGACCGTATCGACGTAAGTCCAGCCGGAAAGGCGGCGGCCAAAGGGCGGACGAGGCCTTCTTCGACATCAAGGCCTTCCCTTCGGTAAAAAGACGCCGGCAACGGTCCCGCTGTGAGCCGTATTGACGCCGACGACGCCGGGCTTTTCAAAGGCCGCCTTGACGAAGGCCGGAAAATTGGGCTTTTCGAGGAGGACCTGGTTGGCCAGGGCACTGCACGTCGCCGCCTTGCCGACCCTTTCCGGCGTCAAAGGCTGTTGTAGGAGGGCCATGCCGGCTTCGATGGCCTTGGAATCGGACAGCCCTCGCCGCCCCCTTTCATGGAAGGCGACGGTATCCACCGTGCCGCCGGCATCAAAGACGGCGATGGAGAGCTTTGGAACCGGCCCGAGGACGGTCTTGATGATGCCCGTATCGGGGTTGATGACGGCCAAACCCCGACAAAAAATGCCGTCGGTCGGCTCGATAGAAGCGGCCAGGCGGCCAATCTCTTGTTCACTTAACTGGCGTCCCGAGACGAGGCCCACAGCCGCCAAGACGGCGCAGACATCGGCAGAACTCGAGGCCATGCCCTTCCCTTGCGGAAGAGCTGAGGTCAGGATGAAGTCGTAGGCTAGATTCGCTGCCCTACAGTACGTCTTGGCCAGGGCAAAAGCCGTTTCGGCCTTCGTCCCGCCGCCCAGGAGCTGTCCCGTCCCCGGCCGGATCGTGACCGTACTGTAGCGGTCGATGGGGCAGGTCACTAAAAAGGGCTCGCCCTGCCAAGACCCCTGCATGATTTCACCGCAGGAACCGGGAACGCGGACGATCAGCTCCATAGGCCGTACCGTGCCCAGGACAAGAGGGCCGTCAGGGCCCCTGCCAAAAGGGACGACCCGTACATCAGGCGAATGGTCTGCTTGATATGGATCGGTTCCAATTCGCGGCCGGCATCGCCCATGTATTCCCGAAAGGTGTCCTTGCCAAAATAGCGGTTGTGACCGCCGAGGCGGATGCCCAGGGCCCCGGCTACCGTCGCTTCGGCGTAGCCGCCGTTGGGGCTGGGGTGCTTTTTCGCATCGCGGCGCATGATGGCCCAAGCCTGTTTGGCGTCGTAACCGAGGATGGCCGCGACGGCGATCAATAAGAGGCCTGTCAGTCTTGCCGGGATGTAGTTTAAGACGTCGTCGACGCGGGCGGCGACGCGGCCAAAATAGAGGTAGCGGTCGTTCTTATAACCGATCATGGAATCGAGGGTGTTGGCTGCCCGATAGACGACGGCCAGGGGCAATCCGCCGAGGGCGAAGAAAAATAAGGGCGAAATGATGCCATCGACGGTATTTTCAGCGATCGTTTCCACCGTCGCTCTCGTCACTTCCGGACTGTCGAGGTGCTTCGTATCCCGGCCGACGATCTGGCCGACTTTGATGCGGGCCATGCGCAGGTGGTGGCGCAGGAGATAGTTATAGATATCGCGGCCGGCCTTGGCCAGGCTGTGAGGGCAGATCATAAAGGACAGGATCAGGCCCTGGATGACGTAATTGGCCCCTTCGTGAGGCAGAAATTCCAGGATCAGGACGATGGCCAGGGTCAGATTATAGAAAAATAACAGGGTGATGAATACCAACAGGCCGCCTAAGATGAAATGCTCCCACTTCGACGATTTTTCATTATAAAAAAGTCTCTCAAGCATACTGATAAAGGCCCCCATCCGGGCGACGGGATGAAGCGTCGTCCGTGGATCGCCGATAATAAAATCGATAATAAAGGCTGTGATGACCGTAATCATCGTATCCCCTCCTCTATAATGCGCGTAAGTGTCGGCATGTCGAGGGCTTCTCTCACGACGGCAGCCAGTCTATCATATTTCTCTTCTTTTTCCTCCCGGTAATGGAGGCTTACGGGCAGGGCCTGCCAACCCTTTTGGCGGCGCAGACCGTTTATAAATTGACGGCGGAAGTCGTCGTTATCAAAGATGCCGTGAATGTAGGTACCCCAGGCCAGGCCATCCCGGCGGGCAGCCCCGACCGTGACCTCACAGGGTTTCTCGGAGCGGCGGGTGACGACGAAGGGATGAAGGTCGTTTCCCGTAGCGTCCGTCCGGCCCATGTGGATCTCATAGCCCGTCAAGTTTCGGGCATCGATAGAACCGCCAACAAAGGGCAGGTCTTGGCATTCGGCCGTTACCTGAAAGGTCAGCTTCTCGCGATTAAAGGTCGTCGTACCCTGAAGGATGTGCAGGCCTTCGACGGATCCTAAGTCCGATTCACTGCCGTCGGGATCGACGACGGCATCGCCCATCATCTGGTAGCCGCCGCAGATGCCGATGACCGGTTTCCCCTTTTTCATAAAGGCCGCAAGTGCCTTGTCCCAGCCTTGTTCTTTGAGGAATAATAAATCTTCTGTCGTATTCTTACTTCCCGGCAGGATGACGGCGTCGGCGCCGTCTAGTTCTTCCGGCCGGCGGGCGTAATAGAGGACCGCATCCTTTTCTCGCGACAGGCTGTCAAAGTCGGTGAAATTGGAAATCTTGGGGACCTGAACGACGGCGATGTTGACCTTATCGGAAGAGGGTCCCGTCCCCTTCTCTTCGAGGGAGACGGAATCTTCGTCGTCGATGCCGAGGTCGCCGATATAAGGGATGACGCCTAAGACGGGCTTTCCCGTCTTTTCTTCCAAAAAGTCGATGGCCGGCGTAAAGAGGGATACGTCGCCGCGGAATTTATTGATGATCAGGCCCTTTACGTGAGCCCGCTCTTCTTCGTCGAGAAGTTCCAAGGTCCCGACCAAGGCCGCTAAGGATCCGCCGCGGTCGATGTCGGCCACGAGGAGGACCGGAGCGCCCAGGTGTTTGGCGACGCGCATATTGACGATGTCATGGTCTTTGAGGTTGATTTCAGCAGGACTTCCGGCCCCTTCGATGACCAGCGTGTCATAGGCCTTATCGAGGCGCGAAAGGGCTTCTTTTACGGCGTCAAAGGCCTTGATGGCGTAACCCTTATGGTATTCCCGGGCCGACATGTTGCCTACGGGACGGCCGTTTAAGATGACCTGGGAGCAGGCGTTGCCCGTCGGCTTCAAGAGGACGGGATTCATGTCGACCATGGGAAGTAAGCCCGCGGCTTCGGCCTGGGCGACCTGAGCCCGGCCCATTTCCAGGCCATCGGCGGTCACATAAGAATTGAGGGCCATATTCTGGGCCTTAAAGGGCACGACGCGCTGCCCGTCTTGTAAAAAATACGGCATAATGCCGTCGTAAGGATGCTCTTGCCGACATGAGAACTCGTCCCCTGCAGCATGATATATTGTGCCACCCCTTATCCCCTCCTGTCCTAAAAAAACGGTATGGCTGCAATGGTTTAATTATATCGTTTCTGCAAAAAAATGCAAACACCGGAAAACGGAAAAAGCCGCTCGCCGGAAAGAATTTCCGAGGAGCGGCTGTGTAAGCTTATCCGTGTAATTTTCTGTCTAAGTCTTCAAGACGGGCAATGCGGTCTTCTGTGGGCGGGTGAGTGCTGAACAGGTTCATCAGCGTGCCGCGGACACCGGCAAAGGGATTGATGATGCACATGTGGGCCGTGGCCTTGCTAGCACCGGGCAATACCTGATAGTGGGCGTAGTTGTCGATTTTCGCCAGGGCACGGGCCAGGGCGATGGGATCGTCAATCATGCGGCCTCCTTCTTCATCGGCCATGTATTCCCGCGTCCGCGAGATACCCATTTGGATGACCGACGCCGCCAGAGGCGCTAAGAGCGCTGTCGCGATGAGGGCGATGGGATTGCCGCCTTCGCCGTCGTTATCGCGGCCGCCGCCGAAGATAGCGGCCCACTGGGCCATATTGGCGATCATGGCAATGGCGCTGGCAAAGCTGGCGACGATGGTGCTGATGAGGATGTCGCGGTGAAGGACGTGGCTCATTTCATGGGCCAGGACGCCGCGGATTTCATCTTCATCGAGGAGGCGCAGGATGCCTTCCGTCGCAGCCACGGCTGCGTGGGACGGATTTCGTCCGGTCGCAAAGGCATTGGGCACATCGGTCGGGATGATGTAGACCTTGGGCATGGGCAGATCGGCCCGCTGCGCGAGATCGGCTACGATGCGGTACAGATAGTGGTCCTCTCCGACTTGTTGGGCCTTGTAAGCCCTAAGTACCATGGTATCGCTGAACCAATAGGAAAAGAAATTCATACCCATGGCGATAATAAACATAATCATGACGCCGTTGCGGCCGCCGAAGATGCCGCCCAGGGCCATGAGGATACAGGCCAGGGCCGTCATGAGGAATACCGTTTTCACACTGTTCATAAAGCTCACCCTCTTCAAAAAAATCTAAAGGTCAAAAGGTTAAATATATCATGACCTTATTATATACGTTCTCAGGTTCATTGTCAACAAAGGGCTTATTTCAGGATTTTATTGTTGTAGCGGCGGATGTAGACGATGTAGTCGCCGTTACGGTCCTTCTGGCCGTCAAAGGCGACGGTGATCGAGACGTCGTCCTGTTTCCATTCGACTTCTTTGTCGCTCTGTTTGACCGGGAAGTTTTCCATATTGGAATAAATCGTCGCCACCAGGCGGCTGTAAATCGACTTGGCCGTCGCCTTGTCCTTGGTCTTGAAGTAGTTGTCAAAGGCTAAGACCTTTCCCTTGGCCGACGTATCGGCGGAAAAGATTTCAATGCCTTCGGTGACGGAAATCCCTTTTTCGACAGACGTCCGTTCGGCCTTTTCCGTAAAGGACACGGTGCTGCCGTAGAAGGTCCAGTCCGACAAGACCGAGAAGTTGCCGTCAAAGTCGGCTCTCGGCATGCCGAGATACACGGTCTGATAGGCCGTCAAAGGATTGGCCGCGATTTCATCGACAGACTGGTTATAGTCAAAGGCGCCGGCCGAGGCCGTCAGGGCCGTCCACAATAAACCGGCAGCGATCATTTTCTTATACATCATAGTAACCCCTCCTTACCAAAAGGGAGCCAAGAGCAGCGAGAATAGCGTAAAGACCAGGCGCTGCAAGGGAATTAAAATATAGGTGAAAAACGGCGTCATCATCAAGGCGATGAGGATCAAAAAGCTGTAGCGTTCGATGCTGGCCAGCTTATACGTCCATTCCGTCGGCAAGAAGCACATCAGGACCCGCGAGCCGTCGAGGGGCGGCAGGGGCAGCATGTTGAAGATGGCGAAGTTGACGTTGTACAAGACGATGAGCTGCAGCACCATGGGCAGGGCCGTCGACGAAAAGAGCTGGAGTTTGGCAAATACCAGTTGGACGACGAGGGCCACAAAAGCCGTGATCAAATTGGATACGGGACCGGCTAAGGCGACGCAGACCTCCCCTTTTCGCCAGTTGCGGAAGTTGCCGGGATTGATCATGACCGGCTTGGCCCAGCCGAAGCGGGCGACGAGGAGCATGATCAGGCCGACAGGATCGATATGGGCTACGGGATTTAAGGTCAGGCGCCCCATCATCCGCGGCGTATCATCGCCCATCCAGTCTGCAACTTGGGCGTGGGCATATTCGTGAATGACCAGGGCAATGAGCAGGCCGGGAATGCCGGCGATAATCGCGAGTATATTGAAGTCAAACATTGTATTCTATTCTCCTTTCGTATACTTTATATTATACGGTATCTTGCCCTATATAACAAGAGAGGCTGCCGCACAGGGGGTACGACAGTCTCTCTCTGGTTATTCTATTTTGATTACCGCTGACGATATTCGTATTCTACATTCTGTTCGACGATGACGGCTTTTTCTTCGATTTCGCGAATCTGGGCGATCATCCGGGCCACGAAGGCCTCGTCGGTAATGGACCGCAGGTTGATGCGGACGCTGTAGAAGGCCGAGCGCATGGCGGCCCGGGCGTTCATGGCAGCGATGGCTCCGTCGGTGATGACCCAGGCGTTGCCGTAGCGGACGGCTTGTTCGGCCAGCTGCAGAAGGGCAAAGATGTCCTTCCCCAGTTCAAAGGGCGACGTCGCCGCATCCTTAAAGGCCTGCTGTACGATGGCCGTTCGATCGGGCGTGTCCTTGGGCAGGCGGACGGAACGGATGACGTTGTCGAAGGCCGCCGCGTCTTCGGCGATGCCGTCGAGATAGCGCTGACGAAGGCTTTGCGCCTTGTCGCGAATGGAGATCATGAGCTTTTCGATTTCTTCATACCCTTTTTTGCCGATGGTCAGGTTGGCCACCATTTCGACTAAGGCTGCTGCCGATGCAGCCGTCATGGCAGCGATGCCGCCGCCGCCGGGAATGGGCTCCTTAGACGCCGTCACGGTCAGGAGCTCGTCGAGGGGCATCGATTGGAATTGATTATAATCCATCTTAGAAAGACCTGTGATGACGCCGTTTTCGTCGATGTCCATGCGGTTGGCCGCCGGGACCTTCGGCAGGCCCGGCATGGTCATGATATTGCTCGTCTGGCAGACGATGAATCCGGCACCGGTGCAGACGCGGACGTCTTTGACGGTGACCGTAAAGCCCTTGGGTGCACCGAGGAGGGCCGGATTGTCCGACAGGGAGTACTGGGTCTTGGCCACGCAGATCGGCATGTGGTCGAGACCGAAGGCTTCCAGTTCCTGGATCTGTTTCTTGGCATTGCCTTCAAAGACGACGCCGTCGCCGCCGTAGACTTTCTGGACGATGGCCGTCAGTTTTTCCGGAATGGAGGCATTGACGTCGTAAATCGGTTTGTACGGCGTCTTGGGCTGTTCCAGCATCTGGAGGACTTTTTCGCCCATTTCGACGCCGCCCTTGCCGCCTTCGGCCCAGCAGTTATTGAGAGCTGCTTCGACGCCGTAGTCGGCGCAGAGGTCGCGAAGAGCCTTGATTTCAGCGTCGGTATCGCTGATGAATTTATTGATGCCGACGACGACGGGAACGTCGAAGAGGCGCATGTTTTCGATGTGTTTGGCGAGGTTTTCAAAGCCCTTCTTCAAGGCTTCGACGTTTTCTTCCTGTAAATTCTTCTTATCGACACCGCCGTGCATCTTGAGGGCCCGGACGGTAGCGACGATAACCACGGCATCGGGTTTGATCCCGGCAAAGCGGCACTTGATGTCCATGAACTTTTCAGCGCCGAGGTCGGCACCGAAACCGGCTTCGGTGACGGCGATGTCCCCCATCTTCATGGCCAGTTTGGTGGCGACGACGGAGTTGCAGCCGTGGGCGATGTTGGCAAAGGGACCGCCGTGAACGAGGGCCGGCGTGTGTTCAATTCGTCTGGACCAGATTCGGTTTGATGGCATCTTTCATGAGGATGGCCATGGCGCCTTCGACGCCGAGCTGACGGGCCGTGACCAGGTTGCCGTCAAGGTCGTAGGCGACGGTGATGTCCCCCATCCGTTTCTTGAGGTCCATGAGGTCACTGGCCAGGCACAAGGCTGCCATGATTTCCGAAGCGACGGTGATCATGAAGTGGTCTTCCCGGGGGAAGCCGCAGACCTTGCCGCCCATGCCGACGACGAGGTTGCGAAGGGCCCGGTCGTTCATGTCCATGACCCGCTTCCAGATGATGCGGCGCACGTCGATGCGAAGCTGGTTACCCTGATGGACGTGGTTGTCGATGGCCGCTGCCAAGAGGTTGTTGGCCGCCGTGATGGCGTGCATGTCACCGGTGAAATGGAGGTTGATGTCTTCCATGGGCAGGACCTGGGAATAGCCGCCGCCGGCAGCGCCGCCTTTGATGCCAAAGACAGGCCCGAGGGACGGTTCGCGCAGGGCGACGACAGCCTTATGGCCCATGTAATTCAACGCCTGTGCCAGGCCGATGGTCGTCAAGGTCTTGCCTTCGCCGGCCGGCGTCGGCGTAATGGCCGTAACCAATACGAGCTTGCCGTCTTTTTCTTTCGAAAGGCGCTTGATGGCGTCAAAGGAAATCTTGGCCTTGTATTTGCCGTAGAGTTCCAAATCGTCGTCCGTCAATCCGACCTTCTTTGCAATGGTCGTAATCGGTTCTAATGTCGTCTGCTGTGCAATTTCGATATCGCTTAATACCTTTGCCATGGTAGTCACTCCTGTCCGCTGCATAAAAAAAGGCCGCTCCGCTGGTAAGTTGCCCAGACGGTCGGCTTCAAGAAATCATGCTCCCCGTGGTAACTCCACTTCCGTCAGTCACATGATTGTGCATTTATTATACAAAAAAACAGACCCTCGTCGTCAAGGGCTGTTTTCGTGTACGATAAGAATGGACGCGCTGCCGAGACGCCGTCCCCTTAGTCGGGAAGGACGGTGATATTCAGGCGGTCAAAACCGGCCAGCAGAGCTTTCACGTCTTTGGCAATGGCTTCGCAGCCGCCGACGGCTTTGCTTTCGATGTTAAGGGGCATATTGGGGTCGTGGAGGGACATGCGAAGAAGGGCCCAGCCGCCGGGGAATACGAGGCGGACGCCTTCATAAGACGGTTTGGCAATGGAGATGCCCTTTTCTTCAGCCCGCTGTTCAAAGGCTTTTAAGACGTCGGCACCATAGGCCTGAACGTCGCTGTCGCCGCTGATCTTGAGGCGATATTCCACGCCTTCGGCAGGCTGGCCGAGGGCCGCAATGAGGTCGCCTAAGGGCTTTCCGGCCTTCTTGGCTTTGGCGGCAGCGATGAGGAGTTTGACGGCCAAATAAGCGCCGTCGTCGAGGTAGTAGTTTTCACTTAAGGCGCCGTGACCTGACGTTTCAATGGCCAGGGGCGATACGGTACCGGCTTTATTGAGGCGGATGCATTCGTCGATGACGTTCTTATAGCCCCGCATGTAGCGGTGATGGACGAGGTGCAGTTCGTCTTCGAGGAAGGTCGTCAATTCATCGGACGTGACCGAGTCGGTAATGATGGTGCTGCCCGGGTAGTCGGGGGCCAAAATGGCGGCCATCATGGCGATGAGGGCGTTGCGGTTGATTTCTTCGCCACTTGGCAATACGGCGCTCATGCGGTCGACGTCAGTGTCGAAGATGAGGCCCAAGTCGGCCTGATTGTCGAGGACGGCTTTACGGATGGAAGCCATAGCTTCTTTGTTTTCCGGATTGGGGATATGGTTCGGGAAATGGCCGTCCGGTTCGAGGAACTGGCTGCCCGTCGTATCGGCGCCGAGCGGAGCCAAAACTTTTTTCGCAAAGAAACCGCCGCTGCCGTTGCCGGCGTCGACGACGATGTGCATCCCTTCCAAGGGACGATCGTACATGCCCGAGCGGAGGCCGGCGCAGATTTTCTGGCGCAGGTGCAGGGCGTAGCGTTCGATGAGGTCCAACGAGGCGATGGCTGCCGTCGATACGGCCGTTGCCGAAAGCTTCGAGGCCAGGGTCAGGACTTCTTTGACTTCTTTCTTTTCAAGGCCGCCGTTTTCCGTAAAGAATTTGAGGCCGTTGCGGTTATACGGCAGATGGCTGGCGGTGATCATGATGGCCCCGTCCATGGCCGTGTCTTCAAAAATGATGGACATGAACATGGCCGGCGTTGAAGCCAGGCCGCAGTCGGTGACGTGGACGCCCCGGCCGAGGAGGCCGGCAAAGACGGCTTCTTTCATCATGTCCGCCGAGATGCGCGAATCGTGGCCGACGGCGATGCGTAAGTCCCCTTCCTTCTTGCCCAACTTCTGGGCTAAAAACTGAGCATAGCCGGCGGCGATGCGGTTGACGGCTTCGGGCGTCAAATTGACCTTTTCGTCAGGGACGCCTTCGACGGCGATGCCGCGGACGTCACTGCCATTCTGTAATTTTAAGATTGCTTCGGTAGAGTTCATATGCCTGTTCCTGCTGCCTGTTCCCGGTAAGACAGCTTTTCCTTTCTGTAATCTACTTTTATCATACTGAAAATTGGCCCCTCCTGCAAGGCATACAGGGACCGGTCACTTATAAGACGTATTTTTCGATGGCTTCGGCTACGGCGCCTTCGTTGTTGGTAGCATCGGTCACGACGTCGCAATACTGACGGATAGCCGGATTCAGGTTGCGGACGCCGATGGAAAGGCCGGCCGCTTTGAGCATATCGATATCGTTGATATTGTCGCCAATGGCCATCGTTTCTTCGGGACGCACGCCGAGGATGTCGGCTAATTTCAAGAGGCCGGCGCCCTTATTGACGCCTTTATGCATGAATTCAATGTAGCGGTTGCTGGAGAAGCTGACCGTAATGTCATCGAGGAGAGGCTTCATGTCGGCATGGACTTTTTCCAAATAGTCGTAGTCCGTATTGGTCAGGATCAATTTCGATACTTCTTCCTTGCCGCGAATGAAATCGAGGGTCTGTTCTTCACAGGGAACGTAGCCCATGCGGCCCTTCAAAAAGGCTTCTTCGTCAGGCGTGATATTGGTGATATAGACGACGTCCCGCGTATAGATGTGCAGGCACTGGCCATAGGTGCAGCACTTGCGGAAGATCTGATCGGCCAGGTCAAAGGGAATGGGATCCCAGAACAGCGAGCGGCTGCCCTTATTTTCGGTGATGTTGCCGCCGTTAAAGCCGATGACGTACTGGTCAGGCTGTTCAAAAAGATGGAGGGTCTTCAAGACGCCGTCAATGGAGCGAAAGCCCCGACCCGTGCAGGGCACGAACTTGACGCCCTTTTCGACCGCCTTGGCAATGGCTTCGATATTGCGCTGACAAATCGTCGCGTCGCTGCTGAGCAGTGTTTCATCCATGTCACAAGCAATTGATTTTTATAGTTATTCATGGGCTTCTCTCCTTCAATAAATATTAATAATTTTTAGATAATTCGTTACGTTCTGAACATATCATGTTCCCGGCATTTTCGCTACCCCAGGGACAAAATTAGTCCCATGATTCGCAAAAAGGAAGGGCCTCTGCCCTTCCTTTTTTATGAACGATGCCTACGGTCGCGGATAGCCCGCCAGACCGCCGACACGGCTTTAAACAGTACATAGATGAGGACGACGTTAAACAATAGGCCGAGAAAATCAGCGGCCCAGCCAAAGTTGCCCAGGCCAAAGAGGCTGCTCAGCATACTGCCGAGGAACATGCCCCCGGCAAAGAGGCCGATGCCGCGCATGGCCCCACCCCAGGCTGACGAGCGATTGGTCGTCGTATTGGTGTTGGTCCGAGGCGCTGTGCTTTGATTCCGAGTCTGGGATTGTGCCGATGAAGTGTTGTTATTGGTATTGGTTTTCGGCGTCGCTTTAGGAGCCGGCGCAGCCGGTGCCGAACGAGGGGCCGACATACGGATACCGCCTTTTGCAGCTTGGACCGGCTGGTACACAGGCGCCGTAATGAAGGCCGTCTGGAGAAGTAAGAGACAAGTCACGCAAAAAAGCTTTTTCTTCATGGTAAATTCCTTTTCTATCAATAGGTTAGCCGCCGAACGGCTATGGTTATTCTGCCTGTTCCACCGAGATCGAATCGTCTTTAGGAGCAAAAATAATGTCCTGTAAGGGGATGGCCGACAAATCATCGGTCAGCTTGTCCTGAATGGCCGCATAGGCGTCGTGGGTCGGGCAGGAGCCGTGACGACGGCGGTACAAGCATTCAAAACTACCGTCGAGGCAGCTGATGATCATGTTATCCCGATCCATCACGGTGATGACGTCCATCAGGCTCAATTCATGCAGATCCTTTGCCAGTCGGCAGCCGCCTTGGGCGCCGCGGACAATCTCGATGTATCCGGCCTGTTCCAGCTTCTTGGAAATCTTGTAGGCAAACTGCCGGGGAATCATCTGTTCATCGCTGATTTCCCGAATATTCTTCTGTTCCCAATCAGCCAGGGCCCGTAAAATACGGATTGCATAGTCAGTTTCTCTTGTTATTATCACTTCAACATGCTCCTTCTCTATTCTCTATGGATTAAGTCTATTATAACCTGAAATCAAGTGTAAGGCTATACTTTACTCATAAGAATTGATAAAAAATTCACATGTATACAAAAAACATAAGTTACCACACCAGTGACCCGTTTTATGCATAATAGAATCTTGCCAGTGCGTGGAAAAACTTATATAATAAGGAGTACTTGCATATTTTAGCTTTAACAACAGATGAGGTGTATTATGTCATTAACCGATGAAGTAAATAATCGCCGTACTTTTGCCATCATCTCTCACCCCGATGCCGGTAAGACGACGCTGACTGAAAAATTACTGCTCTACGGAGGTGCCATCCATCTGGCCGGTTCCGTCAAAGCCCGGAAAAACGGCCAAACACGCCGTCTCGGACTGGATGGAAATCGAAAAGCAGCGTGGGATCTCGGTTACCAGCTCGGTCCTGCAGTTCGACTATGAAGGCCATCACATCAACATCCTCGATACGCCGGGCCATCAGGACTTCAGTGAAGACACGTACCGGACGCTGATGGCCGCCGACAGCGCCGTCATGCTCATCGACGTCGCCAAAGGCGTCGAAGCCCAGACCAAGAAATTATTCCGCGTCTGTAAAGAACGGGGCATCCCCATCTTTACCTTTGTCAATAAAATCGACCACTTCGGCCGCAACCCCTTCGACCTCATGGATGAAATCGAAGACATCCTCGGCATCCACGCCTACCCCATGAACTGGCCCATCGGCCTCAACGGCAGCTACCAGGGCATTTACGACCGGGCCTCGTCGTCCATCGAACTCTTTGAAAAGGACACGACCCACGGCCAGCGCAAACTGGCGTCGACCAAGGGCTCGGCCGACGATCCGATCTTTAAAGAACTCCTCGACGAAGACGTCCACCAGGGCCTCATCGACGACATCGAACTCCTCGACGAAGCCGGCGACGAATTCGATATGGAAAAGGTCAAGCGCGGCGAACTGACACCGATGTTCTTCGGCTCGGCCATGACCAACTTCGGCGTCAAGCCCTTCCTCGAAGAATTCCTGCGCATGGCTCCGAAACCGCAGCCGCGAAAATGCCTCGAAGGCTCCGTCGACCCGACATCGGATCAGTTCACGTCCTTCGTCTTTAAGATCCAGGCCAACATGAATCCCCAGCACCACGACCGCATCGTCTTCATGCGCATCTGCTCGGGCAAGTTCGAAAAGGGCATGTCGGTCACCCATCGCCAGTCGGGCAAGACCCTGCGGCTCATGCAGCCCCAACAGTTCCTGGCTACGGAACGGACGATCATCGAAGACGCCTACCCCGGTGACATCATCGGCGTCTTTGACAACGGCACCATGGGTGTCGGCGACACCCTCTACGACGGCAAGAAGAAAGTCACTTTCAAAGACTTCCCGACCTTCCCGCCGGAACTCTTCGCCCGCATCCGCGCCAAGGACTCCATGAAGCGCAAGCAGTTCTTAAAGGGCATGACCCAGTTAGCTCAGGAAGGGGCCGTCCAGATCTATGAAAACCTGGGCTCCATGGAAAGCTACATTGTCGGCGCCGTCGGCCAACTGCAGTTCGAAGTCCTCGAATACCGGCTGAAGCACGAATACGGCGTCGATCTGGAAATGAACCGCCTGCCCTACACCGTCGCCCGCTGGATCCAGGATAACGGAAACGACTACAAGGACCTCAAGAACATCGACAGCGCCATGATCGTCAAAGACCATAAACAGCGCGTCGTCCTGCTCATTACCAACGAATGGCAGGCCAACTGGATCGTCGAACGAAATCCTGACTTTACCTTCTGCACGACGCCGGACCAACTGGCCATCGACGACGAAGAAGAATAAGAAACACGCCAAAAAGACCGAGAAGAAATGACATTCATTTCTTCCCGGCCTTTTTTATATGCCGATCTCGAGGCGTGTCAAAGATAGATTTCGATCAAGCAGCGATTAGGCGACGGCGCGGCACCATTCCGGCAGGGTGACGACCCGGTCGAAGACCGGCAGCCAGATGCCCTTGGTATGGTTATAAGTCCGAATGATGATCTTGTCGGAATAAAGATAGATCGAGTTGGAATAAATGGTGTCTTCGTCCCAGTCGCTGTTATAGACGTTGAGGACCCGGCCTTCATAGTAGTTCTGATCGTCCATGAAGGTCGCATCGCCGGGCATGGTATGGGTGTGTCCCGATACCCACAGGCGGACCTGGTGGTGGCGGGCCAAAATGCGGCGGATGTCGGCTGCCGGTTGGGCGGAATTGCGCGGTGTCGGCAGGCTGACGCCATTCTTTTCGGGAACGGCTGTATTTTCTAAGGGAGCGTGACAGAAGATGATCGTCGGCATCTGACGGTGGGCGGCCAGGGTCTGGTCGAGCCAGGTCAGCTGCTGATGGGATAATTCGACGGCAGCGCCGCCGGTAACCGTGTCCGGCGACAGGAAGACCAGGAGACTACCCCCGCTGTTCTTTGGCGTAATACAGCGGCCCGAAGGTCTTGGTATAGCGGGCAAAATGCAGGATTCGTTCGGTACTGCTGCAGGGCCGCAGGTCTTCGCCGTGGCCCGTATAGAGCAGTTCATGATTGCCGGCAATGAAGGCCTTGCGCTTTTTGAGACCGTTGACGACGAGCCGCACCAGGCGGTATTCTTCGGCGTCGCCGTTGCGCTGGACCATATCGCCCGTAAAGACGGCCAGATCGAGGTCGCGCCAGTCGTTCATATCCTGCAGGGCCCCTTCTTTGGCAGCCATATAGCGCAGGCGTTCTTTCGGCGTGACCAATTTTTTGCACGGATAATGGAAATCGCTAATGATCGACAGGCGCGAATAATTTTTTTCTTTCAAGTCCCTCTTGATTCCTGGAAAACAGTGACGAAAACATGGCATCTCCTCCTCATCCCCAATAGAAACAGGCTCTCGCTGTACATCTTCAGTATAGCGAGAGCCTGTATATCTTTTGCAAAGACTGATTGAAATGTCTGTAAAAGGAAGCCTTTATGAGGCCCTTTCAGCGTGATTTATGCCTGTTCTTCTTCCGGATAGGTCAGGCCCCACTGCTTGCGGATGGTGGTCATGAGGTCCATGACGTCCTTGGTGTATTCCTGGCACATGCCCTTGCCGCCGTTAGCGACGGCTTGTTCCATATCGAGGATTTCGTACTGCAGGGCTTTCGCCGTGCTGCCTTCCTGGATGACTTCTTTGCGGCCGTCTTCGGTATAGGTGATGGTCGCCGTGTCAGCCCGGGGATAGTCGTAGATTTCGATATAGCCTTTATCGAAGGCAGCCATGCCCCGTTTCGGCTGTTTGGCGTGGAGGGACAGAGCTAAGGTGGCCATTTCCCCTTCTTTGTTCTGGAGGAGGATGCCGGCCTGTTCATCGACGCCGGTCGGAGCCTGCAGGACCTGGGATGCGATCTGATCGGGCTGGGCCGTCATGAAGTAGCGGACGAAGGACAAGGCGTAGACGCCGATATCGAGGAGGGCCCCGCCGGCCAGAGAACGGTTGAAGAAACGGTTCTTCATGTCATATTCTTTATAGCTGCCGAAGTTCATCTGGACGAAGCGCAGTTTCCCTAAGGCACCGGAGTTGACGAGGTCGGCCAATTTCTTATAGACCGGCATGTGATACAAGGTCATGGCTTCGGCCAGGACGACGCCTTTTCTTCGGCGACTTTGCGGGCCCGGGCCAGTTCGTCACTGTTGAGGGTAATCGATTTTCGCAGAGGACGTGCTTTCCCGCTTCCAGGGCCGGGATCAGGTACTGGATGTGCGTGTTGTGCGGCGTCGATAAGTAGACGATATCGACGTCGGGATCGGAAAAGATGTCTTCCGGCTTGTCATAGACTTTGGAGATGCCGTATTTTTCGGCAAAGGAAACGGCTTTGGCATGGGTCCGGTTGCCGACGCCATACAGGTTGCCGCCTAATTGCTGCATAGCCTGAGCCAATTCATTCCCAATTACACCGCAGCCTAAGGTGGCCCAACGATAAGATGTCATGATAGAAATTCCCCCTTTTACGATAACAGGCGGCTGACGAGTTTGACACAGTCTGCCGCGTCTTTTGAATAGCCGTCGGCGCCGATTTCATCGGAAAAGCTCGGTGTCACGGCGGCGCCGCCGATGATGATCTTTCCGTCGTAATGCCGATCGGCGGCTTCGGCAATGACGTCTTTCATATGCATCATGGTCGTCGTCATCAAAGCCGACAGGCCGACGACGGACGCCTTTTGGCAAAGGGCCGTTTCGATGATCTTGCCGGCCGGCACGTCTTTGCCCAGGTCGATGACCTTATACCCGTAGTTGCGCAGCATGAGACCGACGAGGTTCTTGCCGATATCATGGACGTCGCCTTCGACGGTGGCGATGATGACCGTCGCCATTTCCGCCTGGCCCGGCGCCTTTTTGATGAGTGGCTCTAAGTAGGCAATGGCCGTTTCCATCGTATTGGCACTAGCAATGAGCTGGGGCAGGAAATAGATCTGCTTGTCATATAAATTGCCGACTTCGGTAATGGCCGGAATCAGCTGTTCATCGATGATGGCGCCTGGAGCCGTGCCTTTTGCCATTTCGGCCTGGGCTAAGGCGACGATGGCCTCTTTTTCACCGTCCAGGACGGCCTGATAGACGGGACTGACCGGTTTTTCATCCGTGCCCTCAGACTCCCCCGGCGAAGCGGCGGTGGCCGACTCGCCGTGACGGGCCAGGAGTTCTGCTTCCTGCTTCCGTTTGGCTTCAGCCTCTTTCTTATCGAAATACTGCATGCGGCGGATGTAGCCGAGGTCACTGCCTTCGCGGTTCATGAGCATATTGGCAGCCGCCGCCGTATTCATCAGAAGGTCCTGGGACGGATTGGCAATGGCCATGGTAAGGCCGCTGGCAATGGCCATGGATAAGAAGGCGGCATTGACGTACATCCGGTCCGGCAGGCCGAAGGAAATGTTGGACAATCCGCAGACCGTGGCTAGACCCAAATCGTTCTTGCAGTGGGAAAACGTCGCCATGCAGTCAAGAGCTGCCGTCGGCGCCGCACCGACCGTCGCTACCAGGGCATCGACGACGATGTCTTCGGGCTTAAAGCCGGCGTCATAAGCGTGGTTCAAGAGTTCATCGAGGACGGCGTGTTTTTCCGCTAAGGTCTTGGGAATGCCCTCATCCGATACGGGCAGGGCGATGAACATGGCACCGTACTTCTTGACGACAGGCAGGAGGGTTTCGTATTTTTCCGTTTCACAGGAAATGGAATTGACCAGGGCCCGACCGGGATAGATGCGCAGGGCGGCTTCCATGATTTCCGGCGAGCTGGTATCGATGCTAAGGGGCAGTCCCGATACGCCGGTCACTTCATAAATGGCTTTGAGCATCATCTCTTTTTCATCGATTCCGTTGGTCCCCATGTTGACGTCGAGGATCGAGGCCCCGTACCGTTCCTGCTCGCGGGCCATGGAGCGGACTAAATCGAGTTTTCCCGCCCGCAGTTCGGCCTGGAGTTTCTTCTTGCCCGTCGGATTGATGCGTTCGCCAATGACCTGAAATCACCGTCGAGATGGATGTCCAGGACCTGCCGTTCCGATGCCAGGACGCGGTGGTGACCGGCCTTCGGTACTTTTGGCGTCCAGACCCTTTACGGCGTCAGCCAGGGCCTTCATATGAGCCGGCGTCGTCCCGCAGCAGCCGCCGACGATATGGGCCCCAGCTTCGATGAGGAGGCAGCCGTCTTGGGCAAATTTCTTCCGGCGTCGTCTTATAGACCGTCTTGTCGCCTTCCAGTTCGGGAAGGCCGGCATTCGGTTTGGCGATGATGGGAATATTGGCATAATCGTACATCGTCCGTACCGTATCGACCATGTCGGCCGGTCCCGTCGAGCAGTTGAGGCCGACGGCGGCAACGCCTAAGTGTTCGAGGACGACGACGGCCGCTTCCGGCGGCGTGCCATACAAGGTGCGGCCGTCTTTTTCAAAGGTCAGAGTGGCCATGATGGGCAGGTCGCAGACTTCTTTGATGGCCAAAACGCAGGCCCTCGTTTCCTGAAGGCTCATCATCGTTTCGACGACAAAGAGGTCGACGCCGGCTTCATAAAGGACCTTGGCCTGTTCTTTATAGACCGTCACCAGTTCTTCAAAGGTCAAATCCCCCATGGGATAGAGCTGGCGGCCGGTCATGGTCATATCGCCGGCCACCAAAGCCTTGTCCCCTGCGGCTTCTTTAGAAATGGCCACCAACCCCTCATTGATGGCTTTCAAGTCCTGATCTAATCCGTATTCCGCCAGTTTCAGGCGGTTGCCCGTAAAGGTCGGCGCATAGACGATATCGGTCCCGGCTTCAATGAATTTTCGCTGCAAATCGATCATGACCTGGCGATTTTCCAAAATCCATTGTTCCGGGCAGACGCCGATAGGCATGCCGGCCTGCTGTAAATTGGTTCCCGTAGCGCCGTCGAGGACGACGACACCCCTGTCTAAGAGCCGCTGAAATGCTTCGTTGGTCAATCTACTTCCCCCTAAAAATTCATATATGAAATGTATAAGCGCTGAAATGCTTCTTCGTTGCCAAGGACCCTTTCTTCGGCTCCGGAAGCCGCGTCCTGCAGATCCTGAATGGAAAGCGTTCCCGCCACCAGAGCTGCTGCCCCTTGGAGGGCCGTATTGCCGACAGCCGTCGCCTTATCGGCTAAATCGGGCGGCAAGAGGCCGATGACGGCGGCTTTCTCCGGATCGAGGCGATAGCCAAAACCTCCGGCGAGACAGACCCGATCGATGCGCCGGCGGTCCATGCCGCTCCCTTCGATGAGGGTTTCAATCCCGGCCCGAATGGCGCTCTTGGCCATCTGGATTTCACGGATATCCTTCTGACTGAGGACGATCCGTTCATAATCGAGGGTCGACCCCAGGGTAAAGCCCATGCTGAAGTACGGTTCCTCTAATTTTCCCGTCTCATCGACCAGTCCCGCTGAGACCAGGCCGGCCATGGCTTCGATGATGCCGGTCCCGCAGATGCCGACGGGAACGGCGCCGTCAATAGTGCGGACAATGGCCTTGCTGCCTTCGATGCGGACGCCGCAGATGGCCCCGGAAATGCTGGCCGTCCCCCAGGTCAGCTTGCCCCCTTCGAGAGCCGGTCCGGCCGGCGCCGAGGCGATGAAGCGCTGATCCCGATTGCCGAGGACCAATTCCCCGTTGGTCCCTAAGTCGATGAACAAGGTAACCTCGTCGGAGTCCATGAGGCCCGAAGCGGCAATGCCGGCCGTAATGTCGCCGCCGACGTAGGTACTCATGCCGGGAATGAGGGTCACCGGGCAGTCCGACAGAAAGTCGCTCCCAAAGACGTCTTTAAAAGCGTAGGTCTCGCCGCCTAAGGATACCGGCGTAAAGGGCCAGTTGCCCAGTCCCTTACAAGACCAGCCCATGAGCAGGTGAAGCATGGTCGTATTGGCGGCAATGGCTACAGCCCGGCACGAGGTTCGTCCCTCGGGGTGATCGTCAAAGAGGGTTTCCATCAGTCCCAGGATGTCCTTGCGAACGGCCTTCTGCAAAGCCTTTCCCTTGCCCTTATTGGCGGCATCGATATGGCTGATGACGTCGGCACCAAAGGAGCGCTGCCGGCTTGCCGTCGTCGCCGTGGCCACGATACGGCCGTCGGTCCGGTCGACGAGGGCTGCGGCGATGGTCGTCGTTCCGATGTCGATGGCGATGCCGCAGCCATGGTTGGCCAACAAAGCCGAATCTTGTTCCGCATCTTCTTGAAGGGCCAGGGCTGAAAAGCCCTGCTGTTCGCGAAGGGGCACGGCGATCTTCGTTTCTTCCGTCGTTTCAGCCTGACAGGCCAGTCGCCAGCCTTCGCGCAATTGACTGTCGGAAAAAACGTTTACGGTCGGCCGGTGTCACGGCAAGTTTTCCCGCCACGACGCGGACGCGGCACTTCCGCAGCGTCCCTTGCCGCCGCAGGGCAT
>ENA-OQJN01000209-OQJN01000209.1-human-gut-metagenome-genome-assembly--contig:-NODE-209-length-28526-cov-3.425226_pt1 | contig 28526 bp, 27 predicted proteins | sample MGYA00242610_ERZ504777 | MGnify/ENA primary metagenome ERZ504777 (study PRJEB26092, sample SAMD00036350) | human gut metagenome | host: Homo sapiens | study: EMG produced TPA metagenomics assembly of... | reverse complement strand
CTATCCCCTAAATAGCAACGATCTCCTATAGCCTAATAAGTTTTGTAAAAAACGCATTACCTTATAATATTCGACTACATGTAATGCGTTTCCTCTTTTATGAGCTAATTTTTCGGGTATTTTACCTGCTTTTTCTTACTAATTTCATATGGCTCGCTTGGTGCTATTTTGGCTCCTCATCGTCCCCTTTAATCGGAAATGGATATACTTTTTTCAACTCCCTAATATCCTCATCATAGAGGGCACGGTAAGTGCCATTATCAAATTTCACGACATAGGCATTTCCGAATATATTTCGTTCCGCAAGCTTTGAGGCATTTTCATTGAAAAGTTCGGCATCATCGGCTTTAGTAAATCCCTTCCGGGGGTCTTTATTAAACGGATTAATCGTGTTGTGACCATTTACAACGATATAAAAATTCTTGCCTAAATTTTTAACTTTAATTTTCCGTATACTACAGAAGTGTCTATGTCGTGCGGCACCGGCTATTCCGTCTTGACCATAGGGCCCCGCCTCTACTTCTACAAATCGAGATACACCATCACGCCCAATCTCCAGTTCTTTATATTTTTCATAAAAACACGCTCCTTACTCCCACACGACAACTAATTATCCGATTCGGCCATTTTATTCAACGTCTCCGGCTCATTCCCGCTATCAACCTCAGCCACAGCAGTTTTTTCACAGGACAAACTCGCTACATACTCCACTAAAAGTTGTGCCAACCAATTGCCCCTACCAAGGCTTTTACCATTCACAACCTTCGTAGAATTATTAACCAAGCTATAACGGGCCAACACCTTGCCTTTTTCATCACGCAAGGTCATGCTCCCGCGCATTTCCCCGCGAATGGATGCCACCACGCGCCCGTCTTTTTATACGGCAACATAACTTTATGCATCTTCATGTACTCCTCTTCGTCTTCATAATGAAGGCCTCGACTGCCTTCGATAAAATCTTTGCGAAACATAGTATCCCCCTTAACTCAGCATAGGCCTCTTCATCTATACATCTTTCTATATGCCACTTCATCTATACATCTTTCTATATGCCTCTTCATGTATGCATCTTCGTATATGCCTCTTCGCGTATATATCCGCCGGCAGGCCTGATTAACCAAGCACCTTTTGGATATATTCCATATCCTCGTCTTCCAGAAATTCTCTATAGCTGTCGGTGCGAATGATATACACATTGCCTTGCACCGGTTTGCCAAGCAGCTTTGAGGCCTTTTCGTTATAGGCCGTTTTGCCGATAGGCATCCACATGCCATAGTTTCGTTCACCAATGGTTACGTCTTCAAATACCATGCCTTCCGCCCGTTCTCTAAATTCCAAATACCCCGGCGCAACGCCACCGATGCTGTAAAAAACATTAACCGATATGACGTTATAGCTGCCATCCGCATTGATACGTAAAATTTCGGCGGTGCCGTCTTCGATTGGGTCGTAAAAAATGCTTTTTTTCGTAAACATACACATCCTCCTCACTATACAAAATCCTATTTATTCTCTTGTTCTGCTTTAGCCATCGCGTTCTCAATGAGTGCCTTTTTGCCTTCTGAAATCGTATCTAATTGCCTTTGAATGTTTTCTTCTTCAGCTGCCATTTTCAAAAATTCCTTAGCAAGCATCTCTTGTTCGTCACGAGGCACGATTGGAATTTGAACCTCCCCTAAATCGGTGATACTGATTGTCTTCGTGCGCGATGAAGGATTCATGTTTTCACTAATTCGAGTCAATTGTTCTTTTGCCAAATCCGAAGTCAGATACATAAACAAATAGATGGAATTTATTTCATTTTCATCAACGGTCAGCTTATAGGTATTGCCGCTGCAATATACATTGCGCCCCTTCAAATCATCGATAAAGCCGAATTTAAACGGTGCCGATTTACTCATAATAATTGTGTTTGTCTTCAGCGGTTTCCGATTTCCCGTTACTGTGACTGTCGTAAGCGAAGGCATTTTCAAAACATCAATCGTGCGGTTATTTAGATGTTTCGGCGTAATGTATTTTGCCAAATCACCGGTATCCGCCGTATCCGACTCATCGACTTTTTCATCGGCGCCACGTCGAATCTTGCACACATCGCCGAGGAAATAGGATGGACCCTTAAACAGCTCCTCCGTATCAGTCGTTGCCGTAGCGTTTCTATTGGTGTATCGATCCGGCGCCAAATCACATTGCGGCCCTTCATCCCGGCCTAAATTCCATACGTTAACAATTTCTTCGTCATCAAAACGATGGTGCCGTCTATGAGACATAGGGGCCTTCAAGAGGTCTTCAACAGCTACATCCCTCACTATATCTTCAATGACAGTTTCGTCATCAGTCATAGTTCCCATGTATTTTCACCATAGCGATAAAGATACGGCAATCTGTTTTATATTCTCGTCCGATAAATAGTACACCGGCTCTCTCTTAGTCCTGATTTCACCGGTCATTAATCATGCGTACGTAGCGATTATCTTTTTTTGTAAAAAATACCAGAGGATAGCGGCTTTCTTATTTCCCGGAATCAGGCGATTCGATAATAAGATAACGCTCTCCACCAAACCTTCTTCAAGCAGTTTACGACGAATCGCCCTATAAAGTTTATCTGAAGCGGCCTCAGTCGATGTAAGGGCCATGAGTTTACCGCCGGGTTGCAGTGAATCCAACGCTTTAAGAACATAGGGCCATTCTCCGTTATGCATAGCTCTGTCTGAACTGCTATAAAACAACTCAGCCAGTGAGCTTTGTAAATAATAGCCACGATATTGAATCTCCGTTAGCGGGTTTTTACGCGGTGGGCAAATAACGGCGGCGGCCCCTTCACTATTGGCCTGTTTTTCAATAAAAAGGTTTCCCAGTTGAAGGTCTGCTGCTTCACCCACCATGCACATCCGAATTTTAGTAACTACATAGTTACTTTCTTTCACTTCAATCCCCGATACCTGTGGTTTTGAAGAATTTTTCAAGAGTGACTGAATCAGAAATTGACCTTGTGCAAACCCCCAGTCGTATACAGACTCTTGACCTCTTAACAATTCAACAAACAAGCGATTAATACTTCTTCCCACATTGTATTCAGACTTCGACCGAATAATTGGCTCGGCGAGAAGGATATAGGCAAATAGCTCTTCCGTTTTACAAGGCTCTAAAGGTGGTAATACGTTCGGATAGTATTGTCTCAAATCAATATAATCCTTTTTAATTGAAGGCAGCTTAACCTCTTTTGCAATGTAGTCCTCTGCCTCGCTTTCAGTAAGTCTATGACGTTTCATAGTGAACATTAACGTAGCAAACAAAATGCTGTCCTTGAACGGGATAAGTGGTAAATCATCGTCAGAATCATAATAGTAATATTCGAAAACACTCGCCACTTTGCCGACAAACTTTTCAAGAACATCCTCACTGAATTCTTTTAACATACCAATTGAATAACCTAACATAACTAACTCCTCCTTACGTGAATACAAATTCGTCCGTTTTTATCTAGTAAGCTAACTAGATGAATTTATGGGTTTACTAGATAGTTTTTACTAGATATTTTCTACTAGATGGTTTTTGCTGACTAGATACTTTTTAGATTTACTAGATAACTTTTGGGCTTACTAGATAATCTATTGACTAACACTTTTATTCTTTTTGGTTTTGTATAACCATTTTAAAGAATGCTAAAAAAATTTAAAACGTTCTTACTAGATGATTTTAAAACCTCCTTTACAGGATGAAGCAACACTCTTACTAGATAAACTAACACTCTTGCCGGATGAGCTAACACTTTTACCGGATACATTGTTTCAGGCCTACCGGTTATTGACTCATCCGTATATTACGCTTAAGCCTCTAAGGAGCTTTCTCCTATTTATGAGCTTCAACCCCTCTCTGCACTTTCATTGTACAACCAAAATTACACGAAGTCAAATGGTTTTAAACAACCATTTTTCACTTGGTTGTTGTTTGGGTTATTGTTTGGGTTATTGTTTTGGTTATTGTTTTGGTTGCTATTTTAATTCTAATCTACTAATTTATTTATCTATTAAATATTAAACGTGGGCCGATCTATTTAACTGATTTTTAAAGTAAAACAGGCAATCATTTAATCAAATGATTGCCAAAATAACACTATTAAAATAATCGAGTAATATCTTTATTTAACAGGAACTGCTCTACGCCAACATAAACAATCCCATTATCATCACGCCAAGGTTTAATATAGTCACGTATAACCACAAGTTTGCCAAACGAATCCGGGATCCGCAGTAATGAAGCTATTTCCTGATTTCGTTTTTCAGGTTTATCAATCGATAGCGCCGATTGTATGTAGTATCTCTGATTGGATTGATTGACTATAAAATCAACTTCCAATTGCTTACGAGTATTTTTACCGGAATCAGTTCTAATATACTCCTCAACAACACCTACATCCACATTATAGCCCCGACGTACTAAGTCACAGTACAAAACATTTTCCATAATATGGTTTTCTTCCTGTTGACGAAAACTTAATCTTGCATTTCGTATACCCACATCAGTGTAATAATATTTTAACGGTGTTTTGATATATTTTTTTCCTTTAACATCATATCGATTAGCTTGCTTTATTAAAAAAGCATCAACAAAATAACTCAAATATCTACTGATTGTAGTCGAATTGATTTTAACTTGTTTTTACTCAAAAAAGTATTAGCTAATTTTGTCGGATTCGTTAAAGATCCTATACTGGAAGCAATAATATTTAATAAATCTTCCAAAATGGACGTATCATTTTGAATTTGATAACGTTCTACTACATCCTTTAAATAGGTTCGCAAAAATAAATCACTTAAATACTTACTCTTTTCTTCGTGCGTTTGTAGTGAAAAAACTACCGGCATCCCGCCATAGGTATAATAATCAAGCCATGCATTGCGTTCCGGTCCCTCATATTTTTCATACATTTCTGCAAAGGAAAGAGGATATACTTGAATTTCATCCGCACGATCCCGAAATTGGGTAAGAATATCTGAAGATAGCATTTTAGAATTACTACCGGTTACATAAATATCCACATTAGGCAACTTCATTAACCCCAGCAAAACATCTATGAAGGTTAATTTTGCTGTATTATCATTAACGTATGGATTCTTAATCTCAGCTACAAATTGAATCTCGTCAATTAAAATATAATATTGTGTTGAAGTTCTCTCTATTTGCGATCTAAGATACGCGTCCAACTCGATTGGATTTCTATATTTGGCATTGCCAATTTCATCGAGAGCTAATTGGACAATTTGATTATCATGAACATTATTTTGATGTAAGTAATTAACAAATAATTTAAAAAGTAAATACGACTTTCCGCATCTTCGAATCCCCGTTATCACTTTGATTCTACCATTATGTTTTTTAGCCACTAATTTTTCAATATATTCCGCTCTGGCAAATTCCATTATATTCTCACCTCACTTCATATTTCGAAATTTTATTGCGGATTCCGCATTTTTTCCTCGACTATATTATAGCAATGATATTAACTTGCTTCAAGACAATTCGAATTTTTATTGCGGATTCCGCATTTTTTTGTCGAGTTTTTCTTCAAGCTTTTCTTCGGCATTTCTTCAAGTATGTAATAAATAGGCTTAAGAAACTTCCTCGTCAATCTACGGCCCTCAGACTATATTCGCATGCCTTTTACTTCACGCCCGATTGGTCTATTTATCACCTGTGAGTTCTAAATGGATATCGGCAGAGCTTATGAAAATATGATAAAATTAATACAAGCGATTCTTCATATTAAGGAGGAACCATACATGCGATATTTTTGGTTATTTATAGCAGTTTTTTGCTTCACCCTTTCAACGGAATCTTTTTTTTCCGGTTTTGAAACAACAAGCCTTGTTATCCTTGGTTTTTTGGCTCTTTACCGTGCCATTCGTTGGAAAAAGAGTTTTAACCCTAAGCTAAAATTCAACAGCGGTAACAAAGAGCTGGACCGCTTCAACACGGAGCTTTTTAATAAAGCCATTACGGACTACAACAAAATGGAGCGGGAAATCAAAACGTTAAACGATAAATCGTTCCGCAAGCAGTTACAAAAAACACAAGGTATTGCCAAGAACTTTCTGACCTATCTGCAAGAGCATCCGGAACGTATCGGGCTGGCGCGCCGTTTCATCGATTATTATCAGGACCGCGCCATCTTATTGGTGCAAAAATACAAAGAATTGGATCGGACCGGTCTTCAGGAGCCAGAAGTGGAACATTCTAAACGAGAGATCAAACAGCTCCTCCATTATTACGACGAAGCCTATGCCGATCAGTTTACCAAGGTTCTTAACTCACAGCTCATCGATCTCGATGCGGAGATGAAGGTCATGAGGGAGAATATGTCGGCGGACGGGCTCAATCCGAATATTCAAGAGCGTCCACCAATCACTAAAGCGAATAATCCTCTCATCAATTCCCTGATTGAGCTTAGTGATAAATTTTTAAATCGTAAGTAAATGAACGCAGGATACCCACCCTAATGCAGGGTGCAGAATTCCCACCTAAGGCATGGCGTAGGATACCCATCTAATATATGGCTCAGAATCCCCACCTGTACCTTGCGTGAAGTTGGGCAGCAACATTGGTTAATTTTTAAATCGTAGACGAAAGTAGGGTGCAATTATGGCTGAAATTAATTTGAACGACCTCTTAGCGAAGAAACAGGCAGAAGCTACGGAAGATACACCAACCATTGAAACAACGGAATTGGTTCGCGTTAACCAACAAGTAGAGACGCTCACGCCGGAAGAACGTAAACAAGTAGATCAAATCAAAAACTCCATCGATTTAGTGACGTCCAATGCTATCGCCCAATACGGCATGGCGGCACAGGACAACATTGCGACGTTTTCAGACAGCATCTTGGCGACCGTGAAAAGCACGAATCACGAAGCGGCCGGCACCTTGCTTACCGACTTGGTAAAACAGGTTAACGAATTCGAAGCAGAGCAGGATGGCACTAAAGGCATGTTGGCCAATCTGCCGGTAGTCGGTTCCCTTTTCAAAAAAGTGGCGAACCTCAAAGAGTCTTACACTACGCTGGCTGTTCAAATCGATAAGATTCAAGCCGGTCTGGACAAGCAAAAAATGGTGCTCATGAAAGACGTGGCCATGTTTGACGGTTTGTTTGAAAAGAACCTGGAATACTTCAAACAGCTTCAGCTCTACATCCAAGCGGGCGAAGAAAAACTCCAGGAACTTAATGAAGTAACGATTCCTAAGCTGGAAGCCGATGCTCAGCTCTCCGATAATCCGATGGCTCACCAAGTGGTGCAGGATTTTAAAAACTCCGTGATTCAGTTTGAAAAGAAAGTGCATGACTTGAAGCTCAGCAAAATGATTGCCATTCAAACGGCGCCGCAAATCCGCATCATCCAAAATAACGACAAGATTTTGGTGGACCGCATCCAAACAGCCATCTACAACACTATTCCATTGTGGAAAAACCAGATGGTTCTTGCCCTCGGCCTCGGGCGTCAGCAAGAAGCGCTCAAGATGCAGCAAGCTGTTTCCGAAACTACCAATGAGCTCTTAAAACGCAATGCTGCGCTTCTCAAACAAAACTCGCACGAAACGGCCGTTGAAAACAAACGGGCCATCGTGGACATCGAGACAATTAAGCAGGTTAACGAAGATCTCATCGCTACCATCGAGGATACTATCCGTATCCAGAGTGAAGGACGCCAAAAACGCCAAGCTGCGGAACAGGAATTGCTGCAGATTGAAGGTAAGCTCAAAGACGCACTGCTTAAGAGTGCGGGGCGGGTGGAAGAACAAAAATAGTTGCTTTAATCATCAAATTGACTAGTATTGCTATACTATAAAATCTATATAAACAATTAGGCCTACAAAGTCAGAAATATCTAACTTTGTAGGCCTTTAGTTTTGTCAATTTATGTTCAATTACTGCCTGTTTTTAATACAAACTCTTCAGATTCTTTTATACATTCAATTTAAACAGCCCATGACGGTTACAATAGGCATAAATAATGCCATGCCCACGACTCATAAAACGGCACTCTGCATTTTGTTCAGGATAGAGTTTCACTAATGTATATCTATCTGATGTCACATACGCCATAAAGGAAATATAGTGCTGTTTCGTCATGGGATGCTCCATATGCACGAAAAAGTCATGCTCAATCTTCTCAACGTTAATGATATGTTCCGGAGATTCTTCCGGTGAATCTTCTTCTACAGTAAGAACCGGTAGTTTAACACCGCAGCAATTGAAGTCACCTTCACCAAAACTTGTAATGATATTGCCGCAGATTGGGCAGACATAAAATTTGAGTTTTTTTACATTGGCGGAGCAGTTATCATTGATAGCATATTCGCCGGCAAACAATTCTGCTACGGAGATACTGAGTGCCTCCGCCAATGGCGTAACCAAAGTAATATCCGGTAGACCCTTGCCGGTCTCCCATTTAGAAATCGTCTTGTCACTGATAAGTAGCTTTTCAGCTAATTCTTTTTGCGTGAGCTTCTTGCGTTCACGCAGTTCTTTTAACATCGTGCCTGATATATAATTCATAGCCATTACACCTCTTTCTTTTGCTATGGCTATCTTAAGATAAAATGGGGGTACTGGCTACCTACGCTGCGTAGAATGTCGAAAGAATCTAAGCTTTTATCATTAAACTATTCCCAAAACATTATTTATTCGAATGATTTTTCCGCTTCAGTCTCTTTTAAAGTTTTACCGTCCTCGTTTTTCCATACTGCTGGCCCACTAACATTATATCCAAGGACAAAACATGCAGCGGTGGAAGAACTCGAAAATAATATATCTTCAACTGTTTTCCAATCTTTAATTCTACCAGCTTTATAATGTTTATCTCTTAATTTAATCAATCCGGAACTGAATGATCTAGGGGCTGTTCTTTCATTAACAGAAGCTCCTGACAACAATACAAAACCTTCAGATGTAATCATAGCTGTAGCTGTTGCACTTCCAATATTTAAATATAACTTAGGATATTCTTGACGTGTTATCTCATTCTTTTGAACAATAGGTTCTAAAACTTTATACCCTAACGTATTAATTAAAACTTTAATATTATCAAGAAATTCTTCCATAGCAGCAATTTGAGATTCTTTTAAAATCGTTTTGCGATAAGTATTTTTAGTTAACACCAAATAACGTTTGCTATCTCTAGCCATATCAACTAATCGAGACTCAAGATATCTAATAAGAGCTTTATTTAAATCTCGACCTACAAATAATACTACTGTATTCCAATAATACGTCTCTTTTTCAGCCGCATAATCTCTTAAATGCTGCATTAATCTTTCTTGAATATTTTCAGCTTCACCAATGTACACAGAATCAGTGTCATCCTCTTCCTTGCAAAACAGATAATATACACCGGCTCCCTTTATATCTGTGCGTTTACATTCACTCACTTCAATTCTTGGAATCTTAATTGCTTTACCGTTCCAATTTGAAAACTCAGCCGTAATAAGACTATCAGCTGTCCCATTGGCCAAAAATAATTCAATTGATTTACCCCTAGCCATTCGTATACACTCCTTTATAATCATTCGCACTTCATATTTATCCGCAAATCTCCGCAATCCCCCTGGCTATCCGCCAATCTATATCCTTAAAATGGTTTCCTTCATTCATTTCAAAGGTTACATCTATATTCTGTTCTCTTAAATGCTTAACAATAGCTTCTGTATTATCCTGTACCGTTTTAAGAATCTGATGTTTCGTTTTAGATTCCTTATCACCTAAAGAGAAGTATAATTTTTCCGGAATACGCTTCATTTGATGCGATTCAACATATTCCTTAAAGTCCGGGAACCAAAACGAACTGGACATGCAGGCAGCCCGTTCAAATACATCACAGTTATAAAGAGCATACAAAGCAAAAAGTCCCGCCATAGAATAACCGGCAATATATGTTTTTGTCGGTGTACCGTCTATTAACTCAAGTCCTTTTGGCAACGCCTCATTTAGGAGCCAATCGAGATACACAGAAGCATCGCCGGTAAATGGCGGCTCTTGTTTTGAAATGAGAGGAATTTCCCACGGTGACAACTCAGAATTCCAATTAAGCTTACTGATAACAAGAAGATTTATATCAAAATCGCCCATTTTCTGAAGTTCTGCCAACACGCCGGAACTATCGTCTTCAAACATATTCAGTACAACTAATGGTTGATTGGGCTTTTCAGCTTTATATAAGGTTATATCCTTGCCTGATAGTTTAAAACACTCTTTCATAAGTTCCCCTTCCATATGATTACTTTTCAATATCAGCCTCTAAGTCATCAATATCGTCATCATCGTCGTTCAAATATCCCCATATTTCTTCGCGATTATATTTTTCAAGCAAAAAATTACAAAGTTCAGCCAAATACATAAGATTACATTGGTATTCCACTTCAGGTCCCGGATTTACCTCAAATTCAACCAAGGTAAATATACTCGGATCATTCTCATCGACACCAATATAAAACAACTTCTTTTCTAATTCCACAAGGTCTTTTTCTAAATGCCTACGGACCATTATTAATTCTTCAAGTGTGTCATTCTTATGCTGTTCTACAAACTCTTCCGGACTTATCATCATAATAGTACCCTCTTGATTTTATACACTTTTAATAGTAATACGTCTGATCAATATAATAACGCCAGCCAATTTGATTCATGCCATACTCAAATACCCCATTATGAGGGATTACTACGGTAGTGTGTCCACCTCTCATCGTATTTGTACGATAGCGCCACATATCGTTTCTGAACTTAGAAAAATTCCAAACCACGATTTGCTTTAATTGGCCATTTTTGACGAACTTAGTGGACACTGAAAAACCTCGACCATTCGAATCAGAACTATATGTTATTGTATCGTTCATAACATATATATCAATATTTTCATAATTCCAATGATCTACCCAAACATCCGTAGCGCTTGCCGAATTCATACCGGCGAACATAAAAACTAACCCTAAACAACAAATAAATAATCCCTGCCATAACCGCTTCATATACCTCATCCCTTTCAATCAATGAAACGCACTACTTGATATTTACTTACAGTATAGCACAAGCGTTTTGTCCGGTACACAAAAACATAGTTCTCATGCCACTAGCAAGTTAGTCAGCGCTTTTATAAATATTTCTGTAATGGGTGTAAATATCTGATATTTTTTCCACACGATATAGCAACGGGTTTCCAGCTTAGGCGACAGCGGTCGCCATATTAACTCATCACACTGCGGCACTAAATGTTCAAAAATAAGCTGCAGGCCTACGCCGTTTTTTACAAACTGACTGCCATTATAAAACAAGTTTACATTCCCGATAAAGTTCAACTGATTCACTTTTTCACCACACCAACGGGAGATATCATTTTGAATCGTCTGCTCCGAAGCAATCAGGTTTTCACTAACAAGATCATCAAAAACAATGGCCTGTTTCGCTGCCAATGGATGGTCAGGCCGCATCAATACACCATAGGTATCAGTGCCCGGCAGTTCAATATAATTAAAGTTATCAAGGCTCGGCGGCTCCACAATTAAGGCGAAGTCCAATATGCCTCGCTCAATGCGCTCAATAACCTGCTCGGTATTGCCGCTGGTAATGTGAAAATGAAGTAACGGATACTGTAGTTGTAACTCGTGAAAAACAGTGGCAATATGATGAACCAAATACGTTTCTGCACAACCGAAACGAATCTCGCCACCTATGAGATTATCCATGTCTTGAAATTCCTGCATCGTTTTATCGACCAAAGACAGAATATCCTCCGCTCGTTTTCTCAGCAAAACGCCTTCCTCCGTGAGCACAAGATTACGCCCCTGTTTTTGAAAAACCTTCTTCCCCAAGGTATCTTCCAACTGTTTCATCTGAACAGAGAGGGTGGGTTGTGATATATGCAATTCATTGGCAGCCGCTGTCATACTGCCTTCCCTTGCTATCGTCAGGAAATGGCGCAAAATAGTGGTATCCATACTGCATCCCCTTTCGGTTTAATCGATTAAGATTTTTAATAGATTTCAATTTATTATTGATATTGGTAATTTGTCTTTGTAGCCATTATACTATGGTCATACAGTTGAAGTAAACAAACAACGACCAATTAGAAAGGGGTGACACGAATGCCCGAAGCTTCAGATATTAGGGGTATCATTCGACAAAATCTCCTTGATGCCGGCTGTAGTGAAACGATGACAAAATCTTGTATGGATGAATTCACACAAGGTAAACGAGTCCAGCTACACAGACGCTTATTGGCTCATCGTAAGGAATTATTGAATGTACTTCATTGTAAACAACAACAAATCGACTGTCTGGATTATCTTATTTATCAATTAACAAAATCTAAAAAGTAAACGATTACGGAGGAGACCCTTATGAAGAAATTATTCAAAACGAAACGAATTCTTATGACCTTAGCATTAGGCACACTCATGACAGCTACCGGCATCGCGGCCCAAACAGTTTCGGCGGCCGGCCCTGCAGTAGCACAAGCCAACGCACTCATTTCACCGGGTGTAATCACCGAAGACCTTAAACTTACCAACGAATGGGATAAAAAGTTTAAAAAGAGCGATAAACTAAATCATCAAAAAGTAACGTTCCACAACCGCTACGGCATTACTCTCGCAGCCGATATGTATGTGCCTAAAAAATATCAAAGCCGGCGAAAAATTACCGGCTATCGTAGTGGTGGGCCCGTTCGGCGCCGTTAAGGAACAGGTATCCGGCCTGTATGCCCAAACTTTGGCAGAACGCGGTTATATTGCCATCGCCTTTGACCCGTCTTTCACCGGTGAAAGTGGCGGTAATGTCCGCAATGTAGCATCACCGGAAATCAACACGGAAGATTATTCTGCCGCCATCGATTTTCTTACCACACAAAGTCTGGTTGATACTGACCGCTTAGGCATCTTAGGTATCTGCGGCTTCGGTGGGATTGCCTTAAATAACGCTTCCATGGATACTCGTGTAAAAGCCAGCGTTATTACAACTATGTACGACATGACCCGTTACTATGCGAATGGCTATAACGATGCCAATGACAGCGCCGAAGCACGTCATCAGACGTTAGAAGAGCTTAATGCACAGCGTACGGAAGATTATAAAAACGATACCTTACGTCCGCACCGGTGCCAATGTAAATCCGGATTTATTACCAGCTGATGCACCGAAATTTATCCGCGACTATGCTGAGTATTATGCAACGGACCGAGGCTACCATCCACGTTCCGTCAACTCCCTTGGCGGTTGGAATAAAACATCCGCCTTATCTTTTATCAACATGCCGTTCTTACAACGCTCCGATGAAATTCAGAGTGCCGTATTGATCATCGCCGGTGAAGAAGCGCATTCCCGTTACTTCAGTGAAGATGCCTTCAAAAAACTTAAAGGGGACAACAAAGAGTTGATTATTGTTCCGGGTGCATGGCATACTGATTTCTATGATAATCCAAACTACATTCCGTTTGATAAAATCGATGCATTCTATCAACAATATTTGAAATAAGTAAAACCTGAAAAAGGTCTCACTCAGATATTAATCGAGTGGGACCTTTCATTTATTTGTAGTATTTTATTTAAGCAATGACAGGAACGCCCTTTCCATTCCACTCATTTTTTATCTTCGGACCACCATTGGTCTCATTACCTCTCATTATACATGACTCGGGCATACAGCAAAATCGTTTTTCCTAAATATACAAATGTACTTGATAATTTTACAAAAACAACGATTTCTTCTTGATAATACACTGAAGTAGTTCTATACTTAAAGTAGCAAATAGTCGGTAGTAAGTACTATTCTTTTTACACTTAAAGGAAGTGAATTCTTATGTCTGAACACGACAATCAACAAGACAAAAAGCACGTTCACGATCATAACCATGATCACCACCACAATCATGAGCATCTTCACGATCATGACCATGACCACCATCATCCTCATACTCATGAACACGCTCATGATCACGCACACGACCACGACCATGAACATGATTGTCTCGCCGACCACGTACATCCTCATGACCACAATCATCCTCATGTACATGGCGACGTTAACGACTACATGAAAGCCGTTGCGGAATATCGCAAAACTTTTGCCTCCAAACAAGACGTTTTGGACAAAACGCCGGATCCTGCGGTACGTGAAATGATTCTTCGTATGGAACAAATCGGTTGCGATACTACTTTTGATCGTTTTGACAAACAAAAACCACAGTGTACCTTCGGTTTAGCCGGTGTCTGCTGTAAAATCTGTAACATGGGTCCATGTAAGATTACACCACAAGCGCCACGCGGTGTCTGTGGTGCCGATGCAGACCTCATCGTATCTCGTAACTTATTGCGCAGTGCCGCTGCCGGCGTGGCTCAACACGGTGCGCACGCTCGCGAAGTTATTTTTCCTTAAAATTTGTTGCTGAAGGTCGTTTGAATTTACCGATTATCGGTGTTGAAAATTACACCAAGTTTGCAAAGCCTTTGGCATCCCGGATGACACGGATGATGTTAAAGCCTTAGCCGGCAAATTGGCTGATGTTCTCTTGGCCGACTTATCTCGCGCCACACCGGATGACTACGAAGCCATCAAAGCCTTGGCTCCGGCTGAACGCCAAAAAGTTTGGCAAGATTTGGACATTATTCCAATCAGTGCTTATAACGAAGTATTCGATGCTTACCACCGCACCGGTTGCGGTACCGATGGTGATTGGGAAAGCATTATGAAACAATTCTTGCGTTGCGGTCTTGCTTTCTGCTACACCGGCGTAGTCGCTGCCGATATTGCTACCGATGTTCTCTTCGGTATCGGTCATCGGGCGACTTCAAAAGTAAATGTCGGTGCTTTGAAAAAAGGCTATGTTAACATTGCCGTTCACGGTCATTTACCAACCTTAGTGAGCGAAATCGTTCGTGTCGGCCGCACTCAGGAATTCATCGACATGGCGAAAGCCCATGGTGCCGAAGGGATTCAGTTCTACGGCGTATGCTGTTCCTGCTTGTCCGCTATGTACCGTTACGAAGGCGTTATTCCTTTGTCAAACGCCGTTGGTGCCGAACTCGTTTTAGGTACCGGTGCGCTTGATTTATGGGTAGCCGATGTACAGGACGTATTCCCTGCCATCATGGATGTGGCGCGTTGCTTCAAAACAACGGTCGTGACTACTAACGATGCAGCTCGTCTCCCAGGCCCTGAACATTATGCGTATGATCATCATCATTCCAACATTGAAGACACTGAAAAATTGGCGCGCAAAATCGTAACCCGCGCTATCGAAAGCTTTGCTAATCGTCGCGATGTGCCGGTTTTCATTCCACCATACGAAGTAACCGCCGATGTAGGCTTCAATGCTGAAAACATTGCTGAAGAATTCAATGGTTTCGGTGCTTTTGTAGATGCTTTGAAGAGCGGTCAAATCAAAGGTATGGTTAACATGGTTGGCTGTAACAACCCGCGCGTTATTTACGAACGAGCCATTGTTGATATTGCCGACGAATTATTGAAAAACAACATTTTAATTTTCACAAACGGTTGTGCATCCTTCCCACTCTTAAAATTGGGCTATTGCAGTAAAGACGGTGCGTCCAAAGCCGGTAAATCCTTACAGGAATTCTTGGGCGGCAAATTACCACCGGTATGGCATGTAGGCGAATGCGTAGATAACACGCGTGTATCCACCGTTTTAGCCGGCGTCGCTCAGGCAGCGGGCAAAGACATTAAAGATATGCCTTACGCCTTCACCAGTCCTGAATGGTCCAATGAAAAAGGTCTCGACGCTTCCCTTGCATTCCGCATGTTCGGTATCAACTCCTACCACTGCGTAGAACCACCGGTACAAGGCTCCACTAATGTGGAAAACTTCTTAAAACACGACACGAAAGACACGCTCGGTTCTGTTATGACCGTTAATACGGATCCAAAAGCCTTGGCTAAACAGATTATCAAAGGCATCGAAGAAAAACGTCGTAAGTTAGGTTGGGACTAGTGGAAGCCTTATTAGTATAAACTAGTCAAAATTTCTGGTTTGTAAAAACTAAGTGAGAATTGCTAGTTACTATAAACTAAATCAGAATTACTTTTTATGTGCGAATCGATATAGAAAGTGATTTAATTCAGCTCTTATAAAAACTAAAATAGTATTCAATAAATCCCTCCTCTTAACGTTAAGGCTCAGATTCTAACGTAAGGGGGAGGGATTTTAATGTCAATTTACTAATTCCATCCCTATCATCGAAGCCGCCTTTAATCCTTATAACTCTTTTCATGTTATAATTGTTCTAAGAAAGAATTAGTGAGTATATGAAATAAAATATTTTTAGGAGGTTCAATATGTTTTTTCCTTTCCCGGACGGATTACATCCTCAAGGAGATGTAATTATTTATCAATCAAATGATACCAATATTACCACTAATGTGCTTTTTAAAAATGAGACATTTTGGATGCCTCAAAAAGATATAGCTCAATTGTTCAATGTTGAACGTTCAACCATCAGCCGCCATTTACAAAATATTTTTAATGAACACGAACTTGATAAATCAGTGGTATGTGCAGAAATTGCACATACCACTAAACATGGTGCTATAGATGAAAAAACTCAGACCAAAAATGTCACCTATTATAACCTTGACGCCATCATCGCCGTTGGCTACCGAGTTAATAGTAAAGAGGCTACTCAATTTCGTATATGGGCCACAAATACACTACGAGAATATATTGTAAAAGGATTCGCCTTAAATGATGATTTACTAAAAAATGGTCGTCAATTCGGCAAAGACTATTTCGATGAATTATTAGAACGTATCAGGGAGATTCGTGCTTCTGAAAGACGTTTCTATCAAAAAATTACCGATATTTTTTCACAATGCAGCTATGACTACGATAAAAATAGCCAAGAGGCTCAACTATTCTATTCTACTGTTCAAAATAAGCTCCATTGGGCCATTACAAATCATACGGCGGCTGAAATTATTCATGAGCGTGCGAATCATCAAAAACCACATATGGGATTAACAACGTGGAAAAATATGCCTGATGGCAAAATACTCCAAAGCGATGTTATCACTGCAAAAAACTATTTGACTGAATCCGAGCTACGAGAATTAAACCGAGTAGTAACAATGTTCCTAGATTATGCGGAAAATCAGGCAGAAAGACAAATTGCCATGAGCATGTCCGATTGGTCAGGCAGACTTGATAATTTCTTGCAGTTCAATGAGTATGATATTTTAAATAACGCAGGAAAAATATCCGCCGAGGTAGCAAAATCACTTGCTAAAAGTGAATATAAAAAATTTCGCGTCATCCAAGACAAAGAATATATCTCTGATTTTGATAAAATAGTCAAGAAAATTAAGTAAAAAACTATCTCGCCTAATACAATAGATATTATATTTTGCATTACAATTATTTAATATCATTCCTCAATATTGCATTTTTATTCTCTTGAGTCTATAATTACTTTTAAGAGGTGGAGGGTGTTTCACCCTCTTGCTTTTTTTACTTTTTAGAAGCCTTGTAAATCAGTATTGCAGCTGCCAGATTGATGATACTAATTACAAGGCTTATATCTTTTTATATTCATCAAGTGCTCTTAAATTTTCAAAAAGGGACCCTCCGCCGTTATGGCGCTGGGTCCCTTTTACATATATTCATTTATGCTATATTCTCGAAAAGAACGTAAACTGAAATCTCTACCGGGAATCAGTCTTTTTATTTGCCGGTCTTATCTCCTGTATATTCAATGACGATAATAGCGCCCTTATTTTCCATTTCTGTAATCGGCTTGCCATCTTTACCTAGCGCATTACCGCCGTTATCCGTAGCAACGTAGATCTTTGTAGTATCCGGGCTTACAAGAACATTGCGGTAACGGTTATTAGTCTTGAATAATTTTTCTACATCGCCCTGAACTTGTTCACTTTTACCATCAAGTTTCACACGATAAATGGCACCATTCTTAAGCGTCGTAATGAGCAAGGAATTCTGCCACTCTGTAATCTTCCCGTCTGCCGGATAGTAGGCAACACTGGAAGGAGCAATGGTTGGCCAACCTACATAGTAAAGTGGTGCATAGGTTTCATCGGCAAAATCATAGCCATTGCGAACAACGTTAAAGGATTTAAGCGGATCTTTAAGGTTCGGAGCATTAAAGTCTGTTTCCAACTGAGTCGGAACGCCTGCCGGAATATTGTTTGAATCAAATTTTGCCTGCAATTCTTTGGAAGCCTGGGAATAGTTGGCATACACATAGGATTCATTATCTCTATAACCTGCCACATACGGCCAGCCATAGTTGCCGCCTTTTTCAATAAGGTTCAGTTCATCATCTGTAGACGGACCATGTTCGGTCGCAAAGAGTTTATCACCAACAAAGGCGAGCCCCTGAGTATTGCGGAACCCATAGGCATATACATGACTTTGGACACCATTTAATACAGGGTTATCTGAAGGAATGGAGCCATCTGCATTGAGACGCAAAATTTTGCCCGGATAGAGACTATAATCATTAGCGGCTACCTGCTCTGCTGTTGGTAACATCTGAGCCTGGATTTCCTTGGCTACGCGAGTCCCCTGATTATTCCCTTGGTCACCGATGGTATAGTAAAGCTTACCATCCGGTCCGAAACGAAGTCGACCGGAGTTATGATCAACGCTGGCCGGCAGATTATCGAGGATAGCTGTTTCATCACGAAGTGTCTCGGTCTTAGGATCATAAGTCATACGGACAATACGAGCATGCTTTTCACCATTCACTTCATAGGTATAAGCCGTGTAGACATAATTATTTCCTTTAAGGAACTGTGGGTCCAGTGCGAGGCCCAGAACGCCTTGATGAGGCGGCGCCGCCACGGCATTATTAAAGGTGTACAATACCTTATGCTTACCCTTTTTCGGGTCAACCTTAGAAATCGATTTTGCCTGACGTTCGGTTACCCACAACGAATTATCCGGTCCCCAAAGAACTTCCCACGGAGAACCCAAGCCATCTACAAGGACAGTCGCCTTAAAAGGCGCTGCAATATTGACCTTGTCTCCATGGGCTGCCTCAGCCACCATACTAAAACCTGCTGTTGCCGTAATGGCAAAAAGACCACAAAGTACTTTTGCTGCTAATTTCTTCATACGGTTCTCCTTTCACATAAAAGTCCTTCATACTTAGCTATCTCTAATCGATTATTTTCGACTAGAGATAGCCTATAACCGTGCTGAATCGTGAAGTCTTTCCGGTCCTCAAGACGGTAAGCTGTACTTCACATTTCATTCATATCTCTTATTATTATAAATAAAAACAGTTACTTGTATACTGAACACCTAAGCGAAAGTGTCTATAGTTTATTTTATTGACTCTATCTCGTATGATTCTTCAACTTTAGCCTTAACATATTCTTCAAACATATACGGTGCTTCCTCTTCTTTTAAGATACTACCAATATGCATGGCTCGATTCTGTAGCACATTTTCTTCATCAAGCAATAAATTTCTTAGGAATAACTCAAGGAATTCCGTTGTTGCAAAAACACCGTTTTTCAAATCGCTATAATTAGCCCTAACCAACGCGTTTCTAAAATACCAAGCATGCTTGGCAAAAATATTGTTCGTAGCAGCAAAGCCCAATGTGCTCAAATACTTAATAAAGAATACAGCCGTTGTCCGTGTATTACCTTCGCCAAATACATGAATTTGCCACAAGCCGGCTACAAATACGGCAAGATGGTGAATAATCTCATCCATGGACAGATTTTTATAAGAAAACTTCTTTTCTTGTGAAAAATCATACTCCAGCGTTGCCCGTAGTTCTGAAGCACTGGCGTAAAGAACAGTTGCTCCGTTCAGCACCCATTCTTTTTTGTAATATTATAATCACGATATGTCCCTGCATGAGGATAGATGCCCGTAAAAAGCTTTTTATGAATGGCCAGATACTCATTTGGGGTAAAGCTGAAAGCATGTTCTGAAAGAAGTGCTGCAATACGAACAGACACTTTATCGGCTTCTTCTGTCCGATTCGACGCATCCGTGTTCGGCTTCGCCTCGTAATAATTTTGCAAAAGTTGCTGAGCATCTTCCAAGGAAATCTCGCCTTCAATATTTCGAATCGCCGTATCCAATAAATACTTCGAAGGCTGCAGACCATCAACGGCCTGCAGGCCGATAGCCGTCTGCCATGCATAACCTTTTTCACGCTTAGCCGGTTCGGATTCTTTTATATATTCTTTGAAGGGATCTTGGTCCGGCACATCTTTGGGATGTTCAACGGGGTGTTCAAATGCATCTTCATACGATTTTTTCGGCACCATATATCACCTCATCATTTTGATTAACAGCAACTCTTTATTAGTTGTCGTCGACTCTTGTTATTAAAGCCACGGCTTCAACATGTGCACTCATGGCAAACATATCCACCGGCTGCACGGTTTGCACTTCATAACCGAGCTCACGTAGCACGCAAATATCGCGCGCCATGGACGCCGGATTACAAGACACATACACCATATGTTTCGGTTTCATGGTGGCCGCCGCTTTTAAAACTTCCTCTTTACAGCCTGCCCGAATCGGATCAAACACAACCACATCGGCTTTCACGCCCCGTTTCACGAGTTGCGGCATTTCTTTGGCCGCATCAGCGGCGATAAATTCAACATTCGTAATGCCGTTGCGCTTCGCATTCGCTTTGGCATCTACAATGGCAGGTTCCACAATTTCAATACCGATAACATGTTTTGCCTGTTTTGCCAAAAACAGAGAAATCGTACCGGTACCGCAATATGCATCGATAACCGTTTCTTCACCGGTTAAATTAGCATATTCCAACGCTTTCTTATATAATACGAGGGTTTGTTCCGGATTGACTTGGAAAAACGAATGCGGCGATAGTCTGAATTTCAAGTCGTCAATGGTGTCGCTAATCGTTTCGTCACCCCAAAGCAATGTGCAATCCCGGCCCATAATAACATTCGTTTTACGCGAATTATGATTGAGCACTATGCTCGTTACTTGCGGCAAGTGTTTACGAATTTCAGAAATCCAGTGCTCTGCTTGCGGCAATGTTTTGGCTGTGCTTACGATAATAACCATCCAGCCGTTTTCACCGATACGGCCGATAATGTGGCGAATCATGCCCTCGCCGGTCACTTCATTATATGGTGTGAGTCCGGTTTCACGAATTAAACGCTCGCAAACGGCAGCAATCTGATTATTCCCCTCATTTTGAATCGCACAATTTGTGCAAGGCACGATGTCATGAGAGCCCATGGCGTAGAAGCCTAGCACCGGCTTTAATTCATTAGCTCCCCCCGCCTGAGTTTTGCCTGTTTGTCCCTGTAACTTTGAGCCGGTATCAACACCCCAACCCACCGGAATCTGCATTTTATTCCGATAATGCCAAGGTTGTTTCGGGCCTAAGGCGGGCTGCACCAAATCAGGATTTGTTTTACCGATACGCTCCATAATGTCGCGCACTTTTTGTGTTTTCAAACGCAATTGCTCTTCGTACGTCACATGTTGCAAAGTACATCCGCCGCAAGTACCATACACCGGACAAACCGGTTCAATGCGATGTGGTGACGGTTCTAAAATTTCAACCAACGTCCCCACGGCATAGTTCTTTTTCACCAATGTAATGCGGGCACTGATACGTTCCCCGGGGAGGGCAAACGGCACAAACACCGTAAACCCTTCATAACGGCCCACGCCTTCACCGCTGTTACCTAAACTCTCAATTGCAATTTCATAGACTTGGCCCTTTGCTACAGGCACATTCTGTTTCATGATGATTATCCTTTCTTACTGTAAGAAAATTAAAAACTACTTTCTTTTATTATATAACAAAATATAGGGGATAACTAAACGTCGCCTCATCAAGTTGAACTATCCGGAAATTCCGGATAGTTCATTTCTTCCTCCCTATAACCAATTCTTTTACTCTAAATCATATCACGTGGGCTTCCTATTAATTATTATCGTTATCATATCTAATGGTACTCATTTATTAGTTCTATTATACAACAAAATACACGGGCTCCGTGCATTTTTAAAAGGGCTTTACCTTAATGCACGGAGTCCGTGTATTTGAATTTTCACTCACCAAAAATTGATTTAAAACTATATCTTTTAACATACTGAGTCTTACTGTCAATGCTGAAGATTGGCCTGAATAATTTCATTCAGACTAATATGTTCATTCCGATACCGGGCACACCGATTATAGTCATAGCGACATGAGTATGCCAACCGCTATAACTGCCCGGTTCAAACGTAATCACATTAGTCTGCGGTCTTCCTTCTGACAGCAACGGGCCATCATCTAACCCCCAAATAATCGTTTACACTTTAATCTGCCGCTGCCAAAAAGATACAGCTCGATCGAGCCACCCCTCCGCAACAGTTCCTTCGCCAAGACCAAAGCCATGGGGCAATCCGGGGAACACTTCGATGGCGGCATCGGTTCCATTAGCCTGAATATCCTTAATTCGTCGTTTCATGGTGCCATACCACGCAATACGATCCGCCGTTCCCACACAGTTATACGTAGGCGGCTCGTTACCGGTTACATCGCCCAAACCGGTATACTCCATGATAACCGCAGCCGGCTGTGGATAGGATTTTTCACCAAAAGATTTCGTCCCATACGTACCGACCCAAGCTGCCATTCGAGCACCGGCCGAACCGCCCCACAGTGAATAATCACGGACATCAACCTGAAGTTCCTTTGAGTGCTCATGGATAAAAGCAACAGCTCGTGACAAATCCTCACAGGCTTCGCGAGCAGCGACGCGATAGATGAGAGCAAAGGCGTTATAGCCTCGTTTAGCCAATGCTTGGGCATGAGGAAAACTATCGTGCATGGCACCGACATAGGCAAAACCACCGCCGGCGCTGATAATGGCGGTCTTGCCGTGAGGCTTACCGCGAAAGAAAAGTAAACCTGTGTTCTTTTTATTAAGATCGACAGCCTTTTCTTGCGGGCTATAAATATCATAAAAAACGGTCTCACCGGCAAGGACTCTTTCTTTCAGCTCATTGACAATACTCACCGTCCGCTCCGGTTTTATATAGCTATACCAAATAAAATAGTTTCCTAAGTCTTTTAAATTTGTCTGTGGCGGTATCGCCAAATCTACCGGAAACAAAAGCCGGCCGAAGCCGGCAAATGCCTCATCTCGGATGACATCGCGTAACTTTTGAACCCATTAGAAAATAGCTTCTTTTGTCATCTTATTATTTTCCCTTTCTTTAACACTTATTACGATCTAATAATGTTTTAATTCTTTTACTCTTTTAACGACTTTATTGTGTTAAATTCTTTATTTTTTTAAATTATTTTGCTCTTTTAGCTATCTATATTCTAGAGTGCGCCTTTATGAAAGTACAGTAACAATTATGCAGACTACTATAATTTTTCTTTATACCGAAACATCAAAATGCACCGTCGCCCCCATCCCATGCACTGGCTGGCAATAAATCCTTGCGTTTCGAGGATTTAATTGGCAATACAATGCTTTTAAGAGGTCGCTTAGGATTTTGGAAGCATATTACGGATGAAAAATTAGCCTTATAATTACTAACAACTTAACATCATAAATAATTCCGCTAATAAAAACGATTCCGTTTTGTGAAATCTCTCTTAAAGGTAGATTTTAACATCTAACTTTTGAAGAGCCTCCAACTTAACGGAACCGTTTCTTTTTAAAACAACTGCTTCAATAATTTTTCGTACTCACTATATACTGCCGGATTGTATGGCGACAAAGTTTCTAAAAACGCCTGATTGTGTTTCTTATGAATTTCAATTTGAGCATCGTAATTCTTAATTACGTCGAGTAATACGTCGGCCCCTCGTTGAGCATCAAATTCCGGATAGTAAAAACCAACGCCCGCATCAAGTAAAATCGGCGAATTGTGTACTAGCGGATAATTGCCGTAAAGGGCTTCGTAATAGGTATAATTAAGCCCCAGTTCCCACTGAAAAGCCAGCATGATATCGGTGTAACGCGACAAAAAGTAGGGCAATAGATGTCTAGTTGCAACGGTCATAACATTGTTTTTTACCAGTGTGGTATAACCGATAAAATTGTGAAAACCGGAAATATCTCGTACATCATAGGTGTTACACAAATACACGTGGGAAATAGCCTCCGGATCTTTTTTATAGGCTGCCTCGGCAATGAGGACCGGCGTATAGCATTTTTTTAGAACCGATATATTCGGCTCAATCACGGTTATGCGACGGCCCCGTTTCGATTTGTCGGGATTATAACCAAAACTCAAACCGTCTTGCAGGTTAGCCACTTGTCGGTCAAAAAAGAATGGGCTCCACACATGCGGTACTTTGTAGGCTTTTGTCCCGGTCATGACTTCCAAATAGTCTTTGTTAGTCTTATATACTTGAGGAATTAACCAGACTTGATCAAACGTGCACCCGTTAAAACCGCGACCGCCATCCTTTTTATTCACGAATTTTTCCATATCCATGATAAAATCACTACCCATGCGGAAGGTAACAATTTTGGCGCCATATTTGCGGAATTCTTTTTCATACTTTGGTTCTAACGTAAGCGTACCTTCAATCAAGACATCGGTGGTTTTTACAACTTCTTCGTATGGGAAAATATCGACGCCCATGGCTTCGATTTCCAGTTCTTTAGGCAATGTCTTTAAATCATTGCCCCAGAACACGAAGTATACATCGTCAACGCCGTCAATTTGAGCGAGCATTTCACGTAAAAAATACATATTCTGACCGGCTCCATTGGACCATATGTGTTTGTACGTTGAGCCCCAGAAAAATGTGATGCCAATGCGAAGCCCTTGTCTGTTTGATTTATTTCCACTATTGTTCTTACCTAAACCCATATAAATATCCTTTTTGTTATTCATCGTAACTAGATTAAAATATGATGTATTTTATATTAATATATCACATATTATAGCTTACATAACGCTTTTTTCAGTAAAACTTTATTCAAATACACAAATCGTTTATTTGAATTTTCAGACAAATTATGTGAAATACATCCTTATTAGCATAAATACTGTATTAAGAATTTATTTTGGACATCAGTACTTTCACTTGAGCCTGCAATTCTTCAATCTGACTGGCTTGAGTGTTAATTGTCTTTTGCTAATCTTGAATTTTATCTTTCAAGTCATTGGTTATTAAAAACCTTTGACTTTAAATAGATAAGTAGATACAATAAAAGTGAGTAAAAGTAATATAACTATACCAATCAATAAAAGGAGGTCTTCCATGTTTGAATCGCTTTTCGCAGAATTAAAACTGCAAAACACAGACAGAACTAACGCATACATCGCAAAGGTAGAAGATATACTCAAACCGTTCGCCGTCGCGAGTTTTCAAGACTCCCTATTCATAGTGGCTTTAACGCTGGTAAGTAAAGTAGATAATTCAAGAATCAAGTCTGCCTTTTTTCAGCTCAGATCTCAACTAAACGACTCTTTTGTCACCAAAGCGCTTGAAACGGTGGCAGACTATTATCAAAGCAGTAATTTGGAATCATTCACCCCAATGCATTCAGCCTTACGAAGCTGCACTAGTCTGCAACTGCTAACTTATTTGATGTTTGCCAATCCTAACAGCAAAAAAGACGCCGCTTTCGACAGCGGCCGCAGCCTAAACAGATTGCTCGTCGAACTTGTAAAAAACGAAATGTCTATCTACGATTGGGGCTTTAGTTACGGACAATTCCTACTATCCGCCGCACTTTACGGCAACGCGCAATCACTAGAGGGAATTGAAATCAATCCGGAATGCTATGTCGTTACCAAACTCAGACTGTCCCTCCTGCCACACGAGCGGACCATCAAATTGCACTTTGGCAATATGTTTTACGAAGAAGACCGGCATCGAAGTATTTTTCTAACTTCCGCGATATTTCTACCAAACAACCCCATTCCGCTATCATCCACCCTCCATTTGGTGTCATGATTGATGAGTTTTTGAAAATAACAAAGGGCTGCGAGTACCGACATTACCGCGCTTTGCTGACATTATGGGCCCCAGCGCGTATAAGAGCGAATGGCCGTTTATACTGAAAGCCTTAGATGATTTAGCTGATGAAAAGCGACTCTACGCTATCACTACTAACGGTGCTGCCTCAACGGAAACATATAGCGAAATCCGGCGTAATTTAGTACAACAAGGATTAGTAGAATGCGTTGTTCAATTATCTGAAAACCTATTGCCGGGCACATCTATCCCGTCAATGCTGTGGATTTTTTTCAAAAAAACAACGAAACGGTACGCCTAATTGATGCGTCTCGTATTAGAACGGAAGGGGCGCCGCAAATTCAGCCTATCTCTCGGCGATATTGAAAAAATAACGTATTTAGTTACTAATCGAACTCCTATTTCCGAGCTTTTCGAAGGATATCAAGGGCTTATCCGCTATGTTTCGGCTTCCGAATTAGCCGAATCCAACTATAACCTATCACCTTCGCGTCATTTAGGCGAAGACTTCCCGGCCGAGTATATTTTGCTAAAAGACGTCTGCCAGATCAACCGCGGGGTTCTCTTAAAAGCGCAAGAGTTGGATGAGTTAGTGTCTGATGACAACTCCGTAAAGTACATCACCCCTAAGCATCTAAACGATAGCGTTATCGACTTAACCACCGTTACCTCATTGATTGAGACGGACGATATTTTGAAAAAGAAATCTATCGGCAACGACACTATCGTCATGAGCAAACTTCTGCCTTTTAAGACCGGCTATGTGTCAAACACCAGAAACAATCAGGTATTCTCGAATGGCAACACCTATTTTTTGCAAATTAACAAAGAAAAAATCAATCCCCTCTTTTTGTGGATGTATTTAAATTCGAATTCGGGTAAAAAACAACTGGAACAACTTTCACGTGGCAGTTCGACAAGTACCTTAAGCATCAGCGATTTAAAAGAGTTAAAGATTCCTTTAATCGAGCCTGCCGTACAGGATAAACTAGCTGATACATATAAGAAACTATTAAAAAAAGAAAGCCAGATTCAAGAAAGTTTAAAAACCTTGGAAAAAGAAAAAGAACAGCTCATCGAGACTGTTCTACAGTAGTAAAATTTATAAAAAAGATTAGTTGATTGTGACTGCATTACAGCAGTTCAAAATATTAAAAGTGAGGTTATGAGCTATGAAGTTGCATGAACACGCTTTTCGTGACTTATTTCACCAATTTATATTATTACCTATCGACAAAAACGATACCTCATATTCCGGATTTTTCAAAGAATTCCCTAATTACCACGATGCCAACGCACTCTTACTCTATGGTTATATCGACCACGAAGCGGGGCTTACATTTGAAGTTTTAAGTGCCGCGCGGCACGAAAACGACACGACAACGCTATTCCCGGGAAATGACGAGATTTCAGTCAAACTTCGCTCTGAATCTATCGGCGATGAGGAAATTGTATTACTCAATAAACTTACGCCTAATGCGTATGATGAAAAAATTGAGCAAATTCACAAGTTCTACAAAGCCGACAAAGGTATTGAATTATGTCGCAAAATTAAAGAGTTGGATGCTTACCGTCATGCCGATTATCCCGATGATGTAGCCGTTATCTTCTACGACCAAGAAAAAGAACCGGAATATTGCTGGGTTCGCTGCGAAGATTGCCAGCCGCCGCGTTTCTTCGGTACGTTGTTAAACGAACCCAAAATCATTGAAGGAATCCATAAAAACGACAAAGTTGTTTTTAATTTAATTGAAGTAAAAGACGGATTTTTTGTGGCGGTGTTCTTACGGTGATATAGTACGCCAATCAATGAGTGGCTTACCAAATAGACCTAAAACACAACTATTTCAATGGCCCCAAAATCTCCTATAGATCCCTATCCCCCTATAAGTCCAAAATAAAACTCTCATAAACGAAAAAGGCCCCTGTAGGGGCCTTTTAAATTTGACTGAATTCCGGTAACATGTGCCGGTCAACGGTCTATTATTCTATTAATCCCGCCATCCGAGGCGCTTTCTACGTTCTCTCGGCTCAAGAATATATTGATTGATACCTTTAAAAATAGCAATGGCAACCCATATAGGTATGGACCAGACGTTAAATATAGGCCGTTGTTATAATGAATAATGTCATCATAATGATAAATTGCATAATGATTTCCCCTTACCCCAATATATAAAACATCTATCTATATAATATCAGTATACTGGTCTTTATCCATTGCTGTAAACAAACTAATCGTTCAATTCCATATCATCATCTGTATTGTATTTTTTACCATCTGAAGATTTTAGATACTAATGCAAAAGGCCCAACGCCGATAACGGTGTGGGCCTGTTGCTAAACTCTTCTGAGGATAGCCAGCGGTTCCAAACGTTCACTATCTTTCTCCTTATATTATAAAGCCCGCAGCCGATGAAAATCAAATAGGCTTATAGGACAAAAAGTGTGTGTGGCTTTTTTAAATTAATCCCAATAAATTGGAAATTCCGTGGACATATGGAACTCATTCCAAACAATGGCATCCCCCCATTGCGGCAAGATATTATCCACA